>Ga0210403_10001044_pt1 | contig 27080 bp, 20 predicted proteins | sample IncBWC19MmetaG_FD_150863 | JGI IMG/M metagenome (GOLD analysis project Ga0210403, IMG submission 150863) | Forest soil microbial communities from Barre Woods Harvard Forest LTER site, Petersham, Massachusetts, United States - Inc-BW-C-19-M | ecosystem: Environmental > Terrestrial > Soil >... | reverse complement strand
TCGCAATCTTCATCGCATCTTTTTCATCTTCGAATGGGATGACAGCCGCGACCGGTCCAAAGATCTCTTCACGGGCGATACGCGCGCTGTTATTAACGTCATAAAAGATCGTCGGCTGCACGTAGTATCCTTTGGCAAACTTCTCGGGACGCCCGCCACCGGAAGCAAGTTTCGCTTCCCGCTTGCCAACCTCAAGATATTGATTCACGCGGTCGTATTGTTCTTTGCTGACCAGCGGCCCCATCTTCGTTTCCCGGTCAAGCGGCGGTCCGAGCTTGATCTTCTTCGCTTTCTCTGTCATCGCGTCAACGAAGTTCTTATAGATCGACTTCTGCACCAGAATGCGGCTCCCCGCCGAGCAGACTTCCCCTTGATTGATGAATACGCCAAACAGTGCTCCGTCAATCGCCGCTTCGAAGTCGGCATCAGCGAAGAAAATGTTAGGCGACTTGCCGCCAAGTTCGAGTGTGACCCGCTTCACCGTGTCCGCGGCCTGCTTCACGATGATCTTCCCGACCGCAGCGCTGCCCGTGAACGCAATCTTGTTGACGTCAGGATGCTGGACCAGCGGAGCGCCGCAGCTCTCCCCAAATCCAGTCACAATGTTGACGACGCCGGGTGGCAAACCACAAGCAGCAAAATGCTTCGCGAACTCGAGCGCAGTAAGCGGTGTCTGCTCTGCCGGCTTCAGCACGCAGGTGCAACCCGCCGCAAGCGCCGGAGCAAGTTTCCACGCGGCCATAAGCAGCGGATAATTCCAGGGAATGATCTGCCCGGCAACGCCGACCGGCTCTTTCAACGACAGTGACATCGCGTTGTCTGGCACCGGATTCACATGCCCAGTGATCTTCGTCGCCAGCCCACCGTAATATTCGAAGCATGTTGCTACGTCGTTGATGTCGTACTCCGCTTCAACAATCGGTTTGCCCGTGTTGCGGCATTCGAGCTCGGCCAGCGCAGGAAGGTGCTGGCGGACTTTGTCCGCGAGCCGGAATAGCACGCGGCCACGCTCTTGTGCCGTTGTCGTCGCCCACGGTCCTTCCTCGAAAGCAGCTTTGGCCGCCCCGACCGCGCGGTTCACATCCTCGGCGCCCGCATCGGGCACCTGCGCGATCACTTCTTCGGTCGAAGGATCGAAGACGGGGAAGGTCTTCGCCGACTTGCTCGCGACCCACTCCCCGTTGATGAACATCTGATAGCTCTTGACCTCGGTTTGCACTCCGCTCGGCATCATGGCCTCCTGGGGCTCAGCCCCGGTCGTTATAAAAATCACCTCTAATGGCGAACCTCACCCGCCGGAACAGCCTGCGCGGCCGTCCTCAAACTAAGCAGTCGCACCGCTTTGCGCCGGCCGTAAACGAAAAAGAAAAATGCGGCTAGGCCGACCGCAAACAACGTCATGCCGACCATCCACACCTCATACCAGAACAGCGACGAAATCTGCTGCGCTGGAAAAAACACGAGAGCGATCCCCAGAATCGTAGTGAGCAGCCCGCTGAGTCCCGCCACGAACATCGCCGCCCTGCCGTACTGTCCCTTCGGACTCGATTCTGTCACGGCAAACTTCACCAGCGCCGCAAACATATAAACAAAAGGAACAAGCTGTAGAACGACGGCCAGCGACAACAATTTTTGAAACGTCTCCTGCACGCCGGCGATCGCAAAGTTCAGAATTACCAAAATCGCCGAAACACATCCCTGCAATATCAGCGCCGCATACGGTGTCGTATACCGCGGATGCACCTTGCCGAGCCAACTCGGCATATAGGAGTCAAGCCCGGCCACGAACGGAATACGCGCCGAGCCCCCCATCCAAGCCGACCCGATACCCGCAATCGATAGACTCAGCAAGACCGCGAAAGGAATCGAGATCCATCCCACGCCGACGCGTTCGGCCATGTGCGTGACCGCCTGCACGATTCCCTGCAGGACATTGACGTTTTTGCCCACCGCGATCAGCAGTGTGAGAGTCGCGCCCACATAAAGCGCTCCCGACAAAACTCCCCCCCAGGCAACCGCCCCCGGCAAAGTGCGCCGTGGATCCTGTATTTCGTCGCCCATCACCGACGCGAGTTCCAGACCGACGAGTCCAAAGCAGATCACGCCAAAAGAATTGAGAACGAATTTCGGATTGGCGGGAATGGCGAAGTCAGCGCGCGTAATGGTCGTGCCGAATCGTGACCAGATCACAACACCGAGTCCGATGAGAACCGCGGCAGCCACAAAAGTCCCGATCGCACCCAGGTTATTGATCCATTTCCCTACGCCGAGCCCGAGGATGTTAAACAGGGTGAGCAGAGCTAACAGGGTGAGCGAAGCTATGGAAGCGAAGAGCTTGTTATCCGCCAATCCCTGGTGTCCGGGGCCAAGCACATACACCGACACTCCGACGAAGTACAGCATCACTGTCGGCACGTAGAGCATGTTGTTGGTCCAATAGCACCAGCCCGAGAGGAATCCGTGAAAGTCCCCGAACACTTCCTTCGCCCACAGATAAACGCCGCCCTCACCGGGATACCGATGAGCAAGCTCGATCACGGCGATTCCCTGCGGCCAAAAGAACAGAAGCAGTGAGATGATCCACAGCCAGACGGTGACGCCGCCATTAGCCGCGATCGACGGAACGACGTTGAGGTTGAAGACAGCCACGACAAACAGCAATACGAGGTCGCGGCGCCCAAGAGCGCGGATCAGGTTTGGCTGTTCGCCGGATTGTGAAGTCGTAGACAAGGATAGTAACCAGGGGTGAGGGACTAGGGGTCAGAGAAAAGTCTAAGCGCTTGCAACTGAGGCTGCGCACCTGATCCCTGGCCCTGACCCCTTCGTCTTAACTAGTGCGCCACTTCGACCGGCACTCTCTCACTCCGCTCCTGCTGAGCCTTCGCAAGCGAGGCGGCGATGTCATCAAACGCCGCAATGTGCTTGTCGATGTCGGCCTCGGTGTGCTGCACCGAAATCGTCCACTGCTCGTCCCACCAGTAGGGCTGCGCCATCACGCCGCGGTTCACCATGCCGAACCAGTATTGACGCCATAAATCGATGTCAATTACCGTCCAGTCACGGTAATTCACGATTTCCTTCGGATACAGCATCAGCGCGCCGTTCGCTCCCGCTTGCGCGATGTAAGCCTGCAATCCAACCTTCGTGATGATCTTGCGATAGCCCTCGGCCAGTTTCTTGCTCAGCTTCTCGACGTGCGTGTAGTTGTCGCGCGTGAGCACCTCGCGGAACGTCGCAAGACCCGCAGCCATCGACACGGGATTCGTATTGTAGGTCCCGCCATGGAATACTTTGTGCTGGCTGATCAGGTCCATCACAGACTTGTGCGCGCCGAAGGCGGCCAACGGCAGCCCTCCGCCAATCGACTTAGCCAGGCAGATCATGTCGGGCATTACGCCGAAGTATTCGCTGGCGCCGCCCCAACAAAGTTTGGCCCCCGTCTTCACTTCGTCGAAGATCAGCAGGGCACCGTTCTTGTCGCAGATCTCGCGCAGCCCTTTGAGAAATCCCGGTTGCGGCATGCACAGGCCAACATTCATCAGGATCGGCTCAAGAATGATCGCGGCGATCTCGCCGGGATTCTCTTTGAAACGGCGTTCGACAGTGGCAAGGTTATTGAACGTCGCGATCTTCACGTTCTCAATGGCGGATTTCGGTACACCAAGGCCACCTGTAACGGATGTCGGATTATTGATGTCGCCAAAGTCCGGAGCATGCGGCTTCACGCTGACCAGGGCGCTGTCGTGCAGCCCGTGATAAGCGCCCTCGAACTTGACGATCTTGTCCCGCCCAGTAGCCGCCCGGGCCAGACGAATGGCGTGCATGGTCGCTTCGGTACCGCTGTTTCCGAAGCGGCACATCTCAACCGGAAAGCGGTTGCAGATTTCCTCTGCAAGTTCCCACTCCATATCGTGCGGCATGCCAAACATCGTTCCGGTAGAGAGACGCTTTTCCACGGCCTTCATCACCGCGGGATGGCAGTGACCCGCCATCAGCGCGCCGAAGGTCAGGTTGTGATCGATGTATTCGTTGCCGTCAAGATCACGAAATTTGCTGCCGCTGGCCTCTTTGACAAAGATCGGCCACGGATCATAAGCGCGATAGTTGCTGGCCACGCCCAGGGGAATGCGTTTGAGATTTTTCTTGTGGGCTTCGGCGGATTTAGGCGTGCGGCGCTCGAATGTCGAGAGCTCTTTCTGCAGATCGGGGTACATCGTGGTCTCCGAGATAACTCAGGCCGGCAGTCGCGCGGCCATTAGATTGCCGGGCAGCGGAAAGCCGCCCGGGGTTTGTATTCTCTTAACTCTACGCTTAAAAGAAGAACTTCAACGCGAACTGCATCAATCTCGGGTCGCGAGCCTGCGTGACCTGGCCGAATAGCGATCCGTCAGAAGTGTTGCCGTCCGGGTTAAAGAACTGCGTATGGTTGAAGATGTTGAAGAACTCTGCGCGGAAATCAACGCGCCTGGTCTCCGAGAACTTGATCGTCTTGAGGATCGCAAAGTCGGTGTTGCTGATGCGCGGTCCACAGCATATTGTGCGCTTGGCGTTTCCAAGGGTTCCCAACAACGCTGGGTCATAGCATCCGAACACTTTCTGGTCAGAACAATTCGGCGGCGTCGTCGGATCGGTGGGATCGTTCGGAGTTGTGGCATTCTCCGTAAAGCTATTGGGATCGAAAAAGTAGTTACCGTTTGACTGTGGCTTCATCGTTCGGAAGGGACCAATCTGAGCAGGTTCCCCGGGCAGTTCGAAATCGAAGCTGTACATCAACTCATTGTCGGCTAACGAAGTGATGCGGATCGGAAATCCCGTCTGGAACGTCGTAATACCTGAAAGTGCCCAGCCGTTCAGAACCTTCCCAGCAAATCCGTTGTACTTGTGCAACGGAAGTTCCCAGTAGTAGCTGAAAACAATGCGATGCCGGGCATCAAAATTCGATAGAGACCGGCTGATGCGAGGATCAATCGGATTTAGTATCCCCTCAAAGCTCGATGCCTGATCGAACGACTTGCTGAAGGTGTAGGCAGCCGTAAATTGCAGGCCGTGAGCAAAACGTTTGTCGAGCGATGCCTGGAAGGAGTTGTACGCTGAGTTCGCGATCGTATCTTGCGCGAAGATGCTGCTGAAAACCGGCACTCCGTCCGAGGGACAATTCGTGTTCGTCACGGGATCGCAATTCGGGGACGAGTACGGACGCAGACCCACCAGATTTATGTCATTCGTCAGCGTGGTGTTGGCTGGGATCGTGGTTGGTCCATTCGCGCCATAAGGGAGATACAGCCCACTCGGGCCAGTAGTTGTACCGGCCGGAATAATGAACTGGCTATCAGCCGAATACGGTCCGCAGGTTCCGGCTCCGAGTGCATCATTAATCTGTAGACAGGTCTGGGGGATGCCGTAGTTGATGTCATGTGTGGCCAGTAGCCGGTGTCCCTGTGATCCCACGTAGCCAAGCTCCACCTTCATATCGTTGGTTAACTGATGCTGGATCGTCAGGTTGTACTGCGCCGAGTATTGGCTCCTCATGTGAGGCTGGAATTGTCCAAACAACAGAATTGGACGGAAGATAGACCAGTCCACAGGCTGGTGGCGCGGTGGATTCAAAATGCCATTAAACGGGTTCGGATAGACCGTACTCCCATCCTGTCCCAGGAACGGCAGATTGAACTGAGTCTCGACCGGGAACGTGCTACCTCCGAATGGTGGCTCAGCGCTGAACTGCTCGAGCACAAGTTGCTCGATCGGGTTATAGAACAGACCCCAGCCCGCGCGGATGCTGGTTTTGCCTGATGTTCCCGGGCTCCATGCGATACCGATGCGCGGAGCAAAAGCCTTGTAGTAAGTCTGGGTCAAACCTGTTGGCACTCCGGTGTCACCCGGCACGAGCAATCCGGTGGGAAAAACCGACGTGCAGTCGCTGGTACCTAAAGCGTCGATACTCGCCTGTGAGAGTTGGCACGGATAAACGGTCGTGTTCTGCCCCGGTCGGAATGTTTGGACGTGTTTGCTGATATCCGCGATGGGGGTCGTAAGTTCCCATCGAAGTCCGTAGTTGAGCGTCACGTTCGGCTTGATCTTCCAACTGTCTTGCGCAAATAGATACAACCCGGTGCTACGAACATTCTCCACCTGAGCTGAGCCTTGTCCGTAGGAACCCGGAAGCCCCATCAAGAAATCAGGGACTTCGCTGCTTGATTGTGTGGTAATGCTGTTGCTGGAACTTCCATCAAAGAAATACTCCCCGTTGACGTTGAAATACAGGGTCTGGTCAAACCGCTGGCGCCGCACATCCGTGCCGACCTTGAACGAATGGTTCCCAATCACCTTACTCAGGTTGTCGGACCACTGGAATGAATTGCCGACCTGCGGCAACTCGCCTTCACCGTTATTGCCGATCGTGAATCCCCCGCTCACTTGAATAAACGGCAAGCCTTCGTGCTGGGCGCCGAGCCCGGGATGGATTCCGAAAGGATTAGAGGCCGTGCCATCTGTGAAGCAGGGCACGGACGCAAAGACAGCTGTGAGCCAGGAGGGCGGCGCGCCGCAGGCGTCCTGCACCACACTGGTGTTGGTCGGATGCTGGAACGTACGCTGCGCCTCGCGATTGTAGTTGAAGCGAAATTCATTGACCGTGCTGTTGTTGATGGTCCAGGTGTGGCTGATGTTCCACTGCTGAAAGCGTTCTTTGGTCGCCGAGGCAAACCCAGGGACGTTGGCGCCAGCAGCCTGAAACTGGGCGAAGGGTGAGACCAGACTGTGATCGTCGAAATAGTAGTAGATGCTCAGATTCTGGCTGTTATTGATGCGGTGATCGACTTTGAGAGTGAATTGGTCACCCCGGTCAGGCTGGACCGGGACCGTAACGAGAGTGCCGCTGGCAGATGTCGGAACATACTTGAGTAGATTGACAGCTGTCGGATCCATGCACGCAAGGGGTATAACGCTATTGGGGAAAATTGTCGACCATGGAACGAATTGTTGAGTCGGATCTGTTGATTGATTGGATGGTAGGGGAACCGGTCCTCCCAACGCGCTGACACAGGCCGGACGACTGTTCATTTTGTTTGCTACATCGTCGCTGAACAAAGAACCACCCAGCGGGCCATCGGCGGAAAAGTCAGAGAATGCCTGATTTGCACTTGGCCTTTCTGCGTCCGTAGGTACGGGCACTGCTGGCGAAGGTATCCCTTGCCGGATTCGGCGCCCTTCGTAGGAAGTGAAGAAGAAAGTGCGGTCTTTAACGATAGGTCCGCCGAAAGTCCCGCCGAACTGATTCTGATTGAATTGTGGCTTTGGGCACCCATCCGCAGAGAAACAGTAAGAGTTCGCGTTCAGCACCTTGTTGCGGAAGAACTCGTACATATTTCCATGGAACTGATTCGTCCCGGATTTTGTCACTACATTAACTACGGATCCCGAGTTTCTCCCGTACTCTGCGTCGAACGTGTTGGTCAGAACACGGAATTCCTGGATGCTATCTGGGGAAGGCTGCACCGTGGGGAGGTTCACGAACTGGTCGTTCGCATCGCCGCCGTTGACGCTGAAGTTGTTCGAGCGCCCACGCCCCCCGTTTACGGACACAGCACCGGCCCTGTCGCTGCCGTACACAATGGAGTTGCTCGAGCCCACGGTCGACATCACGCCCGGCTGCAGTTGCAGGAACTGGTACGTGTCTCGCGAATTCAGCGGTAGTTCGCTGACAGCGCGGTCGCCGACCACGGCGCCCAACTGCGTACTCGTGGTCTCGACCAATGGCGCCTCTGCGGTGACGTCGACCACTTCCTGGGTGGCACCCACCTGCATCGTCATGTTGAGCGTGATGACCTGGTTGATGTCGAGATTCACGCCACGACGCAAGTTCTTCTTGAATCCGGTCAGATCGAATTCCAATCGGTACGTACCCACCGGAACTTCGACAAAGTCATAATCACCGTTGTCGTTAGTCTTGCCGTCGCGGCTCACGCTGGTCGCCTCGTTCACGAGGGTGACCTTTACGTTAGGCAGAAGAGCTCCGGCGGCATCCGTGACCCGACCGACAATTCGTCCAGTTGTCCCTTGAGCAATCAGCAAGGTGGGAATCAGTAGTGAAACGGCGGCAAGGCATACTGCGAACCTTAAGGCTCGACGTAACGGCATGGGACCTCCGCAGATCCGGGAAAGTTTTGGGAAATTTATTGAAAAGCTACTGATTGTTTCCAGCCACAACCTTGCTATAATCCCGCAAGGTTAGAGAACTGGGGCAGGGGCTGTCAAGCAGAAAAAAGCGCATCCCTTTAATCCGAAATTCGAATTGCCCCGCATTTTCTCCTCGGACGCGATAGCAATAAGCGCATGGCCGAACCTTACTTGAAAATCGGAGACGTCGCCCGCAAGGTCGGAATGTCGCCTTCGGTAATCCGCTCGTGGGAGAGCCTTGGACTGGCACGTCCGCGGCGCACCCAGAGCAAGTACAGGCTCTACAGCTCCGAGGACGTGAAGTTGTTAAAGCGAGCCCGATTCCTGCGCAAAGTGCAGGGATTAAACGCGGCCGCCATCGTGCAATTGCTCAAGAAAGAAGGTAAGGTTCGTCCGGCCGCAGACGGAAACGCCGGAGCCATTGGCGCGCATCTCCGGCAACTGCGGGCGCGCAAGCGCCTCTCTCTCGCTCAGGTGGCGAAAGATGTTGGCATCTCCGTCGGCTTCCTCAGCGCCCTCGAACGCTCCCAGATGAGCGGATCCGTGGGCACATTGCGCAAACTGGCGCGCTTCTACAAGACAAACATTCTCGATTTCTTTGACGCAAACGGCGCCAGCAGCCGCCAGGTTCGTCCTTCGCAGCGCAAGGTACTGGAAGCCGGCGCCGGCGTTCGCATGGAACTCCTAGCCTGGGGCAATACGGTGATGGAGCCTCATTTGTTCCGCATCGCGCCGGATTCAGGCAGCGGCGAGTCCTACGCGCACGAGGGCGAAGAGTTCATTTATGTGCTCCGCGGAGAATTGCAGATCTGCGTCGACGGCGAAGAGTACCGATTGAAATCAGGAGACAGTTTTTATTTCGAAAGCGCCACTCCGCACCGCTGGAAAAATCCCGGGCGCAAAGAAACGTCATTGCTGTGGGTGAACACACCTCCCACATTCTAGATTTCTGGGCGCGCCTTTCGTGCACCATTTGCGCGAGATGCAATTGAGAGTTGGAGGAAACATGTCCAGGCAACGCATGGCAAGTCTGTTGCCCCTGTTAGCGGTTGTATTGTTGATTGGCTCCTGCACAAAGAAGACGCCCACCTTGAACCTCCTGGTGTGGGAAGGCTACGCCGATCCCTCATTCGTGAAAGCCTTCGAGGACGAGAATCACTGCAAAGTCTCCGCTTCCTACATGGGATCGAGCGACGAATTGATGGCCAAACTCCGCGGAGGCAGCGCCGGAACTTACGACGTGATTTCGCCGTCCAGCGATGTGGCCACCTCGATCGCCACCTCCGGCCTGGCTGCTCCTCTCGACCTCACAAAGATTCCCAGCTACGGGCAACTCTCTGCGCAGCTCACTTCTCTGCCCCTGGTGCGGGCCAATGGACAAGTCTATGGCGTGCCCTTCATGTGGGGCCCCGATCCCATCATTTATGACACGACTGCTTTTCAACAGCCTCCGGATTCCTGGAACGTCTTTTGGGATCCCAGGTACAAAGGAAAGGTTTCGGTGTGGGACGATCTCTCGACCGTCTACATGGCCGCCCAGGTACTCGGATACGACAAGCCGGAACCCTCGCACCTCTACAACCTGACCGATGAGCAACTGGACGCTGTGAAGAAGAAACTGCTCGAACTGAAGCCCAACGTTCGCAAGATGTGGGCGACGGGTGGAGAACTAACCAATCTGTTTCAAAGTCACGAAGTCGTGGTCGCAATGGGCTGGCCGCTGAATACGGCAGATTTGAAGAAGGCGGGCTTCCCAGCCGGAGAGACCATTCCTAAGGAAAATACGACGGGCTGGATCGATCACCTCATGATCACCGCGGGAAGCGATAACAAGGATCTGGCGCAGAAGTTCCTGGAGTACATGATCGAGGCCAAAACGCAGAAGCTGGTCACCGACAAGACGCATTACGTTCCGGCTAACCCGCAAGCGGCGCAGTTTATGACGGCGGGCGAGGCGAAGACGTTGCATCTCGATGATGTCGAGAATTACCAGAAACGCATTTACTTCTGGCAAAACGTGCCCCGGCGCGCCAAATATACAGAAATTTGGAACGATGTGAAAGCAGCACAATAAAGACGCCCGTGAGCCCAACACCAGCCCAGAAGCCAACGCTGCTGAGCATTCGCAACATCGCCAAGACATTCGGCCGCAATGTTGTGTTGCGCGACGTGTCGCTGGAGATCGCGGAGGGCGAGTTCCTCACCATCCTCGGAGAAAGTGGCTCGGGAAAAACGACGCTGCTCCGCATCATCGCGGGCTTTGAAACTGCGTCTTCCGGCGAGGTATGGATGGGCGCACAGCGGCTCGATCAGCAACCTCCCTACCGGCGACGCGTCAATACAGTCTTCCAGAATTACGCACTCTTTCCCCACCTGACCGTTGAACAGAACGTCGCCTACGGTTTGCGAGTGGCCAAGCGTTTGAACGCGGAAGTCGAGCAGCGAGTCGCCGAGGCGCTCGAGAAAGTAAAGATGACTGCGCATGCCAAGAAGAAGCCGTCGAGGATCAGCGGTGGACAGCAGCAACGGGTCGCGTTGGCGCGTGCGCTCGTGAATCGCCCGAATTTGCTGCTGCTCGATGAACCACTTTCCGCGCTCGATGCGAACCTGCGCCGCCAGATGCAGGTGGAGTTGAAGTCTCTGCAGCGCGAGGTCGGCATCGCATTCGTCTTCGTTACCCACGATCAGGAAGAAGCGATGGTCATGTCAGACCGGATTGCATTGCTCCGATCGGGAGAACTGGAGCAAGTGGCGACCCCTCGCGAAATCTACAGCCGCCCTGCTACAGCCTACGTAGCCCAGTTCATTGGACACACCAACCTGCTTCGCGCCGAGGTCCGCAACGGCGTGGCACGTTGCGGGGCCCTGTCATGGCAAACTTCGATCACCGAGGGTCCAACCCTTTTTTCACTACGCCCCGAGCACCTTCGACCGAGCAGTGTAGCCTCAAACGGCGCAGCTCGAATCAAGGGAAAAGTTCTACAGCAGGCCTTTCACGGAGCGACATCACTGGTTCGCGTCGAGTGCGCCGATGGATTGGTCCTCATAATGCGGACCTCCAGCAGCGCACAACCCGCGCAGGAAGTTGAACTCGAGTTCTCCCCCGCCGACGCCATCCCCGTGCGCGAATCTCCGGAGCGAGCCTGAATGTTCTCGCGCGCGTACAAGACCGCTGTTACAGTACCGCCGCTGGCCTGGGTCTCGGTCTTTTTGCTCTTCCCTTACGCGCTCATGTTTTGTTACAGCTTCTGGTCGGTCACACCAGCGCAGACAATCCTGCATTCCTGGAGTCTCGACAACTATAAAGAGCTGTTTCAGAAGTCGGTCTATTGGCAGACATTGTTGCGCTCCATGTGGATTGCCGCGCGCGTGATGCTCTTCTCTCTTCTTCTGGGATACCCGCTCGCCTACTTCCTCTCTTTTTACTCCGGCAAGCGCAAAGACCTCCTCTATCAGATGGTCATCATTCCTCTATGGGTCAGCTATCTGGTGCGAGCCTACGCATGGAAGACAATTCTCGGCTCAGACGGCGTGCTTAACACCCTGCTGCAGTATGTCCATCTGACCAGCCATCCACTGGATTTCCTCCTATACAGCCCGTTCGCCGTAGTTCTGACCCTGACCCACATCTACACTCCATTCACGATTCTGCCGATCTACGCTTCACTGGAGCACATTCCTCGCAATCTCGTCGAAGCCTCGCATGATCTGGGAGCCACGCCCGCGCAGACATTCTGGAAAGTGATCTTCCCTCTTTCCATTCCCGGCGTTGTGGCCGGAGCAACATTCGCCTTCGTGTTAAGCCTGGGTGATTTCCTCGCGCCTCTGTTGTTTGGCGGGCCAACCGGAATCATGATCTCCAATATCGTCGTCAGCCTGTTCGGTGCCGCTTATAACTGGCCACTAGGCGCCGCGATTTCGCTGGGCATGCTCGTGATCGTCGTCAGTTTGCTGTTCTTCTCGGAGCGTCTGGAAAAGAAATGGAGCTTCTCATGAGCGGCAGGAAGAGAATTCCGGGTGCCCCACCCTTGTCGCGTTTTGTGCGACAGGGTGGGGTTTTTGACTTTCGTTTTTGACTCTCGTTTTCGTTTTTGACTTTCTATGACTCTCGCAGACTCTCAACAACGCCCTACCGCCCCACGCTCAACCTGGCTCGCCCTGCATGCGTCCGCCGTCTTCGCGTTCTTGTATCTGCCGATTGCGGTCCTCATCCTGTATTCGTTCAACGGCCAAGGCGTCGGCGGATTTCCTCCGCATCACCTGACGCTGGACTGGTACCGCATTCTCTTCGCTGACGCAGCCATCTGGGACGCGGTGCTCAACAGCCTGCAGGTCGCATCGGCAGCAATGGTAATCTCGCTTGCGTTAGGAATCCCCGCCGCCCTTGCGCTCGATCGCGTGCAATTTCCCGGCAAGGCCCTGTTCCGCCGCCTCGTCCTTCTGCCGCTGATCTTGCCCGGAATCATCACCGGCCTCTCGTTGCTGATGCTCTTCAACCTGACCAGAGTCAAGCTGAGCCTGCTCACGATCACCCTGGGCCACGGAACCGCACTGATCTCCGTCGCAGCCACAGAAGTCTTCGCTGGTTTGCAGAAGTTGGACCGCGCCCAGGAAGAAGCCTCACTCGACCTCGGCGCGAACTACTGGCAGACATTCTGGCGGATAACGGTGCCGAATCTAAAGCTGCCAATCATCGGCGCCGCGCTGTTGATCTTCACCCTCTCGATGGACGAGATCGCCGTCAGCTTTTTCCTGATCGGCCGCGACAACACGCTCCCGCTCGAAATCTGGGGACGCCTCCGCCGCGGCATCACCCCAGAAATCAACGCCGTCTCGACCATCATCTTTGTGTTCTCGCTGCTGACAATCGTCTTCTGGTACCGCCTGCGCCTGCGCAGCCAAGGAGCCCCAGACGTCGCCATGGAGTTGCTCGAACCCCCGAACGAAGAGTCCACCTAAGCACGAAACATTAGGAAGCACCCATAATCCAGCAGACTAAGAAGCACCCATAATCCAGCCGCGAAGCGGCGGCATGTGAAAGCCCGGCACGGCAGTGCCGGGTAAGGTTGGACAGAACCCACGAGTCCCGTAAGGACGACACGACTCACGCACGCTCCGTCGCCACTAAGCGACACGCCCGGCAGCCCGACTGTCAGACTTTCCTTTCCCGAAACGGCACGCAACATTGAAAAAACACGCACTGCCCGCTGGAAATTCCCGTTGATGAGGCGCACAGTCGAACTTAGAAATCTTCACCACGCTATGCGCCAGCCCTCGGGAACAACTCACTATCCCTGGTTAATTCTCCTTCTCATCACGATTGCCATCTTCCACGCCGCCACGATCCGCCAAGGTCACATCTGGGCCGACGATTTCGCAATGTACATCCATCACGCGCAAAATATTGTGGAAGGCCGTCCCTATGCCCAGACCGGATATCTCTTTACTCCAACCGCATTAGTCGGCCCTCGCATGTATCCGCCGGTTTTTCCACTGCTCCTAGCCCCGGTCGTCCGATTCTTTGGCCTGAATCTGATCCCGATGAAATTCGAGCAGGTCATCTTTGTCGTGCTCGCCCTGATGGTCATCTGCCTCTACTGGCAACGCGAGCTCGGCCGCGAATATACTCTCGCGCTAGCGGCCATACTCGGCTTCAGTCCACACTTGTGGATAGCCAAAGACAATGTGCTCTCCGACTTGCCCTTCTTACTCTTCTTCTATGTAGTCGCCATTTTCGTGCAACGCGCGCCCCAGGATGGTCGCACTCATTGGCCATGGGCAATTCTGATCGGCATCGCGCTCTATCTAGCGATCGGCACGCGCACTGCCGGCATCGCGCTGCTGGCCGGACTGGTTCTGTACGATTTGCTGAAGTACCGAACGATTACGCGAATCACGGTGGTCGCGCTCTCCACCTGCGCGGCCCTGCTGTTATTGCAAAGCTACTTCATTGGCTCTGCGTTCGGCAGCTATAACGGGACTTACCACGCTACCCTAGGCACGGTCGGAGCGCATCTTATCTCTGATCCGCGAACACTGGCCGGTTTCTGGGTCGCTTCTACCCAGACGGCATCCTCATTCTGCCTGCTCGGGATCGTTTCACTTCTTACTCTGGCGGGACTCTTTTATCAATACAAGCGAGGATTCACGATCGTCGAGGCATTCCTCGTGCCCTATGCCGCAATCGTGATTCTGTGGCCCTTTTCCCCCGGCATCCGTCTCGTATTTCCCGTCATCCCTTGGATCGTGTTCCTCGCCTTAACCGGTCTCCGCGGCCTGACCGAGAAATTCGCCCCGCGCCACGTTTCAGGAGCCGTCTGCGCCTTCGTGCTCCTGATCTCCGTTCCCTTCGTCACTGCCTATCGCCATACAGATTTCGGTCTGATCCGCGAGAACACAGGCCTACCCGAGTTCAACCAACTCTGCCAGGAAGTTCACGACCGGACGGCGCCGCTGTACACGTCCCGCACCACGTCGGCTTACAACTACCAAGGTACCGATGATGAGCTGTGGCAGTACGCACGCAACGTTCACGCCACGCACCTGATCACCACCAACGCCTTCGACGAGGATCACGGTTTCCTGGCTCGCTATGCGGAAACGCATTCCTCGAATTTCGAACTGGCGTATCAGAATGCCAACTTCAAGCTATAGCGGATCGTTGCAGACGCCGCGCCGCTAGCCGCCGCAAAGTCTCGCTGATCTCCTATTTCCCGGGCTCCTCCGGCACCAACCCGCGGAACTTCAGCATCGGTTCGATACTCGGTTCTCCCCCCATCCACCCCGAGTACATCTTCCCGAGTTCCTCGGTGTTGCCGCGCGAAAGGATCATCTGCCGAAATCGGTCTCCGTTAGCACGCGTCAGCCCGCCGTGCTCCTCGAACCACCGGAACGCGGCATGATCGAGCATCTCGCTCCACAAGTAGGCGTAGTATCCCGCCGCATACTCGTCTTGCCAGACGTGCGCAAAGTAGCTGGAGCGATAACGCGGAGGCACCGTGCTCAGAAAAAGATTCTTGTTCTTCAATGCCTGCATTTCAAAGTCGTCGACCTTCTCCAGCGGAGCGTCGCCGGGCAGCGTATGCCACTGCATATCGAGTTCCGCCGCCGCCACCACTTCCGTGAGCGCATACCCGCCGTTAAACTTCGACGCCTTCTTCACTTTCGCCACCAACTCCGCGGGCATCGCCGCGCCGGTCTGGTAGTGCTTCGCGTAGTGATTGAACACCGAAGGATATGTGGCCCAGTTCTCATTGAATTGCGATGGGAACTCGACGAAATCGCGCGCCACCTGCGCCCCCGACAGTGCCGGATACATGGTATTGGCAAACATCCCGTGGAGCCCGTGCCCAAACTCGTGGAACATGGTGCTCACATCGCGAAAGCCGATCAAGGCAGGCTGGCCCGGGGCGGGCTTGGTGAAGTTGGCCACGTTGTAAACGACCGGCAACGTTCCCAGCAGCTTGGATTGATTTACAAAAACATCCATCCATGCCCCGCCGTTTTTGTTGTCACGCTTGAAATAGTCGCAGTACCAGAGCGCAATCTGCTTGCCATCCGAGTCGAACACATCAAAGACGCGAACGTCCGGATGGTAGACGGGAATGTCGTGCCGCTCTTTGAATGAGATTCCGTATAGTTGATTGGCGGCATAGAACACACCGTTTTCCAGCACGTTGTTGAGTTCGAAATAAGGCTTGATCTGGTCCTCATCCAGATCGTACTTGGCCTTGCGAACCTGCTGCGCGTAGAAGTCCCAATCCCACGGCTGCAACTGAAAGCCGCCCTTTTGCGCATCAATGAGCGTCTGAATATCTTTCCCTTCGGCCACCGCCTTCGCCGTGGCCCCTGGCACCAGAGCGTCCATGAATTTCACCGCGGCTTCCGGCGTCTTCGCCATCTGGTCTTGCAACTTCCAGGCGCCGTAGCTCGGGAACCCCAGCAACTTCGCCTTTTGCGCGCGAAGCTGCGCCATGCGCGCAATAGTGTCTCGTGTGTCGTTCGGCCCTCCGCGTTCCGCGCGATTCCACGAATTCTCAAAAATTGCCTGCCGTGTCCCACGCTGGCTCAGCGACGCAAGATCGGGTTGCTGCGTGGTGTTCTGCAGCGGGATGACATAGCCTTCGACCTTGCGGTCCTTCGCCGCCTGCGCCGCCCCTTTCAAGCGCGTGTCGCTCAAGCCCGCCAGCGCGCTCTTGTCCTTTGTGACATAAGCCGCAGCCTTGGTCGCGGCCAGCAGCTTATTGCTGAAAGCAGCCGACAGTGTTGATTCCTCTTCATTCAGTTTCTTGAGCTCAGCCTTATCCGACTCGGAAAGGTTAGCCCCCGCATGAACAAACTCCTCGTAGTAGTACTCGACCAACCGCAGCGACTCGGCATCCAGCTTCAACGACTCCCGCTGTTTGTAGATGGCTTCGATGCGCTGAAAGAGCTTGGAATCCAGAAAAATGCTGTCTTTGTGCGCGGCGAGCTTAGGAGCCTCGATCTCCTGCAGTTTCTCCAATTCCGGACTCAGGTTGGCCCCCGTCACCGCGTTGAAAACCAGATTCACTCGGTTGAATAGCTGCCCCGTTTTTTCCAGCGCGACCAGCGTGTTCTCGAAAGTCGGAGGATCAAGATTCTCCGCAATGGCGCGCACTTCCTCACGCTGCTGCGCCATACCTGCTTCAATCGCAGGCTGGTAATCGCTGTCTTTAATCTTGTCAAAGGGAGGAGCTTGCAGGGGCAACGTGCTGGCCGCGTAAAACGGATTTCCCGGTCCAAACTGCGCGCCAGACGGCACAGCAGCGTTCGATTGCACCTGTGGAAGAGCAGCGGCGATAAGAATTCCAGTTTTCAAAAGTATCGTGATCCCCTTCTTTGCAGTCTTCATCTTGGATTCCTTCTTGCGGGCAACTGATTGTAGCGAAGATAGGACCCAACTGGCAGAACGCCCCGGAGGGGCGACCGATTGTAGCCCGCCAGTTCCACTGGCGGGTGTAGTCGCCTCAAAATTCAGCCTTCGTGCCGTAGGCACGACTGAAACCGCGAATCAAATGCGATTTCATTCCGCGCATAGTAAAGTGGTAGTACACACAAATCAGGAAGGATTCCTTTTGAGTTCAGGCATTCGCAACATCGCCATCATCGCGCACGTCGACCACGGCAAAACCACGCTGGTCGACGCCATGCTGCAACAAAGCGGCACCTTTCGTTCCCACGAGCACCACGTCGAGCGCGTGATGGATTCCAACGAACTGGAGCGCGAGCGCGGCATCACCATCCTGGCGAAGAATACTGCTATCTTCTATCACGACGTAAAAATCAATATCGTCGACACCCCGGGCCACAGCGACTTCGGCGGCGAGGTCGAGCGCGCCCTGAAAATGGTTGACGGCGTTATGCTCCTGGTCGATGCCAGCGAAGGCCCGCTGCCCCAGACGCGCTACGTGCTGGGCAAGGCCCTCGAAGCCAAGCTCCCGCCGATCGTGGTCATCAACAAGATCGATCGCTCCGATGCCCGCCCGCAGGAAGTGCTGAACGAAATCTACGACCTGTTCATCGATCTCGACGCCAAAGAAGAACAGCTCGACTTCCCCGTTCTCTACACCAACGCGAAAACCGGCACCGCAACCACCGACATACAAGGTGGCGGCACCGATTTGCGTCCGCTCTTCGATGCGATTCTCAAAACGATCCCGCCGCCGCAAGGTGATCTCGCCGGACCTTTGCAGATCTTGGTCGCGAACCTTGACTACAGCGACTACCTTGGACGCCTGGCAATCGCCCGAGTCTTCAATGGCAAGATGTTCACCGGCGAGGAAGTCGCCATCGCCAAGCTCGACCACTCGCTGCAAAAGACCAAAATCACCAAGCTGTTCTCCTTCTCCGGCCTCAAGCGAACCGACATCACCGAAACAGAGCTAGGCGACATCGTCGCCGTCGCCGGCGTCGAAGGGATCACCATCGGCGAGACGATCACCGATGTAGAGAATCCCGCGCCTCTTCCCCACATTGCGATCGACGAGCCCACGATCGCCATGTTGTTCACGGTGAACACCTCACCGTTCGCAGGCAAAGACGGCCAGTATGTCACCAGCCGCAATCTCCGCGAGCGCCTCGAAAAAGAATTGCTGACCAACGTTTCTCTCCGCGTGGAAGATACCGGCAGCACGGATTCCTTCAAAGTCCTCGGCCGCGGCGAACTCCAGCTTTCCATCCTTATAGAAATGATGCGCCGCGAAGGCTACGAACTCATGGTTGGAAAGCCCGAGATCGTCACCAAGCGCATCGACGGCAAACTGATGGAGCCAGTCGAACATCTCACCATCGACGTCCCTGAAGAATTCGTCGGCGTCGTTATGGAGCAACTCGGCTCGCGCAAGGGCGAAGTCACCAACATGCACAATCACGGCTACGGCCGCGTCCGCATCGAGTTCCGCGTTCCCAGCCGTGGACTAATCGGACTCCGCAGCCAGCTTCTCACCGACACCCGCGGCACCATCGTGATGAACTCGCTCTTCGACGGATACACCGAGTGGCAGGGCGAGATCCCGCACCGCCTCACCGGCGCTCTGATCGCAGACCGTCCGGGAACCTCCACTGCCTATGCGCTTTGGGGCCTGCAAGAACGCGGAGAACTTTTCGTCGGACCCGGAATCGATCTCTACGAAGGCATGATCATCGGCGAAAACGCGAAAGACACCGATCTCGATGTAAACGCCGTCCGCGAAAAGAAACTGACCAACATGCGTGCCTCCACCGCCGACGAAGCCATCCGCCTGGTTCCCTTCAGACCCCTGAATCTGGAGCAGGCCATCGAGTTCATCGCCGACGACGAGTTCGTCGAAGTCACGCCCAAGTACCTGCGCCTGCGCAAAAAAGTGTTGCAGTCGAACCGGCGAAAAAAGAGCTCCTTTGCTGTGGTTGAAGAGTCGTGAAACCACGCCGCAACTCGCAGCGTAGCGCCGGCGTCCCGCCGTCTGTAGAGGAGGCGTCTCGCCTCCGAGCCCCTGATTCGCTTCCGTCCGCCAATCCCGCCAAGGCTCCCCAGCCGTTCCGCATGCTCCTGGTCCCATGCAGCTGCGGAACCACCTTCGCCGTTGCCGAAAACTACGACCGCCAGGGAACCGCTTGGAGCCGCTACCTGATCTGCCCAGGCTGCGGCAAGCACCACGATCCCAAGAACCGTTTGCTCCAGATGGGATTTCACTCCGAAGGCTACTGGAAAGTCGACGAATGCTAGACGCCGGCCGCACCGCGAAAAACCCCATTTCAAGCCATCTGTAAATTGAATTCAAATTGACAAGCCGCTTGGGGAAAACCTGCTATACTGCCCCCCGCATTTGACTGTTGCCAGCTCCGGTCTCGATTTTCAGGAAGGCCTCCCAGACCTGCCAAGTTCGCGGAACTGAGCTCGCACTTCCGACAGCTCAATGCAGGGGACGACGCGTGAAGAACATTTTTGTGGGGAACCTCAGCTTCAACACAAATGAGGATGAACTGCGGCAGATCTTCGAGGGGTACGGTCAGGTCGACCGCGTCAGCATCTTGACGGACCGCGACACGGGACGCTCCCGCGGCTTCGGTTTTGTCGAAATGGCGAGCGATGAAGACGGCGAGAAGGCGATCACCGCATTGAACGGATCGCAGATCGGCGGACGCACCATCAACGTCAATGAAGCCCGGCCCAAGGCCGAGCGCGGCGGCGGAGGTGGAGGCTTCGGAGGCGGCGGTGGTGGCGGCCGCGATCGCGGAGACCGGGGCGGACGCGGCGGCGGTGGCGGCGGACGTCGCGACCGCTGGTAGGCACCCCATTCGACGTTGTCATCCTGAGCGTAGCCGCTTTAATGGTAGACCTCCGGCTTTAGCCGGAGGCGAGCGAAGCGAGGCGGAGCGAAGGATCTCGCGCAAATCAGCGAGGCGTTGGACCGCAACCGGGCGCCTTTATTCAGCGATGAGATTGCCGCTCTTTCCTGCTGCCATGTAAACTGAAGATACCGTGCGCCCGTAGCTCAGCTGGATAGAGCGGTTGCCTCCGGAGCAACAGGTCGGGAGTTCGAATCTCTCCGGGCGCACCAGATCCCTTCCTTCAGACAGCCAGCAGTCTCATTGACAAAATTCATCGATCGCACTTGAGTGTAATCGTCTTGCTTACGTCAGCTGACTTTAGGCAACTCGGTTCCGTGCCCCGCCACTCGGAGTAGACTCTAGGGCCGGAAGATTTTCATGACAGTAAGGGAAAAGAGGGTGCGAGCAGCGGTCACGATTGGCTTTTTCGCCATCTCTTTCGCTGTCCTGTTCTACTACACGTATGGCAGCTTCTTCTGCTCACGGCCCGGGGAGTCTGGTCATGTGGCCCAAACCTTGCACCTGACGATCGCCTGTACTCTGTGGGAGATACTGGTAAGCACCTGTGGAGCACTTGTGGTTAAGAAATGCGGAGTGCGGGGGCTAGCACCGGTCCTCAGCACAGCATTGGCGCTGCTGGGCTTTGCCTCTATCCCATCCTGGATATATGACAGCGGAAGGTTCATGTTTGAAGGGACGTGGGCAGATGTGAGTTGTTTCTTTACAGAGGGGTTCGGCATGATGTTCCCGATATTTGTCGCCCCGATTCTCGCTGCCGCAACACTGGCTGGAGAGCTTATAATCCTCAAGGTCAACAGCATCGCCAAGCCGTCCGTGGGCGTGGACTCGCACTGAGCGCAACTCAATTGGCGAAAAATCTTAAATCCCCAATTTCACTCATCACACCCGTCGAAACGTGTAACGGCCTGACAGCAACAGTTGAGATACGAAGTGCACTCCAAAGGGTTAAGTCGAAGCGGCCCCGCTGGGCAGACGGGGAGTCCAGATCAGAAGCAAAAGTACACCCATCACATAGAATATCGAGGCCTGCCACAATGCCCCGTGAAACACCATACGTATTACCAATCCCCAGTAAGCAACGCCTTCTGCCATCGCCAGACTGATGACCTGTCCTGCCTCCCACTGTTTCGCAGCTTTTGCGTCGGCAGTATTTCTCATCAGCTTTTCTTTAGACTGACGCAACATCCGACTGCGCAATCGAAATGCGCCTGAGACTGACCAGACACAAAGCCCAATCGCAAGCCAGTGCCGCCAAGTCCAGTCACTGCTGCCGTTGCTGCGCCCAATTTCGGCGACCCAGGCAAACAGCGGAATCGCAAGTAGTAATGCCCCCTGAATGAGTCGAACCTTTCTGAATGCTGATTCCATTCGATTGGCACTCCTCAAAGAGCATACGGTTTCCATCTATGCTGGTCGACGTTACCTTTGGGATTGAACAACGCGCCTCCAGTCGCTGGGTTCACGAAGAGGCGATAAAAGCTACAAAGCCAAAAGATCAATTTGTGCCTATAGCGTGAATTGATTTAGAGTTTCCACGCCTCCACGCTTGCAAAGGAAATGTCGGATGCCAACAATTGACCATAAGGGCCGGGTCACCCGACGCAGATTCTTCGAACGCGGTGCGGGAGCTCTCGCAGCTGCAGGACTACTCGCTGGTGGCGTTGACGCGACTGCAGTGGCGCCCGACCCGGGAAAGAAGTTGGATACGGCAACACCTGATTCGGCGCCAATGCCTGTGAAAATCGCGCTCGAAGAACACTTCGCGCTCCCTGGCACTATCCCCGACAGTTACACGTCGCTACCGACGCCCGAATCCCGACGCCAGATCCAAGAATTGGGCAGTGGTCGCATCGCGGAAATGGATCGAAGTGGTCTGGAGCTCTGTATCCTCTCGGAGTCCGGACCCACTAGCATCCAGACCGTTCTCAAGACGCCGGAAGCGGTCGACAGGTCGCGGCGATCGAACGATTATCTGGCCGAGCACATCGCAAAGTATCCCAAACGTCTGAAGGGGTTCGCGGCGTTACCGATGCAGGATCCTCAGGTTGCCGCTCAGGAACTGACACGTTGCGTTAAAGAACTGGGCTTCTGCGGCGCGTTGGTCAATGGATTCACACAGATCAACGAAGCGGATTCGGCAGTCTTCTATGACTTGCCACAATATCGGCCTTTCTGGGCAACAGTTCAGCAGCTTGACGTGCCCTTCTATCTTCATCCCCGCTTCCCCTTGGCCACGCGGCAGCAGGCTTATGAAGGACACGCTTGGATTGCCGGCTCGGCTTGGGGGTTCGCAGTTGAGACCTCGATTCACGCCCTGCGCCTGATGGGCAGCGGCTTGTTCGATGAATATCCCAAGCTCAAATTGATTCTCGGCCACCTCGGCGAAGGACTGCCATTCGGCATTTGGCGCGTCGATCATCGCATATCTAGAACAAGCGTTCGGCCGAAAGCGAAGTTACCGATAGCGCACTATCTGCGAGAAAACTTCTACATCACTACCAGCGGCGCCTTTCGCACACAGGCGCTCACTGACGTGATACTCGAAGTCGGCTCCGACCGCGTTCTGTACTCGGTGGACTACCCGTATGAGGATATGGGTGAGGCGACTGAGTGGTTCGACAATGCTCCCATTAGCGACCCTGATCGGCTCAAAATTGCCCACGGCAACGCGCGGCAGCTGTTCCGCCTTTAATCACCAACAGTAAGCCCGGAAGAGACAGTTGTTGGAATCGAAGAACTACATTCTGGATGTGTAGTCGGCAAAGCGGAAGTTATTCTAGCCTCCAATTCGGCAGGCAATCGTCTCAACTGGCGATAAATCGCTATTGCACTCATCTTCCGATTATGGACGAACGCTTACGATGTGAACCGAGTCGAAAGAAGTCAAAATTTGAGTGTTAAGGCCTTCCATGAGAAGGCCGGTCGGAGTCAAGTCGAATCCGTTCTCGTGCGCGGTATGGCGCCGAAAACTTCGCGCAACGCTTTCGCATTCGTCCGAACTCGCTGCTCCAGCCGGATTTGGCCGGCTTCATCCACCACGCAGTACCAACTGTTGCGATCGCCCAGATCCAATCCGATGGTCAGTTTCAGTCTCTGCTGCGAAATATCCCTGCTCTCCTTTGCCGCTACGGCGCTAGCCTTCTTCATTGCCGGTCTCCTTTTTATCTGTGCTTCGAGCACGTTGATAACTGGGGAGCGTACACCGCATCCCGCCGGAGACAGTCCTTCCCATCCCATCTGTTAAGAACAACTGGCGCTGACCGTCAGGTTGTGGATTGCACCGCGAAGACGTGGCATTATGGGCAGGCTTGGCCATCTTGTATTATGTTCACCACCCAAGCCTGCAAACGGAGAAGAACCCATGGCAACAGATGCCATCCTCGCGCCCACATTCGGCGAGCATCCCACGGATAGACCTGCAAATCGAACCCGGGAACGCGTCTTCTATAGCGGCATGGCAATCCTGCTTTGCATCTGCGTCTTCATCGGCTTCGCGCCAACTTACTTCCAAGCCGGCATGATGCGCGCGCCGCTTCCTAGCCCCATCCTCCACATCCATGGAGCGGTCTTCACCCTCTGGATGTTGCTGTTCGTCGTGCAAGTCGCCCTCATCTCCGCTCGCCGCGTTAAATGGCATCGTTCCTTCGGCGCGTTCGCCTTCTGCCTTCCGCCCATCATGATTGTGCTAGGGGTGATCGCTGCTATCGACGCGCTTCACCGGGGAGTGAAGATCGGCCCGCTCGACCCCGCCGTCTCCGCTGCCATCCCACTCATCGGCATCGTTGGCTTCACCATCGTTATCTATGCCTCCTGGCGTGCCCGACGCAGACCAGACGCGCACAAGCGCCTCATCCTGATTGCCACCATGGATCTCGTCGCTGCCGCCTTCGGCCGCTTTCCCTGGGCTCGCGTCGGACTTCCGCCCGCCGCTGGGGCCGTCACTGGCCTCGGCATCCTGCTTCTCATGCTGATTGTTTACGAACTCATCTCTATCCGCCGCATCCACCGCTCCACCATGTGGGCCGCGCCATTGGTCTTCGCGTCCGTCGCCCTCGCCGTTCCCATCGGTATGACTCCCGTCTGGCACGCCTTCGCCAGATTGCTCAACCAAACCATCGGGTCATACATCTAGCGAGCAACACGAAACCGGCCCGGTATCGATAAACCGGCGTCGAGAGCAGAACTTTCGATACGTTATTGAACGACCAACTCCACGTTTGTCGCTAGCCGGAAGCTATGCGAGCCTCCGACAGGGGTCAATCGTCTCAATTGGTGAAATATCTGATTTCGAGAAATTAAGAGCTAACGAGTCAGGGCCGTCAGTTCGAATGTTGCAACCGGAGAGCGCAACCAGTTGTCATTATCACTCTTAGCGTTGGGCTTCTCCGATAGCCTATCGAACACCTCTATGTACACGGTGTACTTACCTAGCTCTTTAAACTTATAGAGGTATGAGAGATCATATTTCATAGTAAAAGTGTCTCCAGGCCAGCCTGCAACTGCAATGAGCGGACTAAACCCGGTGGGAGGAATTGGTCTATCCCCGGGCTTAAGTCGACCCGTAATCGAACGCTGGACTAGGGTAGTTGGCGGTTCACCCTTGGGTCCCTCAACGTAAACTCGCTCGCGTGGGTAGAGGATCTCTTCGTTGCCCAGATTCTTCACAGTCAAGTGAACCCAGGGTTTTTGCCCGAAGGGGATGTGCTCGATTGGAACAGCTACGCTCAGTTCTAGGTCGCAGTTTTGCTCGTCGTGGAGCGCACCGCCGGCGTAGTGTTCTGAGCATTGATGGAACTGCTCCTGGCAGCGATGACAATGAGAGTTGCTATCAAAAGGGCGGGAATACCGAGTCTGGTCATATCATCCCCTCTGACACTTGATCGGCTGAAAGCACGAGCTTTGCAATCATATCTTGAAGCGTTGGCGAAAATCCTCATTGCACTCGGTCCCCCTCCAAATCGCGGAGGGCGAACAGACGGCGCAAACTTGTGCTATGGCTTGATTACAGAAATCATGGCAGTGAGACTCTTGTCCGGGATTCGAGTGCAGGCCGCACGGCCGCACGAGTTGCTCCCGGGCTTCTTCGCGGATTGCGACAATGAGCATCCGTCTTGACCCCCGCGTCTGGAATAAACTGCTAACGTGAAAACAATTCTGCTCCTGCTGCTCGTCTCGACAAGTGCGTGCTCTCTGGTGTTCGCCCAAAGTAAGGTCACCTCGCTAGTTGAAGTGAAAGACGAGTCCGGTGCCGCGGTGGGGAGAGCAGAAGTCTCTGTCGCCGCGACGACATCGTCTGAGACCGCCAAGATAGTATTGCAAACGAACAGCAACGGAATGGCATCGCTGGATTTGTTGCCGGGTACCTATGACTTGTCAGTGAAATCGCAGGGTTTCAAGGCGGTGAATCGGCGGGTTTTGATTACTGACGCGGAGCGCCCGACATTTGCCGTTATGTTGCAGGTCGGCTCATGTCCGCCCGGTCCATGCCTCGATGTGTTACCTGGACCGGAACAAGTTGCGACTGAGCAGTCTGAATTGCCAACTGTCATCAATGACGAACGGACCCACACTGCGCGCCGATCGATTCGATGTCTGTATTTGTGGAGATGCTCTGGCCGTTAACCAACTGTCGTAATCCGTATTGCACTCATCGTCCGGTTTTCCACGGATGAAAGCGCGGACTAAAAGATTTCTCCTCCAGAAATAATCCACAGCCCTTTGTGACATCTGACCTTGCGCCAGAAATTGAAAGAGCGGATCATAGTCACGGCGGAGGCGGTAGACGCAAAGCACGCACGCAACGAGCTAAGTCTCTGGGGCTCAAGATTTTGCCCGGCAGTTCCCGCTAAGTTGAAGATTCCAATAGACCAGGGGGGAGGGGGTATATCCCGCATCCAACGGATTTCCCGAATCGGAACTCGCTCGAAACTCGTCTTCGGACTAAATCTCCAAATTTTTTTACGATTTTATTCACAGCCTGATTTCTGACCGGAGCCCATGAGCTACGACGCGATTTTGGTTGTCTCCTTTGGTGGACCTGAGGGTCACGACGACGTCATTCCCTTCCTTGAAAACGTGCTCCGCGGACGCAACGTTCCCCGCGAGCGCATGCTCGTCGTCGCCGAGCATTACTACCATTTCGACGGCAAGAGCCCGATTAATCAGCAGACACGGGAATTGATCGCTGCGATCAAAGACGAACTCGCGCAGCACGGACCGAAGCTGCCTGTCTATTGGGGAAATCGCAATTGGCATCCGATGCTCGCCGACACCTTGCGCCAGATGAAGAGTGATGGTGTGAGGCGCGCGCTCGCATTTGTGACTTCCGCTTATAGTTCGTACTCAGGTTGTCGCCAATACCGCGAAAACATCGCCCGCGCGCAAGCGGAAGTTGGCGAAGGCGCGCCGCAGATCGACAAGCTCCGCGTCTTCTTCAATCACCCGGGATTTCTCGAAGCCACTGAAGACCGACTCAAGGAAGCACTCGCAAAGATTCCCGCCGACGCGCGGCGCAATGTGCAGATCGTCTACGTCGCCCACAGCATTCCCATGTCGATGGCCAACACCTCCGACTACGTGACACAACTGGAAGAAGTACGCCGACTCGCATCGCAAGCGATCGGGATCAGCAACAACGTTCTCGTCTATCAGAGCCGCAGCGGGGCTCCCGGACAACCGTGGCTCGAGCCCGACATCCTCGACCATCTGCGTGAGGTGAAGCAGAAAAATCTTGCGAGCGCGGTCGTCGTCGCTCCGATCAGCTTCATCTCCGATCATATGGAAGTTCTGTACGACCTCGACATTGAAGCCAGGCACTTGTGCGACGAACTCGCGTTGCCTATGGCGCGCGCAAAGACTGTCGGCGTGCATCCGAAGTTCATCGCGATGATTCGCGATTTGATCCTGGAGAGAACGGAAGGAGTCGAACGTCGAGCTTTGGGATCGCTAGGACCGCGCCAGGACATCTGCGCCGAAGATTGCTGCCCCGCGCCGCAACGTCCTGTGCGCCCGCAAACTGCTCAACGTTAATTGGTGGAGTGCGTCGTCGGCGT
>Ga0210403_10001043_pt1 | contig 27080 bp, 29 predicted proteins | sample IncBWC19MmetaG_FD_150863 | JGI IMG/M metagenome (GOLD analysis project Ga0210403, IMG submission 150863) | Forest soil microbial communities from Barre Woods Harvard Forest LTER site, Petersham, Massachusetts, United States - Inc-BW-C-19-M | ecosystem: Environmental > Terrestrial > Soil >... | reverse complement strand
CCTGTTTCTCAAAGCCGCGAACACCGTCGTTGGCCCAAACGATGATCTTCTGATTCCACGTTGCAGCAAAAAGACCGACTGGGAAATTGAACTAGGAGTCATCCTCGGGAAAGAGGCGAGATATCTCTAGGGTCACCCAACGAGGCGGCGGAATGCATCGGTGGTAATTGCCCACACAATGGTGGTCAAAAGCATGATGGCCCAGCAGGAAGGCAAACGCGACGGTGCGCTGCGCGGAAAGAAGAGATTGAATCCGAAACGCATTTGTACGGCTATGTAATAAGTGCAGGCAGGAAGCAGCAGCGTTAGAATTCCGAGGTAATAACGAGCATAACTCAGGCGACTGCGAATCATAAACCCACTTTAGACTTCTACGGTCAAACACCAATCCGCAAGACGATCTTCTCTGTCTTAGGCTGAGCCAAATACCAGAATGCACTCTCGTGGCGTTTCAGTGCCAACGGCAACCGACTCTGGTTCAAGCCGAGAAACAGTCCAACAGACTTGGCCATATGCTGCGCAATGCCGTACCGAACAGAGCGATTCATTTTTGCCTGCCGCCGTGACGCATCGCGATATCTCCCAACCATCACGAATCAGCGACTGGCGCATTCCAAATCTTCAGCAGCTTCCGGGTGGACCCGATGTCACAATAACGTTGAAAAGAACAACCGCATTATGGTTGTGACAATGAAACACCCAGTCTTCGGTTCGTAGACGCACTTCCAGTCGTTATCCAGGATCAGTTTGCAATACCTAGAAACACCTTGAGGTCTTAAAGGGAAATGATTCCTCTCCCCGATCGACCGAGGGATGGCCGCGTTGACATTTGAAAAGTGGTAAAAACGGTCCATCAGCCAAGTCTTTGATTCGTTGTGTGCTCTCTCGCAGATGCGTTTGTCCAAACGACTGCTGGTTGCTATTTGTTTCCTGTTCACAATCGGAGATTCAATCGGGGACAACAACCCACAAAAATGCCGAGCAATCCGTTGGATCACCCGGCGAGAAGTGCTCGGTAGATTGGATCTACTTCGTGTTCGTCTTGTCTTCGACTTTCTTCGCAGTTTGCTGCGTCTTTTTCGCGGATGTGTTAACAGCTTTCGTCGTCTCGTGCTTCACCTTGTGTTCCGTTTGTTTGGCGGTCTTCTGGGTTGCGCGCCCGATGTCCCGGGCGGCGACCTTGATGGATCGTCCCGCATCCTTCATATCCTGTTTTGGGCTCTGCGTGTTTTGTGCTAAAGAAGTGCCGCTGCTCGTCAGGGCAAGCAACAAAGAAGCTGCCAGAATGCCGTTTGATGGATTCATGAAGCTCCTTCTGGTGGGATTTGAACAGGGAACCTGAAGCGGGCTGGGAAACCTGATCCGGCCCACTTGCTACATTATGTTACCCCAACATATTACTAAAACGAAGCTAGCGGACGTCTGTGCCCGTAGCGTAAGCGTCGGCACGTCCCCTTACTTTGTCGCTGATGTTCTGGACCTTGTCGCTAATACTGTTTCGCAATTCCGCACCGCTCGACGGCGCCAGCAACATTCCGGCCGCGACCCCGACCCCGATGCCGGCAGCAAAACTCACGATATTTCGAAAAGTCTGCCCTTCACTCGGATAGATCATACCTCGTGTATTCTCCGCCAGTTGCGACGCCCGATCCGATACACGATCCACTCGATCGGCTGTTTCGTCCATGATGTAAACAACTGACTTCAGGATCGATTTCACAAACCTGTCTATTTTCATAGCTATTCGTCCTTTCCATTCTCCATGGAGCGTAAGCGTCACTGTACGGCCTGTCATTCCGGAAAACCTTGTAGTTAACCGACTAGGTGCGGGTAGCTGGTCCTACCGTGCGGCCCGTCTTGGCGAGTCGAGGTTGCTGCCGCGATACAATAAAGGCTCGGTTCAGTCTGTGTAATGCTCCCTATGAGGCCCCAATGACGTCCACTCACGTTCCTCGTCCCCAGGCTGCTGCGGATGTTCCCGCAGTGCCACTGACCACCGAAGGCTACAGCGTTCTGCACCAGATGCTCCGCCTCCGCTGGGCGGCCTGGCGCGCTCTGCCTGCTTCGGAGAAAACCGAGATCGCCCAGGAAGCCTCGGAGGCATTGCTCGCGATGGAGAAACACTCCCCGGGACAATCCGCCCTCTACTCGCTCATCGGGCACAAGGGCGACCTCATGCTGATCCATTTCCGCGATTCCTTCGCTGATTTAAACCAGGCCGAGCTCCAACTCGCAAATCTGCGTCTCAGTGATTACCTCGAGCCCACAACTTCCTATCTCTCCATCATCGAACTGGGTCTGTACGAGTCCACGCTGAAGATCTACAAAGAGTTGATGGACCAGGGTATTGAGCCCCATTCGGACCAGTGGAAAGCAGAGATCGAGTGCAAGCTCGACCGCCACAAAGAGGCCATGAAGCCACGGCTTTACCCGGACATTCCGGCAAACCGTTACGCCTGCTTCTATCCCATGGACCGCCGTCGCGGAGAAGACAAAAACTGGTACAAGCTTCCCATCGCAGAGCGTGCCCGCCAGATGAACGACCACGGATTGGTAGGCCGCCGCTACGCCGGAGAAGTCAAACAAATCATCACCGGCTCGATCGGCTTCGACGATTGGGAGTGGGGAGTCGACCTCTTTGCCGATAATCCGCTGGTGTTCAAGAAGCTAATCTACGAAATGCGCTTCGACGAAGTCAGCGCAGTGTATGCCCTGTTCGGGCACTTCTACGTAGGTGTACGAGTTCCAGCAGCGTCACTCGCACAGTTACTGAGCGGCGAACTTCCGTAAAATTTTCTTGCAGGCCCAAGGCGAGCGGATCTCCGCGATCTCAGCGGATTTTCTCAGCTCCCCCTGCGGTAATCTTTTCGTTTTTGAAGTCGACTTCATTTCCGGAGACCCAATGTCCACGCTAGGCCTGATCGAATATAAGGATGCGAGCCCCGAAGTCCGCGCAATTTATGACGATATCATGGCAACGCGCAAGACCGACTGGATCAACAATTTCTGGAAGGCCATTGCCCATGATCCCGCCACGCTCAAACGCACTTGGGAAAATATCAAGCAGATCATGGCTCCGGGCGCCCTCGATCCGCTGACCAAAGAGCTGATTTATGTTGCCGTCAGCGTGACAAACCAGTGCCACTACTGCATCGCTTCGCACACTGTGTCTGCCCAAAAGAAAGGTATGACGGACGCCATGTTCAAGGAGTTGATGGCAGTGATCGGTATGGCAAACGAAACCAACAAAATGGTCACGGGATATCAGGTGGAAATCGACCCGCAATTCAAGAAGTAGAAGGCAGAGAGTCTCACCAATCGGCCCCCGAAGACGGGTTTTCTGTAGCGCGCCGCCTTTGATTCGCGCTACTATTCCAGAAAGAGGCCTATCCATACGGTCGGCATGGTATGAGTGATGTCCCCAATGCCCGTCACCGTCTGCTGATTGCATCCGTCACATTCTTCACTGTACTGATCCTTGGCTATGGTGCTGACGCTGTCCTGGTGCGGCATCCCACCTGGATATTCATTGACGACTTGATCCTGGCTATCCTTGCCGCGCTTGTGGTTTACCAGTATGAAAGGGAACGCAGCCGGTTGCTGGCCGAAAAGCTTCGGGTGATCCGGGAGATGAATGCCTACGTTCGCAACGAATTACAGATTCTGTACGCGTCGCTCGAACATCTCGATCCGGGCCGCGTCCGGACCATTGAACACAGTGTCGAGCGCATCGATTGGGCGCTTCGTGAGTTATTGCCCGGCGGACGCCTTCCAGAAATGCCGGCAGTACGGAGTATCCGCCGGTCGGCATAAGTAACGCTAGATCGGTAGAAAGTTCTAGTCGGATGCGTCAGGAGGTTTTCTTCGAGCGACTTTTCCGGCGGGATACCGAGTATTGATGGGCTCTAAGATCCACTTTCCGTCCCCGGAATCGCACCCCTTCAGCTTCCAGGCGAAGCCGCTGTTCAATCGCCGAATCGCCAGTTAGCTTGATCGCGCCTCCGGCCCCCAACACCCGCTGCCAGGGCAAACCAAAGCCACGTCGTAAGACTCGCGCGACCATCCGGGCCGCGCCAGGGTATCCGGCCATATTGGCTACTCCGCCGTATGTTGAAACTTTCCCGCGTGGAATCGCTCGAATCGCCTGCTCAATCCGTAGCCGCATCTTTCCCGTTTGTTCCGTCTTCTTCTTGACTCTCTTCATTCCTGCACATAGCAGGCCGGCTCGAAAACGAGCCGGCCCGCAAAGGCTAATCCGGGATTCGAGCGCTTTTTCTACCGCCCTCGCGACCCAGGCAATTCCTCGGATGAAAATAACGGCGAATCAAGCCGCCGTTCGGAACGCCTCCAACGCGTCATATTCAGAGTCATGCACCTCAAACACAGTCAGAAGCTTGGTCACTTGTAGCAAGTCTCCGACCCTGCGGGTCAGATTTGCCAGCTTGATCGTTCCACCGGCGTTATGCGCTGTGGTGTGCAGCGCCACGAGTGTTCCCAACCCGCCCGAATCGATGTAGCTAGTCTCGCCCAGGTTCAGCACAATGCGTTTATTGCCGTCGGCGATCGCCTTCTTTACCTCGTCCCGTATCAGGGATGACTCATCGCCAAACACAATCCGTCCGCTACATCCAAACGCCAGAATTCCGTCAACTGTTCTCTTGGTAAGTTTCAATTGCATTTGAGATCCTCTTCCGCGGCCGCTGGCCTTGCCCCAGCCGCATCCGCCATAATTGGTGTCGCACCAGCCTATCGTGTGCCCCATGCCTTCGCAAGGGCCGCGATTACAGCCTCGCAGTCACAACCTGTAAACTTAACTGCACGCCCCCTGGATCCCCTGTCTTTCCGATCTTCGTCGCGTCCCACATCAATCCCATATCCCGTATAATCAACTCTTCGGCATGAGTTACACCGTCCTGGCCCGCAAATACCGTCCGCAGAAGTTCTCCGAGGTCATCGGACAAGAGCACGTTACCCGGACGCTCCAGAATGCCATTGAGCAGGGAAGAACCGCTCACGGCTACATTTTCAGTGGCCACCGCGGGATTGGCAAGACTACCGTCGCCCGGATTCTGGCTGCCGCTCTCAATTGTCGCTCCAAGGATCATCCCGTTCCCGAGCCCTGCGGAATCTGCGAGTCCTGCACGGAAATCCGCGCTGGAAACGCCGTTGACGTCATTGAGATCGATGCCGCCACCAATCGCGGTATCGACGAGATCCGCGAGCTCCGTGAAGCTGCTCGCTACCGGCCAGCCCGCGACCGCTTCAAGATTTACATTCTCGACGAAGCTCACCAGATTACCGACGCCGCCTTCAATGCGCTGCTGAAGACGCTGGAAGAACCGCCAGATCACATCGTGTTCATGCTCGCCACGACGCAGCCCGAGGACATCCCGCAGACTATCCGCTCCCGCTGCCAGCACTTCAGCTTCCGCGCCGTAAAGTTCGACGACATCGTCGGGCAGCTCCGCGATCTGCTCACGCGTGAAAAGATCGAAGCTGACGATGATGCGCTCGCCCTCTTAGCTGAAGCGGGCGACGGCTCCATGCGTGATGCCCTCTCGATCCTTGATCAGGCGATCGCGTCGTCTACGGGAAAACTCACTGCAGACTCGGTCCGCAATCTGGTCGGCGCCGCCCCCGCTCATATTCTCGAGCAGGTCATGCAGGCCGTCTCGGAATCGAAGAGCGAAGAGATCCTTCGGCAGGTCGACCATCTCATCAGTGAAGGTCATAGCCCCACTCATTTCGCGCGTCAGATGGTGCGATTCCTCCGCAACGCCACGGTAGCCAAGATCGCTGGCAAAGATTCTGCCCTTTTGCAGATTTCCAACGAAGAGCGCGAACGCGTCGCGCGAGTCGCGGATCTTTTTGGGGAAGAAGACCTCACCCGCCACCTGCAGATCATGCTGCGCACTCATGGCGAGCTCGGATACAAGCAGGAACAGCGCTTCCATCTCGAACTCGGGCTTCTGAAGATGGCGCACGCCCAGAAACTGATCCCGATCGAACAATTGCTGAGTGATGTTTCTGCCGCCTCGCCTGCCAATACACAAAAGCCGTTGGCAAGGCCGTCAATCGTTGGCAGTCAACCGTCCGCAGGAACTCGAACAGAGCAGCCCGGACGCCCGAACTATGTCAGCCCTTTTGCCGCCGACTCCGCTCGCAAGGGTACCCCACGCCAGGAAGATTCCGGTCCTTCCGTTCCGCCACCGGGTCCACGCATCGTAGCGCAGGCGAGCCAGCAAGAGCCCGTAATCATGGGTTCAGCTGCACCGGCAACGGCGCCACAGCCCGACGCAGAGCCGGTATCCGGTCGTAGAGACGTAGCGAGCTACGTCTCTGCCGACGCCGCCACAGCCGCAGTTCAAGTTCCACAGCCAGCGGAGCAACCTCAGCCGTCGCTAGCAACCCATGCTCAGGAAGACCAAATCGAAAAGCTTCGTGCCGCAGTCTTGCAAGCGCTGGCCGACGGAAATCAGAACTTCCTCACCTCCCTGCTCTCCGGCGGTGAGTGGACCGTCGAGGGCAACGAACTCGTCATTAAGATCGCCGAATCGCAGACCGTGCTCGACATGTCGCTGGGCAACGATGCTAAACGCCTGGCCATCGCTTCAGCCAGCGGCGTACTGGGCCGGGCGGTTAAGTTAAAAGTGGTCCCTGGCGCGAGCGTTGTGTCTCAACCGAAACGCAATGGCGGTGCCCCACCATCGTCCGGCGTAGGAGGCCGCGGCCGCGCCGAACAGGACCCGATCGTGCGCCGTGTGCGGGAAAAGTTCGGGGCCGAAATCCGGACTGTAATTGATTACCGAGACAAGCGGTAAGCGGTTTCAGTCAAAAGGATGAAGAGACGCGCCGGTCAGTTCGTGGAGATCATGAAATTGACAGTGATGCTGGCCCGAGTCTCCACCGGTTGTGCACCCACATAGTGCGGTTTGAAGTGCCATTGCCGTACTGCTTCCTGTGCGGCGCTAGCCAGAATGGGCGGCCCACTGAGAACGCGCAAGTCTTGAATCATGCCGTCACGCCCGATTAACGCCTGCAAAATCACCGAGCCTTGTACTCGCATTTGCCGCGCGAGCATCGGATACTCAGGTTGCACCGACCGGATCACCATGCTCGATGCCGTATCAGGCGAGACGCTGGTGCGTTCGGCGGCAGGAGTCGCTACCCTGGACGCAGGCTGATTTACGTTACTGGTCACCGACGCCAAGTCCTGTCTCGATGGCGCGCGCTCTAAATCGACGTGTACCGCATTACTGCCAGCGCGCACGGTTCGGTGGGCGTCGCCGGCCACCACTTCCACTTCCAGAGGGGGAAGGACGGACCTGGTCGTCGTGACGCCCGGCCCTGGATTCGAAGACTCGTTGTTAGTGTTATTCTGCGAGTCCCTCCTTACAGCCTCGCGCACGTGAGGCTTCTTTCGTGGTGCGGGTGCAACGGCAGGCGGAGCGACGGTTGCCGCGGGTGAACTTTCTTGGGCATCCGAAGGCGACAAGGGTCGCATCTCGGCATCCTGCGTGTCGGGGAACCAGAAGTCGCGGTCTCGATACAGAACGAAAGACAGAGCTATGAGCAGTAACCCCAGCGCCACCAGCATCAGGCGCTGCTGCCGAGGCGAATTTGATGACGATGCCCCGGGAAGCAGATGCTGGCCGGATTTTGGAACTCCCGTCTTCTGGTCGACCATAGACGCAAGCTGCCCTAGTCTCCGCCTAGTATCCCCGCTTTCGGCCACAAAGACCAGCGGTATTCTACCTCAACGGCACTCGGGTGGACCTGGTGCGCACGCAAAGTTTCTAGACGGGGATTGGCCTTTGACGTAACTTTGTGGGATTCCCCGAATCCCATGGTGAGGGAGTCCGTCGCTGAGAGAGGTTATGGATCAAGAACACCGTAATGACGACCGGATTGAGGAACCCGAGAAAGTCGAGAAACCGTCAGTCGTGGCCGGCGATTCGAAGCCTGCTGACGCCGTTTCCGCTGTGCCAAAGCCACCGCAGAGCATGGCTGAGCGTAAGGCCCTCCGGACAGGCATTCACGAGGCCGACTTCTCCCGCCTCTCTCGCCGGGAACTTCTGAAGGTTGCACCGGTGCTGGTGCTGGGAGCTTTTGCCGTTCCAAGCCTGCAGGAGCTACTCCTCAGGCGCGGACTTGGCTTCAGTGACTGGGCCTCAAAGCAGCTGTTTCGTCGCGGGCATTTTGCCCCTACATTTCGAGATTCTGAACTGACGCCGTTTGAGAGATTTCCGATCAATGACTATGACATCGATGACCCGGGAGTGATCTACGAAAACTGGACTCTCACCGTCAGCGGAGCAGTACAAAAGCCAGGCGAATACAGACTGGCGCAGATTCAGGCCCTGCCGCGGACGCGACAGAACACGCGCCATGTGTGCGTGGAAGGGTGGGATGTCATCGGCCGGTTCGGCGGAGCGCGGCTCTCCGATTTTCTTGCGATGATCGGCGCCGATACCTCGGCTCGATTCATCACCGTGGGTTGTGCCGATGACTATTATGAATCCCTCGATATGGAGACGGCCCTGCATCCGCAAACTCTATTGTGTTACGAAATGTACGATCAACCGCTCACGCGTGAACATGGTGCGCCTTTGCGCCTGAATATACCCACGCAAATCGGCTACAAACAGGCGAAATATTTGACCGACCTGAAGGTCACGAACGTTCTCGACAAGATTGGGTACTGGGAGGACCAGGGGTATTCGTCGTTTTACGGACTGTAAGGAATTGGAGATCGCATGAGCAGCACCGTGATAGAAATCGTCCGCCAGAACGGCGAAGAGACCGAAGTCGTCCGCCGCGCGGTTCACGAGCATCCGCTGGTCGTCCGTTTGTGTCACTGGGTGAATGCGATCGCGCTGTTCGTGATGGTGGGCAGCGGCCTGCAAATATTCCGCGCATTTCCCAGCTTCGGCGCCAAAATTCCGCAAAAGGATTTGCTGCAATGGCCGAAAGCTTTTGCGATCGGAGGCTGGCTTGGCGGAGCGCTGCAGTGGCATTTGACATTCATGTGGATCTACATTGCGACCGGGTTCGTCTATCTCGGCTATCAGCTTTTCAGTGGCAACTACCGCCAGGTCCTGTTCACCCACCGCGACGTCCCCGGCGTCTGGCCCATGGTGAAGCATTATTTTTTCTTTGGACCCAAGCCGGAGCAGCGCGAGGCCTACAACCCACTGCAGAAGCATGCCTACACGACCGTGATCATTCTCGGCGTGCTTTCTGTCCTTACCGGGTTTGCCGTCTGGAAGCCGGTGCAGTGTTCCTGGCTGGCCTGGATGATGGGCGGCTTTCATTGGGCCCGCCTGCTGCACTTCCTTGTGATGTGGGCGATTTTGGCATTCGTCTTCGGACATCTTGTGATGGTGCTTTTGCACGGGTGGGACAACCTCGTCTCGATGTTGACGGGTTGGAAGAAAGATCCTGAATACTGACTGCAGCAGGGCAGGATGGCCGCGTTGAACGTTGTCTTGAGCAATCCGGAACCAGGCACGACGCGCGAGCAGGAGTTGATCGCGCAGGTGCAGCGCGGCCAGGCCGAGCTTTTTTATGAACTCGTCCGCCCCTATGAACGGCGCGTGTATGCGGCGGCGCTAGCGATCTTGCGCAATGAGGCCGATGCCGAGGATGCGGCGCAGGAAGCGATGCTGAAGGCGCTGGCCAACATCCGGCAGTTTCGCGCGGAGGCGCGGTTTAGTACCTGGCTGATCCAGATCACGGTCAACGAGGCGCTCATGCGGCGACGAAGGGAGCGAACGCGGATGACGGAAGCAATCGACGACCACCGCGACGACGAGGGAGAATACGCGCCCCGCGACTTCGCCGACTGGCGCGAAATTCCTTCCGAAGCCCTGGAGCGCAAAGAAGTGCGCCAGAAGCTGGCAGAAGCCTTAGCTTCGCTGGACCGCAAATATCGTGAAGTATTTGTGCTGAGAGATATGGAACAGTTGAACATTCAGGAAACGGCCGAGGCGCTCGGAATCTCCGTGGCCTCGGTGAAGACGCGGTTGCTGCGAGCACGCCTCATGTTACGGGACCTGCTCGCCGGAGGGTGGGAGCAAGGCTGGTTCAGCCGGCTGCCCTTCGAGAAGGGAACCAAGCCATGGTAGTCAATTGCCAACGGGTGTGGAAGGAGATCTCGAACTACATCGAAGGCGATGTGGATGCAGGGTTGCGCGTGGCAATGGATGCACACTTCGGCACCTGCACGCGATGCAAGTCGGTGTTGGAAGGAACTCGCAATGTAGTGCAGTTGTATAGCGACGAGCGCATGATCGAAGTGCCCACAGGGTTCGGACGCAGGCTGGAACGGAGGCTCGCACAGGGGGCGCGGGTTCGCCGCAGTACCTGGTCTACCTGGTCGGCATGGCTGGTTCCGGTGGCTGCCCTCGCCTTGATTACGGGCGGATTGCGCTGGGCCAATTCCCTCACGGTACCGCATCCGCTGCAATCGGAACACGCACAACCCGGACGCAACATTCCTCCTGATATGGTGGTCGTCGTGTCGGCCGGGGCAAAGGATTTTCACGTCCCCGGATGTGACGTGATTCATAACAAAGATAAGATTCGGACACTGACGGCGAAAGAAGCGATCCGCGAAGGTTATGTTCCCTGCGTGAGGTGCATGCGGAAATACCTGCAGATCGCGAGCATCTCTCCCGATTCATCTGAGCCGGTGGCCGAATTGAGCGCAAATGTCGAAGCTGAGGATCGTGCTCGTACCCGTTGATTCGAGACTGACAAGTAGTTTGAATGGGCGCGGTTTTAGCCGCGCCGTCCAGAGTCAGAAAAGAGATGGGCTTCAGAGTGTGCATGAGATCTCGTTTTGCAGATTCAGGGTGGAACGAGCCAGCGGTTTCTAGCCGCGAAGCGGCGAAAGGATACAGCCCACGGCGTAAGCCGTGAGTACAAGTGAGAAATGATCCCGCCAACGGGGCGAAAGAGGAGTTCTCACGCACACTCCTCAGCCCCTGAGGGAAGCATCCCTAGCCCAGCAACCCAACGTGGAAAGCAGACCCTGGTTCAAGGGGGCTTCAGGAATGAAGATATGAAACGGTGGGGCGCGGGATTGTAACCCGCGCCCTGAACTTCTGCACTTAGTTGTTCTTCATCTCATCTTTCTTCATGTCATCCTTCTTCATATCGTCGTGTTTCATGTTGTCCTGCTTCATGTCATCGTGCTTCATCTGATCTTTCTTGGCGGCCTTCTTGCTCTTTTTGTCCTTCTTCATGGGGTCGTTCTTCATGGAATCGTGCTGGGCATCGTCTTTCTTCATGTCGTCTTGTTTCATCTGATCCTGGGCGAAGGCTCCCACAGATGCCATCAGGGCACACGTCAGCGTCAAACTGCTAAGAATCTTTTTCATGTTTTCTCCTTAATTGAATCTCGATCTTGTCAGCAGGTTCTTACCTGCGGGTCTGAGATGGGATGTGGAACGCTAAAAGAAGTTACAACTGGAATATGAAAGTGGGATCAGAGGCCTTCAGCAGGCCAGTTGATCGCGCGTAACCTTCAAACCGTTGAGGTTCCCCAGAGCTGTGACGGCGACTGATTCAGGCTTGAAGAATTCGCTTGCCAGCTTGGAGAGGTCCTCGGCGGTGACCGCTTCGATTCTTTCGATCAGTTCGTCGAGATCGTAGTAGCGGTCAAAATACATTTCCTGGCGCGCCAGGTTCGACATGCGCGATGTGCTCGATTCCAGCGAGAGCATCAGGCTCCCCTTCAGTTGGGCTTTCGAGCGTCGCAGTTCTTCGTCAGGAACCGACTCAGTCTTGAGTTTACGAAACTCACTCACCACCGACTGCACGACTTTCGAAGCAGAAGCCAGTGAGGTTCCCGCGTAGACTGCCAAGCATCCGGTGTCGCGGTAAGGATTCAAATCGCTGTAGATCGAGTAAGCCAGTCCCTGCCGCTCGCGAATGTTCTGAAAAAGGCGCGAGCTCATACCTCCGCCAAGAAGGGTGTTTAGAACATAACCCGCATGACGCTTCTCGTGCGCAATCGGGTGTGCCGGCACGCCGATGCAGAGTTGCACCTGTTCCAGCGCTTTCTTGTTTCGCAGAATGATTCGCGATGAGATTTTTGGCGTCGACGAATGGAAGCCATTGGTCATCGGCGTCATGTGCTCGAAGTGACCGCGCACCAGTTCGACAAAGCGGTCGTGATCGAGATTGCCCGCCGCCGAGACAATAATGTTCCCCGGCGCAAAGCGATGGGCATAAGCGGCAAGAACGGCGTCACGTTCGAAGCGCTTCACCGTCTCTTTCGTTCCCAAAATCGGTTTGCCTAGCGGATGATCCTTCCAGAAGTTCTGCGTGAAGATCTCGTGGACGAGGTAGTCGGGGTTGTCCTCATCCATCTTGATTTCTTCCATGATCACGCCGCGCTCGCGAGCGATGTCGGAGCCATCGAATACTGGATTCAGTACCAGGTCGCTGAGGATGTCGAGCGCCACCGGTACGTGCTCGTCAAGAACCTTGACGTTGAAGCAGATGCATTCCTTGGCGGTGAAAGCATCCATATTCCCGCCAATAGAATCGACCTGACGTGCGATTTCCTCGGCGCTACGGTGCTTCGTCCCTTTGAAGACCATGTGCTCGATGAAGTGCGAGATCCCATTCCATTCGGGATCTTCGTCGCGCGAACCCGTCTGCAGCCACACTCCGATCGATGCCGACCGGATGTGCTGCATCTGCTCGGTAATCACTGTCAGACCGTTGGGCAGTTTCTGACGCCGAATGTTGCGGACTTCCTGAGCCATGAGATACTTCCTGCTGAAATCCCCTCCAGGACCGAGGACAGGCACGCGCCGGGAAAGGACAGTAACTATTCTTACATAGGGCAGACGAGCGTGCGAAAATAACTTTAACTCTTTATAATCAATAGTTTGCAGCTATCTTGTCAAGTGAGGTATGCTCCGGGAACATGATCAATCGTTGGCATCTAAACATCACATAGATGCAGCTGTATATGACACATCGAGCCCACAATTTGTTGCTCGGATTGGACCGCGGCGAGCTGGTCTCCTTGGTTGAAGGTTTCGATGAGCCCGCGTACCGAGCTCAACAGCTTCTCGACGCGATCTATCGAAAGCGCCTGGAGTCCATCGACCGAATCTCAACCTTCCCGCAATCCGTTCGGAGCAAGCTCGTGGGCGATGGATATTCGGTCGGCATGCCCATAGTCGAAAAGCGATTCGTTTCCAAGGATGGGACGGTTCGGTACCTGATCGCTCTCACTGACGGCCAGACTGTAGAAACCGTTTGGATGCCGGAGGGAGACGGCGGGGAGGCAGGTGACGGCACCGAGGCCGGCGATTCCGCGCAAAATGGTCCCCGCGGCTGGGACCGGGCCACGATCTGTGTTTCGAGCCAGGTTGGGTGTGCTGTAGATTGCCAGTTCTGCCTCACGGCTCTATTGGGCGTGAAGAGAAACCTTACCGCCGGGGAGATTGTCGGCCAGGGATTAAGGGTCCTGATGGATCAGAACGTTTCCCCACCCCAGGACAGAGTGAACCTGGTCTTTATGGGGATGGGAGAGCCGTTCCTGAACTACGACAATTTCATAAAGGCAGTCCGACTGCTCGTCGAAGAGGTCGGTATTGCGGAGTCACGCATGACGGTGTCGACGGCCGGCATTGTTCCGCGGATCCACGATTTCGGTCTAGAGTCGATTCGCCCGAAGCTGGCTATTTCGTTGAATGCATCGAATGACGAGACCCGCACGCGTCTGATGCCGATTAACCGAAAGTGGAGCTTAGCTAGCTTGATCACAGCGGCCCGCGATTTTCCGCTACGAAATCGCGAGCGCATCACGTTTGAATATGTTCTTCTCGACGGTGTGAACGATGACCCCACTAATGCCGAAGAGGTTGTAACCCTGCTGCGTGGTCTACCGAGCAAAGTGAATCTGATCGCCCTGAATCCCGGTCCCGGGATTGACTTCTCCACTCCAACGGCCGACCGAGTGTCGGCATTTCAGAATGTCTTGATAAAGTCTGGCATCCCAACCTTTGTGCGGAGGCCTCGTGGCCGGGACATCTTCGCCGCCTGTGGCCAGCTTAAGCGTACGGTTGAGATCGCCACATCCCCGGCGTTGTAAGTACCTTCTCAGTTGCCGGGGCTACAACAGCAACCGGCAGCTCCATGCACAGCAACAGCGACCCGTCTTCCCGTCGTTCGCGAAAAACACGGCCGCGGTGTTCTTGCAGAATCCCCTGGCACGCGCTCATCCCCAAGGCATCTTCCGGGTCCAGAGGTGAGCTGACGGGCTTCTGTTCTATATCCACGGCAGCCAGAGCCTGGGTGACAATCTGAAGCAGGCATATGCCCCCATTCTGCTCCGTGCCCACCGTTAATACGCTACCGCCTCGTTCACTGGATATGTGCAAGCAATTGCCGATAAGTTGAAGGCAGACCTGAAGCAGCTGATTAGAGTCTCCCAAAACTTTAGGAAGGGCGGCGTCGAAATGGGTTTGGATGTCAAATTCCAGCGCCCTCCAGTGCGGCTCAGTAAGCTTGACGGCGGTTCGCGCAAGAGTATTGAGATCGAGAGGCGCTTTCGGAGCCGGCGCCTGGCGGGCAAAGCTGATGAGGCTAGCCACCAGGGACTTGGTCCGCCGAACATACTGCCCAATCTTTGCTGCCATTGGTTTCTGCTCGGCACTTAAGGGTGTGCTGAGCAGCAGATCGGAATACCCCAGCATCGCCGTGATCGGGTTGTTGAGCTCGTGAGCCGCGCCCCCGACCAGCTGTCCAATGGACGCCAGTTTTTCGGACTGCAGGACCTGTGCCTGCAGGCGCTGCAACTGTTCGATCGCGGCGCGCGAGTGTTCGAGAAGGCGTACGAGTTCGCGGTCAAGAATTTTCTGCCGGATAAGAATGATTACCCCCATCGAAAACGCTGCTATGAGGGTCAGCGAGACGCGGAACATGCGGACCTTCGAAGGAACACCTCCGTCCGACATCGCCCAGACTGCGAATAACGGCAGTGAAAAAACGGCGATCATGCTGCAACGAGCAACCCAGACACCGTACGCCGAAGAGCCCCCATATGCATCGGACTCGAGATTCTCAGCCTTGGTTCTAACAGCGACCCAGGTCAAAGAAGCCATTGCCGCAAACAAAGGAATGTCGAAAAAACTGCCGGTATAGTAAGTTTTCCGCGCGATAGCCCAGTTGCACAGGGTCGAAGCCCCCGAATAGCAGAAGCTCATACCAAATAGCCACGCGTATATCCTTCTCCACTCGCCCTTGCTCGCAATCCATGAGCCTAGCAACGCGGTTAGTAGCACGAGTTTCTCAGTGACGTAAACGTCGTTGAGATGGCGATTGTAGGCTGGCACGTCGGGAACAACGTACTGCCACGGCATCACAATCAAAACGTATAGATAAAACCACCAAACCAACAGAAGAGCGAAATCCAGACGGCCCACGCGAGCAGAGTACTCATCGCGCGAAAACTGCGGGCGGATGCCCAGAGCTGCCATAAGCGGAACCATGTGCAGGAAAAGAACGACGTCCCATGCGCAAAGATCGGGAACATCGCGACGCAGCCACACCTCGTAGTACGTCCAGAACATCTGATACGCCAGCCAGAACGTCACCCCCATCGCGATGAGTGACCAGAACAAGCGGACCCTTCCACGAGTGCGTAAAGCCAGCGGCACAAACGCCGCGGCGCCGGATAACAAAAGCAGTGACTGGATAATGTCGCTGAAAGCCGTCAACCCAAAAGATCGTGGAAGAAACAAGGCAGCGATGATCGCGGCCACCATCAAGGCCGCTACCGCCGCCAACCAGATTTTGGAACTATTGCTCAAAGACACCCCTGCCGCAGCTATTCTAGATGGCAAGATCGGTTGCAGGCCGGTTACTGTAGTAACCTAGTGGCAGCGGAATCCCGGGTGCTGTTGCCTCCTTCGTCAACTCGTTAAACTTGCCGGTATCCTTTTTTATCAATAATATGCAGCTGTAATCGCGCCAGGGGGCGTGAACATTTTGAATTTCCGCATCGACCGCTATCGCCAATCATGGCGAATGAGGATTCCCCAGGATTCGGGTGAGACGCGCCGTATCGAACGGTGGCTCGCGACGGCCCGCGTGTTTCTGGCGGGATCGACGCTGGTGGCGATTCGAATGGACCCAACGGAGATCCTGGGACATTCCTGGGCAGCCTATGGCCTGTTCGTCTTCTACATGGCGAATGGGATCCTCATCATGATGCTGCTGCGGCGGAGGCAGCAGTCGACCTCGGCCTTTCGAATCCTGGTACACGCGGGCGACATCGCATGGCCAGCGCTGATTTCGATTTTTGCCGAGGGGCCAAGGACTCCATTTTTTCTCTTCTTCTTCTTTGCCCTTGCCGCTGCCGCATACCGCTGGGGCTTGTGGGAAACACTGGGTACAGCGGCTGCCGAAGTGGCCCTGTTATGGTTCGAAAACCTGGTGATCGTTCACATATGGTTGGGGGCCGGAGGCTCGCAGAGATTACGCGCGCTGACGGGGTTGAATGTCAGTATCAGGGATTTGGGGGATCCGCAGCGGCTTTTCATGTTGTCAATTTACCTGCTCGTGATGGGATTGCTTCTGGGATATCTGGCGGAGCAGCAAAAACATCTTCGAGCCGAGAAAGCTGTGGTTACAGGGACATTGTCGCGGGTGCGCGTAGAGGCAGGCCTGACTGGCACCATCGAGCAGATCTTTAACGAGATTATGTCCATGTACGGCCCTTCCCGAGTGATGATTGTTTCCCAGGAAACCCGCAGTCATCGAGTTTTTGCCGGCGAAATGAGCAAGCCCAACGGAAGCTCGCCGGCGGAATTTCACTGGCTCGAGTCGGGGATCCGCGATGCCAAGACCTACCTCGACAATTTCCCCGGGGATGTCTGGTACGCGTCGGTGAATAGAGATGAGTGGAAGATTTTGGCACTGGATGAGACGGGGCACCAGGTGCCGATGACCAACCTGCCTTCGCTGTCTCAGTTGCGGCAAGCGCAATCCTTCGACTCTCTGGTGACCGTACCTTTCTTGTTCGGGGGAGACTGGAGAGGGCGGCTATTCTTGTTCAATCCATCGTGGCGTGGCGAAAGACAAGAGGAACTCCGTTTTCTTCAAGACCTGGTTCGTCAGGTGGGGCCGGCGGTCTACAACGTTTACCTCCTCCACCGCTTGCGGCGCCGGGCTTCAGCTGCCGAACGCGCACGCTTTGCGCGCGAACTCCACGATGGTGCCGTGCAGTCACTGATTGCTGTCGAAATGCAGGTCGACGTCTTGCGGCGTCAGGCTGAAGCAAATCGTCCGATCGATGGAGAACTAGGCCGAATTCAGAGTCTGCTGCGCGAAGAGGTTCTCAAACTGCGGGAGTTGATGCAGCAGATGAAGGCCATCGACGTTGACTCGCAGCGCCTCTTAGGCGTGTTAAAAGACGCAGTCGAGCGCTTTCAACGCGAGACCGGCATCAGCGCCCGATTTGTCACCGACCTTGACGAACTCGATATGCGGCAACGCGTATGCCGCGAAATTCTACGCATCGTGCAAGAGGGCTTGGTCAACGTACGAAAGCACAGCGGAGCTCGCCATACCTTGGTGCGTTTGGCATCGGTCGGGGACGGGTGGAGCCTGACCATGGAGGATGACGGAAAGGGATTTCCTTTCTCCGGTCGCTACAATGCTCAACAAATGAAAGAGGCTGGAAAGGGACCCATGATTATTCTGGAACGGGTGGGTTTGATCGGCGGGGAACTCACTGTAGAATCAAGTCCCGGACAGGGAACGCGCTTGGAGATTTTCGTGCCGAAGAACGGGGATTTACCGCATGCATTTTAGAAAGCCACAACAGATTCGGCTGGTGATTGCCGACGATCACCCGATCTTCCGCGATGGCCTTCGCCGGTTGCTCGAGGCGGAAGCCGATCTCAAAGTTTTGGGTGAGGCATCGGACGGTGCCGAAGCTGTGAAATTGGCACGCCAATTGAAACCCGACATTCTTCTGCTCGACTTAGCGATGCCCAAGCACCCAGGTTTGGAGGCGTTGCGCGAACTGAGTATGCCCGCCAATGCCGCTCCAGTCAGGGTCATCCTGCTCACGGCAGCCGCTGAGAAGAGTCAGATTGTCGAGGCTCTCCAGTTGGGAGCCAGAGGGGTCGTTCTCAAGGATTCCGCCACCCAGCTTTTACTTAAAGCTATACAGACGGTGATGGCCGGAGAATATTGGGTGGGCCGGGAGAGCGTTTCCAACCTCGTGCAATATCTGCGGACGCTCATGCAGTCGACGCACGACGAAGCGCGACAGAAGAAGTTTGGCCTGACTCCCCGCGAACTGGAAATCGTTTCGGCGGTTGTCGCTGGTTATTCCAACAAGGAAATCGCCGAATACTTCAAGATCAGTGAAGATACCGTGAAACACCATCTCAGCAACATCTTCGATAAATTGGGTGTTTCCACGCGTTTGGAACTGGCTCTTTTTGCCGTAAATCAGGCACTTCCCCTTAAGCCTATTACGTGACGGAAGTCACCCGCGAGTGGCACTTACGTGCCATTGGCTGGGGGGTTTGCGGCGATTATAGTTTCCCCTTAAGGACCAGATTGTGAATGTGTGTGCAGTTCGCACCCAAGTTTTCATTAATCCTGGGACTTATAAGGGGAGCCCCGTGGCAAAACTTCTGCAGCAGCTGTGGAACGATGAGCAGGGCCAGGATATCGCGGAATATGCGGTTATGTTAGCTGTGATTCTGGTCATCGTTGTCGGCACGATTCGACTCATTGGATCGAATGCCAACAACGTATTCTCCCAAGTCGGCAGCGCCATCCAGTAGGCGCAAGCGGAAAAACTCCAGCCAAATCCAAGCCGCTCTTGGCCACCGTCTCTCTACCTCTACACATACCCGTCGGAGTTCGTGAAGATTACTTCGGGGTCGTTTCCGCTGGCGTAGTTGTCCTTAGCGCCATTTTCTCTGTTCCTCCAGTTGACATTCGAGTGAGGTAAGGGAAGAACGGCGTGAGCTCGAATTCCATCTTCTCGCGCGCGGAAGTCAGTGGCACGGGCTTCGCTTTGGAGAGTTCGACTTGGTCACTCCAAGGATCGACTTTAATCCGTCCGCCGAGCGGTAATGCCGCGATCTGATCCAGACGTTTCTCGTCGAGTGCTGGCGCAGAAGCAAGCAAGGTCGACATGCGGATGCTCTTGCCGCCAGCAAAGCTGTTTCCGAGATGAGGCCGAATCAGTTTGGGTAGATCGGGAGAGTGCTGCTGAAGCGCCTTCAAGAACAATCCTGCATTACCTAGCTTGTCCTTGTAGGGTGAGTTCTTCAGTAGTTCGAGGGCCTTGGTGTCGGCCGCGTCTTCGTCCGCAGAGGTTCGTTTGAAATCGAGACGCTGAAAGGATTCTTCGTCCGGGAAAAAGAGCTTGTCGTTGAACGCCAGTTTCGTGTCGAAATGATGTCCGAGTACGATATGACTGAGTTCGTGCGCCATCACCATGGCCAATGACGCTTCATCCGGAAGCACGTCCAGAAGTCCCCGGCTGATTACGATCGTGTGCCCAATCGTAAAAGACTCCAGCGGTGAAGTCAGAAGGATGCGGCAGTGGTAGTCGCTCTGCAGGTCGATGTTGTTGGTCACCAGCAGATTGTTCACAACCGTCGCCAGAATCTTGTCGACCTCGCCCGGAGGGGCGAGCAGCCCAATCTTCTGGATGCGTTCTACGGCATTTTCTTCTGCTTGCTTCTCCCACATGCGTTCCGCCACGACTGGACTCGCATCGGCCGCGGCGTCGCTTTGATCTTTGACCGACTGGGGTGAGTCGACCAGAATCTGGGTGAACTCTTCGTTTTTGCCCAGGCCCTTCAAATCATAGCCCCAGAGCCGAGTCTGAGCCTTAAAATGAAGGGTCTTCGTCAGTCCGGTCTTCAGGTTGGACTCCTCTGTGTAGACATACGCAGGAAGCCATGTCCCGGGTCGCATGTTCAGGCGCCAACTGTCGAAATGGAAGAAGAAATTGATTTTTGGCGCAGGATAGTACGTTCCATTGAAACGTACAATGTTGTAGTCCTGATCTTCGACCCAGATCCTGCCCAGGAAGCGCGCCGTCTTTTCGCCCTCGCGAGGCTGAACATCGATCACCAGGCACCGAACTTCTCCCAGAAATTCACGCCGAACAAAATTGAACTTGTAGTAGCGCTTCTGAAAATCGCTATCGAGCACCACCATCTGGGCGAATCCCATCGGCAGATAGTGCAGGGAATAGACGCCGGTCAGCTTGCTCAACATTCGGTGTCCGAACCCCGGCTGTCCCACAAACGACACATCCTCAGGTCCATCACTCATATCCAGCCGACCGAGAAAGTACTCATCCTTGACCGGAAAAGCGTTGCCGTTGGCATCGTTCTTCAAGTCTTGCAGGTAGGTTTCTACCAGGGGATGCATGTGTCGCATCTGTGCTATGAAATAGTGTTCGCGCTGTACGACTCGATCCATAACGTCGTTGAGCGAGAGCGCGGCAGAAGGCAGTCCCTCCGTTGGCGCCGGCGCCGTGGAAGGCGGCGTTGCCGGCGTTGTCTTGCTATCCAAAGCCGACGGCTGGGGTGAAGTAACAGAATCCTGCCCCGCCGCGAACAGACAAGCCAGGAAAATAACCGCCAATGCCAAACCCGGACGAACCGTGTGCATAAGAACCTTCTGGGAGTCGATCACGCTATTTGGAAAATGATATGGACGACCGCTGTCGAGTCCGAGGGCTGACCGTCCTTCAATGCGGGCTTGAAGCGAATCTGTTCAGCGGCACGGACTGCAGAGTCATCCAGACCGTGACCCAGACCGCGAACGATCTTAACCACCCGCAGCTTTCCGCTCGCTTCGAAAACCACCTCGAGAAGTACCTCGCCCTCAATTCGCTTGGCCCGAGCCTCATCCGTGTAGATGGGCGTTGGCTTGGAAAGGATTTCCGCGGGTACTATTTTTGCTGGCGCCGCCTGCGCCGGTCGAGACTGAACGGTGGGGGGAGCCGGAACATCCGCGCTGCCAAATCCCGCCTGCTTTACGCTACCAGAAGAGGAAGTATGGGCATTTCCGGTAGCTACGCCGTTGCCAAATCCAGTGCTGGCGACCACTCCGCGAGCGCCGTTCGCTCCTCCCGTTCCATTTCCATAGCCCGGGCCGGTGGGCATATCAAAGCCGCCGGCCTGCGCGATATTCACGGCTTGAGTTTGAGTGGCGCGGGCAGGTACTCCGTTCGGATCACCGAATCCACCGGTCTGTACGTGCTGTGGCGCACGCTCAATCGTCTGTGGCGCCGAGCTTCCCGTCGAAAACACGTTCGTTTTGATCGTCCGCGGAATTACAGGCGCATTGGTGACCGGCACCGGGGCAAGTTTTTTGGCGTCGATTTTGACTTCCGGGGCCGGTGCGTCTTCCACTTTCGGCTTCGGCGCAGGAGCGGGCAGACGCAGCGCCGAGGGTGGAGGATCAATCGGATCGAGTTTCGCCGCCAGCACTGGTCTCGGAAGCTGACGCTGAGGCGTGTGATTTACCGGAACTGGCGTCGGAACCAATTCGATCGCGTGATAGTCCTTCTTCGGCGGTTCCAGAATTTCGGGATGCAAAACCGGGATCCAGACTAGGATTCCAATGATGACCACTTGCGCCCCGTAGCTGAGAAAGAATTCAGACCACGGCGCTTGCCACTTGGGCAACGAAGAAAACAAGATGGATTCTTGTGACGGCCGACTCATAGTCACACTGATACTCAGGTTCTAAACCCTGAGGACACTGCAAAAGTTTTTCCCCTGCCTTAAAAGCGAGGAAACCTGGGTTGGCAGGGCTATCAAAACGAAAGTGTACTCTTTCAATCTACAGCATGCACGGGAGAGGCCATTTCGAGCCGCTCTTGAAGGACTGTAACTTATTGAAAGAACACAAGTTGTGGTGGCCGTCGCCGGGCCTGAGGAAGCTCCTTGGGGCCGCCATGCAAAAAAATACACTACTCGCGGGATAGATTTCACTTAGGAAGCCGATTTGAACTCCGTATGGCCTCAGCAGCGCACGATCTTTGGGCTCTGTATTCCCCGCGTAGCATTCCTGCTATCCACAACAAGCTGCGCCTCCTGGACAATGTGTTTGTAGTCGTAATCGGAATGGTCCGTTACGATTACGACGCAGTCGTACTGTCCCAAATCCTTCAATTCTGAGCGTGTCATCTGCAGGTCATACTTCCGCCCCTTGCCAATGAAGGGGAAATAGGGGTCGTGATAACTGACCTGTGCGCCGTCTTTCTGCAGGAGTTCAATGATGGTGAGCGAAGGCGATTCGCGCAGATCATCGATGTCCCTCTTATAGGCCACACCCAGCACAAGCACCTTTGCCCCATTCACGGACTTCTTGCGAGTGTTCAATGCACCGCTGACGGAAGCCAGCACGTGATAAGGCATGTTGGTGTTGATTTCACCGGCGAGTTCGATGAAACGCGTCCGGAAGTCCCACTCCTTCGCCTTCCATGAAAGATAGAAGGGGTCCACCGGGATGCAGTGTCCGCCGAGGCCTGGCCCTGGGTAGAAGGGGTGAAATCCGAAGGGCTTGGTAGATGCGGCCTCGATCACTTCCCAGATGTCGATGCCCATGCGCAGGCAGAGCAGTTTCAGTTCGTTGACCAGGGCGATATTGACGCAGCGGTAGATGTTCTCGAGCAGTTTGGTCATTTCCGCCGCGGCTGGGGAAGAAACCGGCACCGTCCGGTTGAAAATCGAGCCATACAGTTCACGGGCCAGTTCCGAGGCCTGAGTGTCGAGCCCACCTACCACCTTCGGAATGTCTGGACGCGCCACCGTCGTATTGCCCGGGTCTTCACGCTCGGGGGAAAACGCCGCAAAGAATTCCTTCCCCGTAAACACTCCATCTCGCGCCGCTTTCAGTCCTGTTTTATTCTCCTTCTCCAGGATCGGGATCATGACTTCTTCGGTCGTGCCCGGGTACGTGGTGCTCTCCAGGACCACCAGTTGTCCGGCCCGCAGATGAGGCGCGATGGAATGTGTCGTGCTGGTAATGAAGCTAAGGTCAGGCTCGTGATATTCATCTAACGGTGTGGGGACGCAGATAATGATGGCATCCATCTCTGTCAGACGCGAGTAGTCGGCCGTAGCGCTGAAGCCACTGGTTTGAGCTGCCCGGATCTCTTCGGGGGCAATGCGATAAATGTAGGAGCCACCTTTTGCCAAAGTATCAATCTTGCGCGAATCGATATCGAAGCCCGTGACCTTGAACTTCTTTTCGCTGTACAACAGAGCCAAGGGGAGCCCGACGTAACCGAGGCCAATGATCCCAACGCGCGCTTCTCGCTGCTGCATCTTTTTCTTTAGTTGATCAATCACCGCATCTGCGGCAGAGTAGGTCGTCATGAGGCCTCCGAGACAACACGGAATGATAGGTAGAAAACCTTCAATTCTAGCACCCACCCTTCAAGGCCTAACCGCCACGAAAGTGGTGGACCATTCAAAATTCTGAACACCACGGATGAGGTTCGACATTGATCAGGAACTGGACGGCAAAAGGTCGTGTGCGGTTCGCAATAGGAATTGTTGCTGCAGTGCTGCTGATCATATTCGCGCTCAACGCCGGCAGGATGCTCCTCGTCGATGCTCCCCAGCCTTCCGACCTGATTCTTGTGCTCGCTGGGGAGACGGATCGTCGTCCCGCACATGCCCTTGAATTGCTGCATCAACGTTATGGAAAACATGTGTTGATCGATGTTCCCGCCGACACTAGGATCTACGAGTTATCGCAACTTGATCTGGCGCAGAAGTACGTGCGCGGTCTGCCGGATGCAGCTTCAGTGAGCATCTGCCCCATTCGTGGCTTATCAACACGAGAGGAGACGCATGATGTCGAAAAATGCCTCACAGCCGAAGATGGCGCTCGCATTCTCATCGTGACCTCCGATTTTCATACGCGCCGGGCGCTCAGCATCTTTCGGCATGAACTCCCGAGCAAGTCCTTCTCTGTCGCCGCCACACACGACCCAACAGAATTTGGTTCCCGTTGGTGGACACACCGACAGTGGGCAAAAACCTGCAGTGGTGAATGGCTGCGAACCATTTGGTGGAACGCCGTCGAACGATGGGAGTGATCAGAATGCCTTGTCCCGAGCGGAAACTCGCCGTTTCTCCAGCATAAGTTTTCCACCGAAAACTGAAGCGCGAGCACAAAAGCCATTGACGGGCAACTCCTTACGCGGGTACGGTTCCCCAAACGGTCATCAACATAGCCCGCAAAGGCGATGTGACGGTCAGTGACGGAAAGGGAGGCGTCACGCTCGCCCAGGGTCAGGAGACCACAGGTGACGAGTCCTCGGACAACTCCACTGATAAGAGCAAGCGCAAGAACCGCAAGCGGGAGGCTAGGGCGTCTCCTGGCGCGAGTGGTGGAATTCTTAACTCCCCTGTTGCGATCGGGGTTGCCGGTGCCGCCGCGCTCGAAATCACCACATGGGTGCTGATCAAAGACGACCCCGCCAGTCCTGCCAGGCCGAAATAGATTCGCTGCCCTTTTCACGTCAACAAAAGATTCGACCGAGAAACTCATTCTTCTCGCCGTCGAGCATTGCAGAGAAATCTGCGAATGGATCTGAAAAAGCCCTGGTTCCGGTAATCAAAGTCCGAACTTCGCCCTGACGCCATTTATAATCTCCTTTCCTCGCAAGGCATAAAGGACTTCTTTTGGCACTGGACGACAAAATCTACGAGTTGCGGCGTGAGAAGTTGAAGCAGATTCAGGCGTTGGGACAGCCCGTTTACCGCACGAAGTTCGAGTTCACCCACACCGTCGAGCAAATCCTTGCCGACTACACTTCCAAATCGGCCGAGGATCTTGAGCAGGCACGGATCAAGGTCCGCGTCGCCGGACGCATCATGGCGATCCGCCTCATGGGCAAAGCGGGATTCGCACATATCCAGCAGGGCGGAAAGAAGCTGCAGATCTACGTCAAGAAAGACGCCGTTGGAGAAAAGGGATTCGATCTCTACAAACTCCTCGACCTCGGCGACCACATCGGAGTCAGCGGATATCTCTTCCGCACGCGCACAGGAGAACTGTCCGTGCACGTCGAACAACTCGAGTTCCTGAGCAAAGATCTGTTGCCGCTTCCGGAAAAGTGGCACGGACTCACCGACGTCGAACTCCGTTACCGCCAGCGCTACGTCGACCTCGTGATGAATCCCGAGGTGCGGGAAGTTTTTCTTAAGCGCACCAAGCTCGTGCAGTCGGTCCGCGATACGCTCAACGGCCACGGCTTCATTGAAGTCGAGACGCCCATGATGCAGCCCATCGCGGGGGGCGCAGTCGCACGTCCTTTCGTGACCCATCACAATACGCTCGACATGGATCTTTACCTGCGCATCGCGCCTGAACTCTACCTGAAGCGCCTGGTCGTGGGCGGACTCGACCGCGTCTACGAGATCAACCGCAACTTCCGCAACGAAGGCCTGGGATGGCGCTGGAATCCTGAGTTCACCATGATGGAGGCCTATCAGGCCTATACCGACTACCAGGGCATCATGAGCGTCACGCAAGAGGTCATCACCGAAGCCGCGAAGGTCGTTAATGGCAGCACGAAATCAAAGTGGACCGTCTCCAAAGATGGAAATGATGCCGTTCACGAACTCGACTGGGCCAACTGGCAGCGGCTTACGATGCGCGAAGCGATTATCAAATTCTGGCCCGACCACGCCGGAGCGAAGCCCGCGATGAGCGACTTCTCCACGCACGAGGGAGTCAAAAAATTGGTCGAGCGTTTCAACGCCGGACACTCGCACATGCCGTACGATCCTAACGCCCCGGCAGGAAAAACGATTGCAGCGCTGTTTGAAGCATCAGCCGAAGAGCACTTGATGCAGCCGACGATCATCTACGAATTCCCGACTGCTATCTCACCGCTCTCAAAGCAGAAACCCGACGAGCCTGACTGGACGGAGCGCTTCGAGATCTTCGCCGGACAGATGGAAATCTCCAACGGCTTCAGCGAACTAAACGATCCCGAAGACCAGCGCCGCCGCTTCGAAGCGCAGTTGAAAGAACGCGAGCGGGGGGACGAAGAAGCCCACCAGATGGACGAAGACTACATCCGCGCCCTCTCCTACGGCATGCCTCCCGCCGGCGGCGTCGGCCTCGGCATCGACCGCCTGTGTATGCTTCTCACCGACCAGCACACAATCCGCGACGTAATCCTGTTTCCCCTGTTGCGCCCCGAGAAGCCCGGCGAAACCAAAACCGCAGAGGACGGCGAGGACACGGAGCCAGAAAAATAACGGAACTTATCGAGTCTTACTGGCGACAGCGGCCCCAAGGCGCGAAGCGGCGAAAGAATGCAGCCCACGGCGCAAGCCGTGGGGCACTGTGGTTGGAAAACGGAACAAGCCCCGGAGGGGCGCAAGAAATCTCACGGGCACAATCCGCCCGATTGCTGGAAGGGGTTTAACTACCCAATTCCGGGTATCTACCGATGCACTATGACTAGTGCATCCTCATCTCTATACTCTTGACAGAAAGTTCAAGACCTCGCATGAGCAGCGCTACCGTAGTGTCCGCAAGCCCTGCAGGACACTGGGTCGGTAGCGCTTTGCCATCCATAATCACTTTGACGTCTGCCGCGTGCTCCTGACGGTCGTTTTCTCATGCTCCGTCCGTGGCGCGCTGTATTCAGGTTGCTCCTGGCCGAAATTCCCGCTCAGATAGTCGATCAGCGCATCCCGATCGTTCGCATCTACGACCGCACCCCACTTCACCATCTTGTCCACTTCCTTGGTCCACACCGCTTTGCTCAGACGTTGCTGTACGATGATCCGCGCTTCATGACATTCCAAACACGCGGTCGTGGCCTTCTGCTTCATGGCCCCGGCAGGCAATTCCTCGTTCAGCTTCGCGCTGTTCTGGGCAGGGATCAATGCCGGACTGCTCAGCGCGATCAGCACACTCACGATAATTGAATTTTTATGCGACATGGATCTTCACCTGGTCGATGGCGTTGTAAAGATACCCACTCGGATTCCACACCGCTTCAGTCGGCTGCACACGGCCAT
>Ga0210403_10001042_pt1 | contig 27081 bp, 18 predicted proteins | sample IncBWC19MmetaG_FD_150863 | JGI IMG/M metagenome (GOLD analysis project Ga0210403, IMG submission 150863) | Forest soil microbial communities from Barre Woods Harvard Forest LTER site, Petersham, Massachusetts, United States - Inc-BW-C-19-M | ecosystem: Environmental > Terrestrial > Soil >... | reverse complement strand
TGCGGTGCCGAGATCTCCGGTCTGCAGGGCTTCTTCGCCTGAACTGTAAAGCCTGGTCAAGAAGCCCGCCGCGTGCAGCAGATCTCCAAGGGACTCACGTACGCGCGCATCATCATCTACAACGACAACTACGCTTCTACTCAGCTCAGTACGCAAATCCTCTACTCCGGTACACAATCTGATGGTACCGATGGAGTAAATGGCTGGCTATTACAACTATATATAAGTGGCGAACCTGCATTCATGCCGTGTTGACCGCCATCGGCGGAGAACCGCGGCTAGGATGAATCAAACGGCACCGTTCGGCTCCACGGGGAGAGGGATCGTAAAGGAGAAGATGGTTCCCGCAGAAGGTCTAGGAGCGCACCAAAGCCGTCCACCATGAGCCTCTATGATGGAGCGGCAGATGGCCAGCCCCATCCCCATGCCGTGCTCTTTGGTTGTGTAAAAAGCTTCAAATACCTTTTCGGCGTCAGCTATGCCCGTGCCGTGGTCCTCGACCTCAGTGAGGACCATGTCGCCCTCACGTCTCGAACGGACGATCAATCGCTTTGGTCTGTCGCGAACGCTCCTCATCGCCTCGATTGCATTCAAGTTCAGGTTCATTAGAACCTGCTGCAGTTGTATGCGATCGCCGGTTATCATGGGCAGGTCAACCGGGAGCTGTACATCCAGGGAAACGCTCTCCTTCTCTGCTCTGCTGCGGATGAGGATCATAACCTCATCCAAAAGTTGTCTGAGGTCCAACGAAGTCATCTGAGGAGAGGAACGCTTGAAGAGGGAGCGCAGTCCCCGGATGATTTCAGCGGTGTCTTTTCCGTCACGCACGATTCGCTCAGCCGCTGACCTGGCATTGACGGCGTTGGTCTCTTTCATTGAGAGCCAACGCAAGCAGGCTTGCCCGTTGGTCACCATCGCGCTGAGCGGCTGGCTTATCTCGTGCACGATGGATGCTGCCAATTCCGCGATGGTCGAAGCCTCGTTTGCTTGGGCGAGCTTCTCCTGGGTGCGGCGCAGGGACTCTTCTGCATTTCTGCGCTCTTCGACATCGATCAGTAGACCGTACCAGCGGATCACTTCACCGGCTCGGTTGCGGAGCGGTTGTACAATTGTCTGGAACCAGCGAAAGACGCCATCCGCGCGCCTCCTGCGAAACTCCATCGCGTACGGCTTGCCTAAGGAAAAATTGCGCGCAGTTCTACCCAGGACGGCTTCTCTCTCATCGGGATGAAGAGCGTCCGCCCAAGCTCCTGCGCCGAGCTGCGCCACGGTCATACCAAAGAAGTCTGTGACCCGACAGTTCGCATATTGAAGATCCCCGCCGGGCGACTGCGTGTAGACGAGCCCAGGAATGTTTTCGAGGGTAAGACGAAGGCTCTCCTCGCTGTCTTCGAGTTTCTTCAGGGCTCGCTTGCGGTCGCTGATGTCGCGCAGGAAGATCGTGGTGTTGTCGTTGTAGTGTCCACAGGTGGCTTCGACGTCGAAGCGATCCCCGTTGTTGCGCCGCGCGATGAACTCGCCCTGTGGGGGGCGACCTTTTCGTAGCTCAGGAAGCAGGAAGGACACCGACTGGCCAATGACCTGTTCTGCAGAGTATCCGAACATCTTGGTCATGGCAGGATTCGCGAAGAGAATGGTCCAGGCTGGGTCAAGCGTGAGGATGCAGTCGGGACAGGCCTCGGTAAGCGAGCGAAACTCGCCGTTCAATCGATTCGGGCGGCGGTGGATCGCCGTTTGGCATCGATGACGACGGTGGCCAGGATCATGGCGCCCACGAAGGAGAGAAACCGTGGCAGTATGTCCTGGGTGAGGGCGAGATGATGGACCGGCGTGAAAAAGTAGTACCGGAATGCGATTGAGGAGAGCGTAACAGTCAACAGTCCCGGGCCGAGACCTCCGCTGATCGCGCTTCCCATCACGGCGAGCAGGAGGCATGACGAAGGGGCATCAAACTCAAAGCCGGCAGCCAAGCCGACCCCACTCAGCAGCACTGCGAATGCGTAGCTTTTGAGCTGAGCTGAAGTCTTCATAGCCGTACCCCTGTGCCTCAATAGGCTTGAGCCAACCTCCGATTTGCCTGGGGACCAGACCAAAATTCGTTCGCGTATGTGCTCCCCATCAGTGTACCGAGGCTTGGCGTCTCCCGTCGCGCCGGCCGGCGCTATGATATCCGTAGTGGGCGACCGGAGCGGATCCCGGGACGGCAAAGGGGGCGCTGTGACGCAGTCCAATGAGGTGATCTATCTGGTGGATGACGACTTGCGTGTACGCGAGGGGATTACGGCCCTGCTCGCATCACACGGTATGGTCGTGACGAGTTTTGGCTCGGCGGTGGAGTATCTGCAGCACACCCGAGCGGACTCGGCAGCCTGCCTGATCCTCGACTTGAACATGCCCCAGATGGGAGGCCTCGACCTCCAGCGCCAGCTGAGCGGTGAAATCGGTCCCCCCATCATCTTCATGAGTGGGTACGGAGACATCCCCTCCACCGTTCGTGCCATGAAGGCTGGCGCGATCGAATTTCTGACCAAGCCCTTGGATGAGGAGGCGCTGCTTACGGCTATCCGCGCCGCGTTTGTTCAGGACAAGAAACTGCGCCAACGGCATGCCGAGTTGGCCAGGCTTCGTGAGCGACTGGCCTCATTGACTCCACGCGAGCGCGAGGTCCTCCCCTTGGTGGTCGGCGGCTTGCTCAATAAGCAGGCGGCAGCGGTTCTGGGGATATCGAATGTGACCTTACAGGTCCACAGGGGGCAGATCATGCGGAAGATGGCCGCAAAGTCACTTGCGGAGTTGGTCAGGATGGCGAGCAAGTTGGGGATCCGGCAATCGGTTTCCCACTCCGAATAGCATGGCCTTCCTTGTAGAGGCGCGACGCAAGGCGCTTCCCTGCCTGTTCTGTAACCAACTCCGGCGGCTGTTTTGCCCGCAACTCACCACCTGTTCGAAGGAGCCCAAGGCCGCCAAACTGGGCCTTGCAGAGTCCCAGTTTGGCCAAGCCACAATATGTGTTAGATTCGATTAGTCCGCTGAATTGCGGAGAGATGGCCGAGTGGCTGAAGGCGCACGCTTGGAAAGCGTGTATACCGCAAGGTATCCAGGGTTCGAATCCCTGTCTCTCCGCCACCTTACCATGCAAGTCTCCATGTTCATAGAAAACAACGGGTTACGGAGATTGCATTATGTGTATTAGGTGCTCATAGCGCGCCCAATTGACCCAAATTCCACAAATATTATTACCAAACGAAAATTGCATTACCACAGGAATGTTCATATTTCCGGGTTGGTCGTCGTGTGCTTTCGTCCGCGTTGGCAGGTTTCGCTCCCCCTTCCCTTCCGCTCCTGAGCGACCAGAATCCCCTTCCTGCGGAATTCCATCTCCATACTGGCAAGCAGGGTGGGATCAGGCTGGCTGGAACCCGACGCTAGATTAGCGATCGCACGCCAAGCGATCTGCCGGGCTCTATTGGGCACCTTTTCCTTGACTGAAGGGTGCCAATGGAGTACAAGAAGAGGGTGCAGACCGTTGTCGAGACGCCTTCCTATCTCAAAGCCGCGGAGAAGCTTTTCAGTCAGTCTGAGCGCGAGGATGTCGTGAACATGGTTGCCGCCGACCCTGAATGCGGCGAAGTCATGCAAGGAACGGGCGGGTTTCGGAAGTTCCGAGTCGGACGCGACGGTATCGGGAAACGTGGTGGAGCAAGGGTCGTTTACATCTTCCGCAATGAAGGCTTCCCGGTGTTTCTCGTTGCCGTCTATGCCAAGAACGAAAGAGACAACCTGACCAAGAAGGAACGCAACGAACTCGCCAAGCTGTCGGACGCTATATTCAGCAAATTCAGTAGGTAGGATATGAAAACAGTCTTTCAAGACCTCAAGAACGGCCTCGAGGAAGTGGATGCGTTTCTCTCGGGAGAGACCTCCGGCTACAAGGTAAGCGTGCCTACGGATGTGGATGTAAAAGCGATCCGAGGGCGACTGAACATGACCCAAGCCAAATTCTCCGATACCTTCGGCTTTAGCTTGGACGCAGTGAAGCATTGGGAGGGCGGTCGGCGGACGCCCGAGTCCTCCGCGCGGGCGTTCTTAACCGTTATCTCCCGGAACCCCAAGGCCGTGATTTCCGCGCTTCATCCAACCAAGGAAGCGGCAATCACTGCCACCAAGGTCATGCGCGTGTCCCCAAGGAGGGCGAGCCGGCCCGTCAAGAAGACTGTGAAGGAACACCTCATGCATGCCTGAAGTCGGGAGAACGCCTATACCGACAGTACCCACCCCAGCACCTGTCCGATGTGGGTACCTCATGTGTGGTCGACACGTACGGCGCAGCGATAAGCAAAGAATTGCGACACGTGGGGGTTGATTCCCTTTTTGCGATGGGCATCCAAGACGTGAAAAGATTCTCCACGACCAGCGCCCGTACGGCGACACTTGCGAAGTCCAAGGCTTGGCGCCAGCCTTTGGGGGTCGTTGCCTTAATCCCGCACGCGCATTTTTACAAATGGCTCAGCAAGGAAAGGCCCCAACTCCCGGCCGGGCAGCCCTGATAGGGACTTATCCTGTAATCCTAGTCAGCATGGACGCCGTAAGTGAGGCACGGCAGGTCAGGACGCTCTTACTCTGCGCCAAAACTGGCAGTTGTACGGCACGTTGGTGCGCACCGCGCAAGGATGACCTTCCAGCCGTTTGGAGCCGCCGCGGCCGCCCGAACAATACTGGCGACCTCGGCGGCATCCACACGTTCCTCCGAAATGCGCACTCCGCGGCTGTACTCTTCCGCGAGCCCCAGTCGCTCGGCAGGGCGCTTCCCGCGGGCGAACACGCCCGCGTAAGCTTCGCATGCGTACGCAAAGGTCTCCCGCTTCCGGTACTCGATGTCGAGCAACCACTTCTTCGTTCGCGTCTCGCGGAGGCCTATGGTGGCCCGCTTGCAGTTGTGGAACACATGCGCCACCTCGTGGACGATGAAGTCTGCGAATGGGTCGTCCTCAGCAAAGTACTCTGGCGAGACGTAACATGTGATTTCTTCACTCAGCCCAACAAGGCAGGGCGCGTCCTTCCCAAGCAGTTCTGCGCCAAAGCTGGTGAGGTACAGGTTCGCCAGTGTCCACGCCGAGCTGTCGAAACTGCATTCGTGCAGGAGTCTTTCTATGTTCTCGCTGGTGGTGAAGACGACGGACTGCTCAAGCCTTGCAAGCACTGCATCCTGCTCGGCACGCGGGAACAAGCCGCGCACCATCGGCTCGACCTTCCCGCGCGTGAGCGCGACGGTGTCGGTCTTGGGCAGCGGCTCGTGGGTCAGTCCCTTAGTCAGCCGTCTGACCTTTCGGACCAGTGCTCCACGAAGGTCAACGCGGGCACGGTTCGCACGCTCCAGGAAGCTGCCAGACCAGGCCGAGTACAGCGGATCCCTATCGCCGGTGAGGAGGTATCGTTCGACCTCTTCGGCGATGATGGGATGGGCTTCTGTCACCTCGGTACTCTGGCTCCACACGGGTGCGCGTTCCTGTAGGCGGGAGGTCACTTTGGCAAAAGAATACCACCTAGCGAGGTCCATACTCTTAGTCCCACGAGGATCGGAGGCAACTAAAGAACTGTGGAAGCCACTTAAAGAAGAACCTCTGGTGAAGGCTATGCAGTTCCCTTCTATGAACTGCTCGGTCTCTGCCAGAGTTTTCTGCGTGACACCGGCAGAAATGATGCTAAGCTTCGTGCACTGGAGCGTTCCATGTCTGAAGAGAACAAGAACCTTGCTCGACGCTGGTTTGAAGAGGTCTGGAACCAGGGTCATGAAGCAGCCATCGCCGAGATGTACCACCCGGACGGCCGATCCATCGGATTTCCGGAGACAGATTCCATCATTAACGGTCCAAAGGAGTTTACGGAGGTCTGTCGGAGATTCCGCACTATCTTTCCAGACATCCATGTGACTGTGAATGACGTCATCACCGAGGGAGATAAAGTTGCCGTTCTGTGGAGTGCCACGATGACGCACTTGGGTGACGGTCTCGGGTTTCCCGCTTCCGCGAGAAAGGTCAGCCTCCCGGGCTCGTCTTTTCTGCTTTGCCAAGGCGGCCAGATCATCGAAGGTCGGAACCAGATGGATTTCACCAAGCTGCGGCTCCAGCTGCAGGGAAAACCATAACCAGCGCCTCCGCAAACTAGCCTCACGCGCCGTGAAACCAGCAGATCCACATCTGGGAGATCGTTGAGAATGCGCAGCGGCTGACCAAGCGCTCCGGCTGACCTCAGCCGCCGTCTCCCCAGCGGCACTTGTCTCCAGCCCGTAAGGGAAGGATTGCCGACAACTCGCCCAGGACTCACCCGAACTCTCGAGGTGCAGCCGATTGAGGTCGGAGAGAGAGTTATCGTGCCAATCGAGACGCCGCCCGAATCATCGAACCCGAAAACCCGGTAAGCGCCTGTTCCACGGCTATCTCTGTTGCCAATAACTGAATCCCGGAATTGTAGGTCGGATACGGGTGAATGGCGCTGGCGAGATCGCTGACTTTAAGCCTCTGCTGCATAGCCAGCACGATCTCCATGATGGCTTCTCCGGCGCGGTGACCGACGATCGTCGCACCGAGGATGGCTCCCGACCGTGTCGTGATGATCTTGATCATTCCGTCGCGGTCGTTGTCGCAGACGGCGCGGTCTACGCGATCGATCGGCCATGTCGACACTACGCCGTCTGGGTAGACAGCGAGCGCCTGCGCTGATGTCATTCCGACCTGCGCGATCTCCGGATCGGTAAAGGTGACACGGGGCGTGAAGGTGGGAACGCCTGCGTTGCTCCCCGGCAGCAAGGCGTTGCGTGCGGCTTGAAACCCCTGCCATCCGGCAAGGTGCGAGAACTGCTCGCCGCCAAGCACATCGCCCGCGGCATAAATCGTGCTGACGGACGTTTGCAGCCTACTGTTTACCTGGATTCCTTGATCGGAGCATGTGATGCCCGCAGCTTCGAGATTCAAACCGTCGAGTGTGGGCTTCCGCCCCGCGGCCACAAAGAGCAGGTCGCACTCAACTTGATGTTGCTGCGAGTGCACCCGCGTGCGGGTGCCGGATCGAGCGACGGAGAGCGCCCTCTCCGGCACAACGTGAAGCCCTTCGCGCTCGAGCAGGTGGAGAAGAGTCTCCGAGGCATCCGGCTCCTCTTTGGGAAGCAATCGCTCCGTAAAGATCGTGACCTGTGCGCCGAGGCGCTGATACGCCTGAGCCACCTCGACGCCGACAGGACCGCCACCAATCACCGCCATCGAATCGGGGAGTCGATCATTCTCGAATATCTGGCGGTAGGTTGAGAATGAGACCCCGTTGAGTCCCGGCAGCGACGGCAGCACCGGCTCGGCGCCAGTCGCGATGAGGATCTTCTTCGCCGTGATCTGCTGCGACCCGACATTCAGGGTGTGCGGATCGATGAAGCTGACCGGCCCCAGAAGAATGTCCATGCCCTTTTGCTGCAAGGCCTCCGGGGTGGTGCCCTGGTAGATCTGCCGGATGGTAGACCGGAGGTACTCGCGGACCTGCACCATGTCCACGACGGGAGGCTGCGACTGGATGCCAAAGGTCGACGCCGTCCGCAGGTCGTGTGCGACCCTGGCAACCTTCAACAGGGACTTGCTGGGAACGCAGCCCGACCAGGTGCAATCCCCGCCAATGCGGTCTCGCTCCAGCAGCGCGACGCGTGCGCCGAGTTTCACCGCGAAATCAGCCGCGATCAGGCCAACCGAACCTGCACCGATGATGGCGAAATCATACGTCTCCCCACTCATGCTTTACACACCGCGCTTTCTGACTTGAGGGTAGGAATCCAATGGAGGAAGATCAGCGCCGCTATTGCAACCAAGACCGTTCCATAAAGGAGCCCGTCGATGGCATAGCGCTCGCCGAGAATCCCGGCCAGCAGAGAGCCGAGGATCGCGCCAACGCTGAGGAGTACGGAATAGATACCCATCGCCGCCCCTCGGCCCGACTGCACCGGAAGAGTTCCTGCCAGCCATGCCAGTGCCGCCGGGGTGAACCCGCTCTCCACCATGATGAACAGAGCAGTGATACCCCCGATGCTCCAGCGTACAGTCACGGATTGACCGCCGGAATGGTTGAGCAGATAGAGCCCAGCGCAGACCGGAAGCATCGCTCCCAGCGTGATCCGCATCGCAGTTTGCAAACGAATGTGGGGCAGGACGAAGCTCCATACCGTGACGCCGAGACCGAACACGATCGAGTATCCAAAGAGCAGCCAGCCGACGCTCGCCGGGCTGGAGGCGTAGATCCCAGAGAGATACTGGGCCCTGGTGGAGCGTTCGGTCAGCAGAAACGGAAGTGTTGGCCCGAGCCAAAGTCCAACCACGGCGTTGACGCAAAGCCAGACCGGGGCAAGGCGGCCTATCGAAGGCAGACGCAGCACTTGCTTGAGGTCCTCGAGTGGATTAGTCAGATGTCGCGACGACCTGCCGGAGATGCTGCTGAAAAGGATCGCAGCGCAGGCCAGGTAGACCCCGGCGACGACGGTGAATGCCCCCGAGTTGAGAACACGGAAGAGCTGCGCCGCGACGATCCCTCCCAGAGCCAGGCCAGCTAGAAGAGTCAGCTCGAAGTAGCTCATTGCCCGGGCACGCAGCGCAGGGCGGCCCTCGGTAGCATCCGTGAGGTATGCGAGCAGCGCGGGCACGATGGCCGCCGCTCCGATGCCTTCGAGCAGCCTGCTGAGGAAAAAGATGGACGTCGATCCAGACACAGCGAAGAGAAACGCGGCGAGTGCCCCAACGACAGCGCCACCGGTCATCAGCCATCGCGGCTGCGCCGCATCTGAGGCAACACCCATGGGGATTGAGGCGAATAACTCGGCGGCGAAGGATACCGCACTCAGCGTGCCGACTAACCCGGCGCTCAGGTGGGCCCCATGGTTCTTGAGGCTCGCCATGTACAGCCCAACAAGAATGCCGCTTGTGCCGCTCGCAATCCTCAATAGGGCATGTGCTCCGATTATCTGGAAAAGATTGGCGTGAGGCCGCAACTCTTCGCCGTCATGGTCCGGACGCGAGGGAGTATTCACCATTCGTGGGCCAGCCTCGGCCTCAAGCTGCTTCAAAGTCTGCTTCTTCACAAACAAAGTCACTGGCCGCTCATCATGTCGACGGTCCACTTAGGAAATAGCCTCTCCAATGAGAATAGTCCACAACCAAAGATCGATCCTCCGCGCTGCTTCAACTTGTCGGCGGCAGGGGTTGGAGCGTAGAACCAAAGAGAGGTGGAAACCGGATGAGCAATTTCCCCGCAGGGACTAGCCCGGCGCTGGTGGCGGAACCCAAGCCGCAGAAGAAGGATGCCGATTATGTCTTTTATGAGCTGACGCGGAGCATCTGTCCCGAATGCCGCAAGGTAATCGACGCGAAGATTCTCCTGCGGGACAATAAGGTGTACATGGCGAAGCGGTGTCCGGACCACGGGCCGTTCGAGGCGCTGGTCTATGGCGACGCCGAGATGTACCTGAGCTTCAGCAAGTACAACAAGCCCGGTACGATCCCGCTCGCTTTCGGCGCAGGGATCAAGGATGGCTGTCCGCTGGACTGCGGCCTCTGTCCGGACCACCAGCAGCATGCCTGCCTCGGCATCATCGAGGTCAATAGCAACTGCAACATGAACTGTCCACTTTGCTTTGCATCCGCGCGGCCCGGTTTCAGCCTCACCATGGAAGAGGTGGAGGCGATGCTTGACGACTTCATCCGCACCGAAGGAGCGCCCGAGGTCATCCAATTTTCCGGCGGCGAGCCCACCATCCATCCGCAGATTATGGACTTCGTCCGTGCCGCGAAGGACCGCGGCATTCCCTTTACGATGATCAACACCAACGGCAAGCGCATCGCGCACGATGACCGCTTCCTGGCTGAGTTGAAGGAAGTTGGTCCATCGCTCTACTTTCAGTTCGACGGCTTCGACTCCGAGACCTATCGCATCATCCGGGGCGAACCGGACATCCTCGCCGAGAAGCTGCTTGCGCTCGACCGGCTCGCGGCCATGGGCCTGAGTGTGACGCTGGTTCCCGCGATCGAACGCGGCGTCAACGAGCATGAGATCGGGAAGATTGTCGACTTCGCCATCAAGCATCCTGCGGTGCGCGGCATCAACTTCCAGCCCGCCTTCCACGCCGGGCGGCATATGCAACACGATCCGATGCAGCGCATCACCATTCCTGACATCGTGAAGATGATCGAAGAGCAGACCGACAAAAAGTTCCTCACATCGGACTTTATTCCCGTACCCTGCTGCTTCCCCACATGCAACTCCGTCACCTACGCCTTCATCGAAGGCGAACAGGTTACGCCGCTGTCGCGCATCGTCAATGTCTATGAGTACCTCGACTACATCACCAACCGGGTCATGCCGGACTTCAGTCTCGAGATCAAGAAGGCGCTCGAAGGGCTCTGGTCTTCGTCCTCGGTCTCGGGCTCTCAGAAGTCCGCGGAGCAGTTCTCGGTTTCGTGCCAGGCCTGCGGTCTTCCCGAGAGCCTGACTGTCGGCGACATCGCGCAAAACATGCTGATGATTATGCTGACGGACTTCATGGACCCTTGGACCTTCAACCAGAAGAACCTGATGAAGTGCTGCAAGGAGTTCCTCCTGCCGGGAGGCAAGCAGGTTCCCTTCTGCTCCTATAACACCATCGGCTACCGCGAACAGGCGCGGGCGCAGTTGGAGGCGATGGAGCCGGAACGCCGCCGTTCAAGGCACGAGAACTCGCCCTATGTCGTCAAGCCGATTGCGTTCGACATGACCTCGAAGCCGCATCCCCGCTTGACCTCCATCGAGGTGCCGCCCTCCCATGAGTGAACCCGTCCGAAACGACTCCGCAGGCATCAAGCAGTGCTGCGCCAATGTATACGGGAGCGACGCGGCCAAGTATCTCCTCGGCGATAGTTTTCATCCAGGCGGATTGCGACTCACCGAAGAGCTCGTCTCTCTGCTGGCCTTGAGTCCGGCCACGGTCGTGCTCGATGTTGCCTCTGGAAGGGGAACATCCGCGCTCTTTCTTGCAGAGAAGTTTGGCTGCCGCGTGATCGGAGTCGATCTCAGCGAGCAGAACATCCTGGACGCGAGCGCCGCGGCCGCGGCACTCGGTCTCAGCAGCTTGGTGGAGTTTCGTCTCGCGGATGCCGAAGCGTTACCGTTCGATGCCGCCTCGTTCGATGCCGTCCTCTGCGAATGCGCCTTCTGCACCTTTCCCAGCAAGCAGACAGCGGCCTCTGAGTTCGAGCGCGTCCTCAAGCCAGGAGGACGGGTCGGGATCAGCGACATCACCAAGGACGGCACGGCCCTTCCTGCACTGGAGGGACTGCTCGCATGGATTGCCTGCATCGGCGACGCCCAGCCACTCCAAAGCTACGCCGAGTGGCTTGCTGCCACGGGGCTGCACCTCATCCACGTGGAGCCCAGGAGCCACTACCTGCAGGAGATGGTTCAGGGCATACGCAGTAAACTCCTGATGGCCGAGATCATGATTGGCATCAAGAAGCTCGAGCTTCCAGGCTTGGATCTAAGCCAAGCCAAAACATTCTCCAAGGCCGCCCAGGAAGCCATTGCTTCCAACCACCTCGGATATGGGATTATCGTCGCCGCGAAGGACAGAGCGAAGTAGTCTGCGACGCAGGTAATCCTTTGCCTAGCTCCGCCGGGCGGATCACAGGCACAACCCGCACCTTACTTCCCTTCGCTAGGCCGTCAAGGCTCGCTCGATTTGGCAGTTCAGCAGTAAGGTGAATACGACAGTGCTCAGTGTTTCGCGGGCTCCCTCTACGCTCTCGCGGGTGGAGTTAACATCATTCCGGGGAGAAAATGCACATGCGAAAGTCTGGCCTACCTCCGGTCGTGGACAAGAATACGGAAATCCTCATCTTGGGGACACTGCCGAGCGACACTTCCCTTAAGACCGGGCAATATTACGCAAACCCCGGCAACGACTTTTGGAAGCTTATAGGGGCGGCGTTACCCCAGACCGTTGATGGACTGTCGTATAAGGACAAGCTTGAGTTGTTGAAGGTTAATCGCGTCGGGCTTTGGGACGCCTATCACGCATGCTTCCGTCCCGGCAGCATGGACAAGGACATAACAGAGAAAGAACCGAACGACTTCACCGCTCTGAAGGGCGCAGCTCCAAATCTGAGGCTGGTCTGTTTCAACGGTCAGGGGGCAGCAGAACCCGAAGTATCGCTGATTCGCCTCGGATACCAAACCCGGCATTTGCCTTCGTCTAGTGGAGCCAACCGCAGAGACCAAGGCGGACGGCTAATGCTCTGGAAGGCAGCGATTCGCCCCGGCGCAGAGAGTTGGGGAGAGCGACAGTAACCCTTGCCATTACTGCATACGTTAAGGAATGGGTGGATAACCTCTTCGACAGCCAGGGAGCAGGATGCCAAAACGCAGCGCGGGTCTAATCATGTATCGATGGACAAAGGACGAACTCGAGGTGTTCCTCGTTCATCCCGGTGGACCGCTCTGGGCCAAGAAGGATCGGGGCGCGTGGACCCTTCCGAAGGGCGAGTACGAATCCGACGAAGATCCACTCGTCGCAGCGCAGCGCGAGTTTCATGAGGAGACTGGATTCATTGCGTCCGGAACCTTTGTTGAGATTGGTTCCGTGCGCCAAAAGAGCGGGAAGGTTGTCATGGCGTGGGCTTTTGAGGGAGACTGTGATCCCGCCAGACTTGTGAGTAACACATGCACGATCGAATGGCCTCCGCGTTCTGGGAAACGGATCGAGATTCCTGAAGTCGACCGAGGCCAATGGTATGGATTAGCAGAAGCCCGTACGTACATTCGCGAGGAACAGTGCCAACTCCTGGATACTCTTGTCGATCAGCTTCCGATCAGGCGTAGTTGACCGCTCGAGCCGCTACGGCGGCCAGCCCAACAATCATTGCAAGTCAAGATCCTCCCCATGTTCCTCGACAAAGAGAGGCGGAACCAGGTCCTCGACTGTTTGAAAGTTACTGAGGCCAACCCCAACCAAACGGAAGAGCTGCTCTGGTCCCACCGCAACCCGTTCTCGGAGCCTGAGTGCGATACGCGCAAGTTCATCGCAGGATGAAGGAGGAGTTGGAGGCGTGAGACTTCGCGTAAGGCTATTGAACTCTTTCGTCTTGAGCTTCAGAACCACTGTCCTCGCCGCCCGCTCATTGCCGTGCGACGATTTCCAAACCTTCTCGGCCAGACGTCGGATCTGTGGCTCAGTGTCCGCCAACCGAATGTCTTCGGGAAAGGTGTCTTCGGCAGAGATGGACTTGCTGACACGGTTCGGGACGACTGGATTGTGGTCGATACCGCGGGCCAGGTGGTAGAGGCGCAGGCCGTAGCTCCCGAAGTGCCCTTCAAGTGTGGAGAGTTCGAGAGCATAGAGATCGCCGACCGTAGCGATTCCAACTGCCTTCATGCGGCTCTCTGTGACCTGCCCCACTCCAGGGATACGCCCCACGGGCAACGGGAGAAGAAAGCTCTGTACTTCGCGCGGCTGAATGACGAACAGGCCGTCGGGTTTCTTCCAGTCAGACGCGATCTTCGCGAGAAACTTGTTGGGTGCCACGCCAGCGGATGCCGTGAGGTTCAACTCTTCGCGTATCTGCGCACGGATCGTCTTCGCAACGCGCGTCGCTGTCGCAAGCTGCAACTTGTTCTGGGTCACGTCCAAATAGGCTTCGTCGAGAGATAGTGGTTCAATCAGGTCCGTATGCCGTTGGAATATCTCGCGTACTGCAGACGAAGTAGCTTTGTAACGCACGAAGTCTGGAGGAATGAAGATCGCGTCCGGGCACAGGCGCTCAGCTCGCACCGCTGGCATCGCAGAGTGAATGCCATAACGCCGGGCCTCATACGATGCGGCGCAGACCACCGACCGCTTGCCGCGCCACGCGACCACAACCGGCTTCCCGCGAAGCTCTGGATTGTCTCGCTGTTCCACCGAGGCGTAGAAGGCGTCCATGTCGACATGAACGATCTTGCGCAGCGGAACCGAGTTATTCTCGGCGACTACGTGTTGGGTATCGGATGCTGTCATGGTTCTGCAGGCACTGCAGGCGACTCTTTGCCACACCGGAGGAGGTGAGTCTTGAGGACGTCTGGTCAGCGAAGTAACCTCGCATCCATTCAACCACATTCGCCCCTTGTTCGCCTGTGGGATCGGAGCGAATCAGCAAATCGAGCAGCTTCAACCGGGGCTGCCCTCCCCGCTTACCAGCCGTCCAAGCCCCTTGCCCAGTGAAGATCAGGCAACATCCTCCGGGAGTGTTCCCCGGCATAAAATGTGCCCAGTGGCAGATACATATGTAAGACGCAACCACACTCAAGTCAGAGCTTCATTGCCGAAGGCCAAACTGTCACCCAGCCCGGCATTGGGAGGCAACACCGCGACCGCGGTTGCTCCTCGAAATCGATCAAGTCAGCCGAATCTGATCCTGGGCATATGCTGCATGAGTCTCTTGATCGTGGGCATGGACGTGACCATCGTCAACGTCGCGTTGCCTGCCATCCAACAGAATCTCCACGCCTCCTTCGCAGGGCTGCAATGGATCCTCGACGCATACACGCTCGTAGTCGCGAGCCTGCTCATGCTCTCGGGCTCCATGTCGGATCGTTTCGGGCGGCGTCGTGTATTTCAGATCGGCCTGGGTCTCTTCAGCGTGGGATCGGTGCTCTGCAGTGTGGCGCAAAGCATCGGACAGCTGGTAGCCTTCCGCGCCGTTCAGGGGCTGGGCGCCTCCATGCTGAATCCGGTCGCTCTGTCGATCATCGCCAACGCGTTCCAGGAACCAAAGGCGCGGGCGCGGGCTGTCGGTGTTTGGGGCGCTGTCGCTGGCCTGTCGCTGGCGATTGGTCCGCTGATCGGCGGCGCGTTGACGCAGGCGGTGGGGTGGCGATCGATCTTCTGGATCAATCTTCCCATCGGTCTCGCAGCGGCGCTCCTGGCAGCGAGGTTCATCCCTGAGTCCAAAGCACCGCGAGCCCGCGCCTTCGATCCGATCGGGCAACTGCTGGTGCTCGTTGGCCTGGCGTCGCTTACCACTGCGGTGATTGAGGGGCCGCGTGGCGGCTGGACGTCCGGGTTCATCCTCGGCTCGTTCGCCATCGCAGCTGCTGCCTGGACGATGTTCCTCTTGTATGAACCTCGGCGCAAAGATCCCTTAATTGACCTTCGCTTCTTCCACCCACCGCCGCGGCGCAGTAAAGCCGCAGCAATTCAATAGAAAAGGGGAGACATCTGTCTCCCCTCCTTCTTGCCGGCGGCCAGCGGCGACCATCACCGAGGACGCGAAGATCAGATTCTTTGCGGACGACCGGACGTTCATTCCAATCGTGACTGCGGTGAACACCGGACAGATGAACACCGCTCCACCGCAGTCGCAGTATGCCGCGTCCTTCAACAAGTTCTTAGGGAAGATATGCCTGATTTTAGCCGTCTGACGATCCGCGATGTGAAGAGCACATTGGGCATAAGTTCGCGATTTCAAGTCGTTAGCAACGAAGCTGGACAACTCAAAGACGGCGTGATTAGTGTGGTGGATAGTCGCCCCTCGCGAGAAAACTGGCAGCTCTTGCCCTCGTGTCCATCCATACATGCTCTGGCCGCTTCGTGCTTGCTCCCCGGTCAGAGGGAAGGCATCCTCGGCGTGTATCCCTCTATCGTAACCACTTTTATGGTTACTTAAAGTGCGAATCTATGTAACTATAGAGTCCGTTACTTCACGACTTCCATGGCCTTCATCGGGCAGCGTCCGCGCAGGTTCCATCGGGACCGTTTTAAACGTGCGCCTGATCGGTCGCAAATCACGACGTTTTATGTACGAGGGGACAACCTGTGAAACGATACGCACGGTGTATTTGGCTGTCTTTATGCTTGCTTCTACTGCTGTCGAGCGGAGCAAGCGCACAACAGGTGGAGACCTCGCTGCCGCTCTCGCAGCGATTCACGATCAATCTAGCGGCCGGCGTGCCGGAGTACATCGGCAACGCCGCCTCCGCCTCCAACGCGCCACAAAGCCAGTGGTGGTTCGAGAATACGAACAACTCGACCACGTACTCCTCCCCCGGTTTTGTGGAGAGCACGGACCGCGCCGCAAGCTGGCAGCAGGTCGGCTTGCCCTACGACGCGAACATACCGCGCACCTTCATCAACCAGACCTCCGGCGGCGGCGAGGGCTCTCTCAATGGCCAGGAAAACTGGTACCGTCTGCACTTCAAGGTCGATCCAACGTACGCGGGCCAGAAGTTCATGCTCGATCTCGAAGGCACGCACACCGGCGTTCAGGTCTTCATCAATGGCACCTTGCTGCCTGGCATCAGCGCAGTTGCTCCCGACGCGCAGGCAACGCACGTGGTCGGTTTCGTTCCCGTCGTGGTGGACCTCACGCCCTATCTGCATACCGACGGCGCGACCGATAACGTGATTGCCGTCGATGTCTCCAGAGGAGATCCCTGGTTCGAGGAGCCCGGATTCTCCGGCGCCTTCCGTTTCGGTCAGGCCATGGCCGGTCTGTTCCGCAATGTCTATCTATATGTAACCAATTCCGTACATATTCCCATCAACGTCTACTCCAACCAGAGGACCTGGGGCACCTACGTGTCGACGGTATCGGAGGTTCCCGCCGCGGAGGGTACCGCGACCGCGGCCTCCGCAGTCGTCGAGGTCCAGACCAACGTCCTCAACGAGACCGCAGCGGCGCAGCAGGTTACGCTCACCACGCAGATCGTCGATGCCAACGGCAATGTGGTCGTGACGGCTCCGCCCATTACGCAATCGGTGCCGCCCATGACGCCGAGCACCTTTCCCTCGACGCCCGCACCGATGTTCCAGCAACTGATTACCGTTCCGAATCCCACGCTGTGGTATCCGAACAACTCCATCTATGGCACGCCGTATATGTACAAGGTCTACCACATCGTCAGTGTCAATGGCGTGGTGGTGGATTCGGCGCAGAGCCCGCTCGGCATCCGCACCATCACCTGGGACGCGAACTTCCCCTACTTCAACGGACACGCACAGTACCTCTGGGGCGGCTCCGGACGCTACGATTACCCCGCCCTTGGATCCTCCGTTCCCGACGAGCAGGATTGGCGTGATCTCCAGCAGATCGCAGCCCAGGGAGGCAACATCTGGCGCCCCGGCCACTCCACCAGCAGCGAAGAGTTCGTGGAGGCGGCCGACGCCTACGGCATCATGATCGACCAACCCAGCGGCGACGGAGAGGGTTACTTCAACAACCCCACGGCCGACGACACCACATTGAAGGAGGAGTTGCATCGCGACATGATCATCCGCGATCGCAGTCATCCTTCCATCCTCGACTGGGAGGAGGACAACGGCGGCAACAATCCGAGCCTCGCCGCGGCGCTTGCAACCATCGAGACCTCCTGGGACTCCGTCAATCCACGTGTCCAGGCCGATCGCACCTATCTGCCCTCGTACGGCCACATGGACGAGTGTGATGGCGCTGGTTGCGAGGTCGGCAACAAACAGCAGTTCCCCAACAACCCGGCATTTGGCGCCGAGTATTGGGACAACATGGGAACCGGGCGCGGTCTCGCCTGGGACTACGAGCTCGCCTTTGCCGCTCCCTACCTGAACGATTGGAGCAACGGCAGAGCGGCCAATAGCTTTGGTATGGCGCAGTGGTACTTCGCCGACTCTCCCGGCGAAGTCGATCTCTATGCGGAGTTCCAAAATCAGCCCGCGATGGTGAACTACGTTCGCTCCCTGGGGTACTCCTCCGTGGACATGAACCGTTTCCCCCGCCTGCTCTACTACATCTATCAAGCCAACTGGGTCCCTTACTCGCTCAAGCCGGTCGTTCACCTCGCGCACCATTGGAATCGGGCGTACGAGTACACTTCGGGCACTCCTCTTCAGGAGAATGCATTCAGTAACTGTCCCTCGGTGCGCCTGTTGATCAACGGGGTTGCCAAAGATCCGGTCACCGGAGCCAACCTTGCCGATCAGACGCCCAATCCCTGGAACATCAACTCCGGCGCGGATCTGAGTCAAAACAGCACCGTCATGCCGGGCCAGGTTCATTGGATGGTCAACTGGGCGCCGGGCACTGTAACCGCCGAGTGTCTCGACATCAACGGCAACGTGGTTTCGGGCGTGAGCGACAGCCGGACGACCGCCGGAGCGGAGAACAAGATCGTCCTCAGCGTTGTTCCCGAGGTGGTCAAGCCCGACGGCACCAGCTTCCGATGGACCTCGAATGGTTCTGACGCAGCCTTCATCATGGCTCAGGTGCAGGATGCGCAAGGCAATCTTGTGCCGACCGCGGCCGATAACGTAACCTTCTCAGTGTCTGGCCCGGCCACCTACATGGGCGGCAGTCAGCAATATGTGGCCGATCCTTCATGGACAAGCTACTACCAGGATGCCTTCTCCCAAGCCAATAGCGGCGTCATCAACGGCCAGCCCTACGCCTTCTTCCACGCACCTGGCGACCCCGAGCTGAACTTCGAAGGCGGCTTGCAAAAGATCGCCCTGCGTAGCACCTTCACTCCCGGAACTGTGACCGTAACCGCAACCGCGCCCGGCCTCGTGAGTGGCGGCGTACAGCTGACCAGCATCGCGCCCATGGCGAATGCGCAATCCCAGCAAGCACAACCTCCCGTCATCATCGTGCCGCCAGTCAACACGTCGGTCACCGCTGGTTATGCCGCCACTTTCACGGTTGCGGCGAGTGGTTCCGGCACGCTCAGCTACCAATGGAATGTGAATGGAACTGAGGTTCCCGGTGCCACCGGCGCGACCTACACAACGGCGGCTACGACTCTGTCACAAAGCGGCGAAACTGTAATGGTTGCAGTTGCAAATAGCTCCGGCAGCGTTACCTCGACCCCGGTCACCCTCACCGTGCAATCGCCGGCCAACGTCGTCATCACCGCGCAGCCTGCCTCGCAGACCGTCGTGGTCGGCCAGTCGGCAACCCTGGCGGTAGCTGCGGCCGGATCGGCCACGCTCAACTACCAGTGGTTTCAGAACGGCATGCAGGTCGCATCCGGTTCGCAGAACAGCTACACCACGCCCATCCTCACGGCCGCTGGGACGCAGAGCTTCTACGTCGTCGTCAGCAATCCCCTTGGCCGGGTGCAATCCGCAACCGCTGTGCTCACCATCAACGCCCCCGTGCCGGTAAGCATCACGACCCAGCCCGCCGGAGCGATCGTCGCGGTCAACCAGCCTGTCCAGTTCACCGCTGTGGTCGCGGGTTCCGCGCCCTACAGCTACCAATGGCAGTACACTCCCGCCGGCGGCTCGCCCATCATCCTTGTCAGTAACACGCAGATCTCGAACACGATCACCTACACCATCCCCGCCATGAGCGCCTCCGATGTGGGCGCCTACACGGTGACAGTCAACAATGCCGCCAACGTTCCCGTCACCAGCGCACCCGCGCAACTGACGCTCGCACCTCCTGGGATGAACCTGGCGCTCAACATGACGGCGACCTCCAGCAGCACCCAGAACGCGTGCACCGATGGAACCACAACTCCGCCCTACTCCGGCACGGATTGCCTCGGACCGGAGAATGCGGTCGACGGCAACCTCGGCACCCGCTGGGGATCGGCGACCGCAGGCGCTCCACCCACACCCCCCGTCGCAGGGGTCGATCCCTCCTGGCTGCAGGTGGATCTCGGTTCGGTGCAGTCCTTCAACACCGTCATCATCAACTGGGAAAATGCGTACGCGACGCAGTATCAAATTCAGTACACGAACGCCGATCCTGCCACCAACCCAACCTGGAACGTAGCCTTCACGAATAACACCGGCACAGGCGGTGTGGAGACCCTCAACTTCGCTACCGTGCAGGCTCGCTACATCCGCATGTACGGCATCCAGCGTGCCACGCAGTACGGCTACTCGATCTATGAGTTCCAAGTCTACAACGTAGCGCAATGTGGCGGCCCGGCGGAGCGCTACACCGTCAACCCCTCCAACCCCTCCTTGGTCAACGACAACCTCCTTGGCCTCACCTGGACCCGCACCATCGAAACCGACACTACCCCCGGTTCGCAGTTCACCGGTGTCAATGCTGCGGCCTATTGCAGCAGCCTCAAAATGCGCATCCCCACCGAGGCCGAAGCACGCAGCATCAGCGGCATCAACAACGCCTCCTGTGCCTTCCCCGGAGTTTGGAGCACATGGACCTCAACCGTAGATCCCAATGACGCGAGCGAAACCGCGATCGTCAACTTCGACGGCAGCACCTCCTGGAACGTAACCACGAACTATCCCGGCCAGACCCTCTGCGACGCCGGTACGTCGGCGGCCCAGGCTCCTGTCATCCAGATGCAACCACAACCCACCACCGTAACCGTTGGGCAAGCGGCGACCTTCACCGTCGTTGCCACCGGGATCCCTGCGCCAACCTACCAATGGTCGGAGAACGGGACCCCAATCCCCGGTGCGACTGCAGCGACCTACATGACGCAGCCGACCGCGACCACCGACAATGGCTCCGTCTTTAGCGTCGTGCTCACGAACGCGAGTGGCACCGTAACCAGCAGCACCGCCAGGCTGACGGTCACCAACTCCACCACCACCTCGGGCGGGGGCACCACTGGAGGGGGGACCGGCACCAGCGGAAACACAGACCCCTCCGATACGGCGATCCCTGGATTTGGCACCGGACCGACGCCCACAGGACCGAATCTGGCCTTGGGCTCCGCCGCCACCTCCAGCGGTAACCAGGACGATGCTGCCTTCCCGGCGGTGAATGCCGTCGACGGCAACCTCACCACGCGTTGGTCGTCCACGTTCGTCGACCCCTCCTGGATCCAGGTCGACCTCGGCTCAGTGCAGCCCATCGGACAGGTCGTTCTGCGCTGGGAGCGTGCCTTCGGCGTTGCGTACCAGATTCAGGTCTCGACCGACGCGCAGAACTGGACCACGGCCTTCAATCAGACCAACGGCCAGGGCGGCTCCGAAAACCTCGTCTTCCCAACCGTCAACGCACGCTATGTCCGGATGTATGGAACCCAGCGTTCGTCGCAGTACGGGTATTCCCTCTGGGAGTTCGAGGTCTATGGCCCTGTCGCGCCAACGATCGTAACCCAGCCGGTCAGCCAAACGGTCGTTGCGGGTTCGATGGCGCAGTACACGGTCGTGGCCGGCGGCAATGGTCCCTTCACCTACCAGTGGTTCAACAACGGCGCAGCCATCCCCGGTGCGACCAGCGCGACCTACACGACGCCCGCACTCTGGGGCTCGGAGACCGGCAGCCGGTTCACCGTTAGCGTAAGCAATGTCGGCGGCTCTGTGACCTCCAGTCCTGCGCTCCTCACAGTTACAAATCCGACGCCCGGCGTCGCCAACCTCGCCCTGAACCAACCCGCAACCTCCAGCGGCAACGAGAACGATGGCCTCGGCCCGCAAAACGCCGTGGATGGCGACCTCACCACGCGTTGGTCCTCAGCCTTCGTCGATCCCTCCTGGATCGAGGTCGACCTGGGTTCTCCGTTACTCATCAACAAGGTCGTGCTGTACTGGCAGGCGGCCTACGGCGTGCAGTATCAGATTCAGGTGTCGAATGACTCCGTGAACTGGACCACGGCCTTCAACCAGGTCAATGGCCAGGGCGGCGTCGAGACCTTGACCTTCCCCGCCGTCATCGGCCGCTACATCCGCATGTATGGAACGCAACGGGCGACGCCGTACGGCTACTCGCTCTTCGAGTTCCAGGTCTATGGCGCCGATGTTCCCTTGATCGTCGCCCAGCCCGTGGCGCAGTCTGTAGCTGCGGGCTCCACAGCAACCTTCAGCGTGGTCGCAGGCGGGGATGGTCCCTTTACCTATCAGTGGCGACGCAACGGTGTAGCCATCGCAGGTGCCACCGCTGCCAGCTACACCACCCCAGCTCTGATGTCCAGCGACAACGGCAGCGTCTTCACCGTCGCGGTCACCAACGCAGGCGGCACCACCCTCTCCGCCTCTGCCGCCGTAACCGTCACCTCCAACACACCCACCGGGCCGAACCTGGCCCTGAACCAACCGGCGACCTCCAGTGGAAATGAAAACGCTGGATTGGGCCCGCAATACGCCGTGGATGGCGACTTCACCACGCGCTGGTCCTCGGCTTGGGTCGATCCCTCCTGGATCATGGTCGATCTCGGCTCCCCGATCACGATCAACCAGGCCGAGCTCTACTGGCAGGCGGCCTATGGCGTGCAGTATCAGATCCAGGTCTCGACCGACGGCGCGAATTGGACCACCGTCTTTACCCAGACGCAAGGACAGGGCGGCGTCGAGAACATCACCTTCAACCCCGTCACCGCTCGCTACGTGCGGATGTACGGAACGAAACGGAACACGCAGTACGGCTACTCGCTCTTCGAGTTCCAGGTCTACGGCCCCTCCAGCGCACCAACCATCACCACGCAGCCGACCAACCAAAGCGGGGACGTCGGCAGCACCGCCACCTTCACCGTCACCGCGGCGGGAACCGGTCCCTTCACCTATCAGTGGCTGCTCAACGGTGTCGCCATCCCCGGCGCCACCGCCTCCAGCTACACCACCCCGATCCTCGCTGCCTCCAATAACGGGGCTCTCTACAGCGTCACCGTCAGCAATCCCGGCGGCGCCGTCACCTCCGCGGCAGCGACTCTCTCCGTCGCCAACTACACGATCGTCCCCGGCTACATCGGCGTCGATCTCAACAACAACACCAAAGGAGCCTGGCCCGACAGCCAGGTCTACGTCACCGTCATCGGCATCGATCCCGCCACCAACCAGTTCGGCTATCTCACTCCCGCCGGCACCATCGTGGACTTCACCCTCAACGATAGCGCCGCCGCCAATCACCTCACCCAAAACGGCCAGAACTATGGCAACTACTCCTTCACCCTGGCGCAAAGTAAGCTGCTGCTGATTCCCACCCTGATCTCGGCGCGTGCCTATATCTCGCTCGGCGCTCCCTTGTATGTCCAGGTCAACGGGAACGCCAGCGGTCAGGTCACAGGCTACGCCGGTCCCAATCCGCAGAACACCGCCGATCCCAACATCAACACCAACTACGACTGGTATGAGTTCAACAATCAGAACGGTCTCTACATCAACACCACACAGGTCGACCAGTTCGGCCTACCTCTGCTGCTCGACGTCTGGGGCGCCGGAGGCACCTTCCATAAAGAGGTCGGCATCACCGAATCCGTAGCTCAGATCGACAGCGAGTTCGCCAGCCAGGTACCGGCGCAATTCCAGCCACCCACGATGTCCAACCTTCGCATCCTCTCGCCGGCCAAGCTCTCCATGGCTTCCGGCGGAGCGAACGCGAACTACTTCGATAGCTACATCGCCAGCGCGTGGGCGTCGTACAGCACCACGCCGCTCACCATCCCCCTCAGCGGCCGTCAATTCACCGGCACCGCCTCGAGATCCACTCTAACCTTCACCGAGGTCAACCCAGCCCAGGCCAACGTCGGCGAGGTCTTCGCCGTCTCCCAACCCTCCACACAGGATGTCCTCGAGTGCGCCGGCACCATGGCCAGCGGTGTTGCAGGCAGCACGCCGCAGCTCCAGGACGAAAACAACGTGCAGCTGCAACTGGAGAACCAGATCTGCTCGGCGATCAACCGCGGTGCACTAACCAATCCCACCAACTGGACCAATGTTGGGGCGTACTACAGCGCGACGCCGGCGAACTTCTACTCGCAGTTCTGGCATAACCACTCACTCGGGGGGCTGGCCTACGGCTTCTCCTACGACGACAACAACAACCAGAGCAGCACAATTACCACGCCACAGCCCGAACACATGGCGTGGAGTGTGGGCTGGTAAGGACGCGAAGGACATGCGTTCCCCTCTACAAGGGGGCGCATGTCCCCGCACTCTCTCAGCTTGAAATTGAACTCATGCACCAGCCGTGTTTCAGACTGCCAGGCACGTCTTCAATGCCACGATGCACGCCGAGGCGCTCTCCCCCCCAAGACAGAGCGCGAGAGCAAGCAACAGGCAACAGTTGAATCTTCGACCCATGATTGGTCGCATAAGGAAAACCCTGGCGAAGTCAAATAACAGCGAAGTTCAGCCACAAAATGAACACGAAAACGAGAGACCGCGCAAGCCCACGCTTCCGATAAGAACCTGAGTGTGTAGAAGTTATACCTTTCACGAGAGTCCGAGGCAAGCTGGGAAGTTGCTTTTCGACGACGGCGGCGGCTCACCCCCGGTCACTGTCATCGCCCCCAAAATAATGCAGCCACAGGCAAAAAAAAGAGGTGCCCACTCAAGCCGAGTGGGCACCTCTTCGTACTGTAGTACATCCTGTGCGATTCAGAATCGCAGCTTAGGACTAGCGGTGTCCGCCGCCGCCGCCGCCATGGAAGCCACCACCGCCGCTGAAGCCGGAGGAAGCGTGTCCGTATCCACCCCGGTAGCCATAGCCACCCCGGTAGCCATAGCCGCCATGGTAACCATAGCCGCCATGGTAACCCCGGCCATAGATGAAGCCACCACCCCAGATGTAATACGGCGAGTAGAAGCCAAAGCCGAACGGATTCCAGAACAGCCCGTCACCCGGCAGCCACGTGTATCCGTAAGAATATGGATCCCAGAACCAGCCTGGAGCGAAGCCCGGTTGACCGGCGTACTGGCTGGCAAGCTCCAGGTTCGACTCGCCAAGGTACTGCGAGCGCAGGCTGCTCCAGCGGTACAGGGTGTCGGCCTGCTGGGCATCGTCCTTGTCGAAGTGGACCGGCTTCCCGAGCTCCCCGCTTACCGCGAGTTCATGGCCGCCCTTCACCACCACTGCCCTCTGGTGCTCGGGCTGCTCGCCGGCGCGCGCTCCAGTTCCGGCGAATACCGCCGCCTTCCCGTTGAAGACGCGCATCGTCTGCGCGTTGGCGTCGAACTCATACAGTCCAGGCTGCAGAAGTTGGGTGCCGGCGTTCTTCTGATCGATCAATACATAGTTCTGCTTGAAGATCTGGTCGACCTCCACCTCGGCCCGCCCGCGGTCGATCTCCACCTCGGTATGAGTCAGATCCGGGGAGACCATCATCACCGCGCTATGGTTGTCCAGCCGCAGGAAGATGCCCGGAGTCAGCAGAATCTCAGCCCTTCCCTGTTCGGTCTGGAGAAACTGGCCGGGCTTTAGGACGGCCTTCCCCACTGAGGTCGTTGAAAGCGCCCGCCCATTCAGCGTAGCTGTCCCTTCGACATAGTTTACGGTTCCTGGAAAAGCTTGGCCCGCGCCCTGCCCGAAGGCCGGTGCGCTTGAAATCGCCAGGGAGAGGAAAAGGATTGCGTTCAACCTCGGCATGCTAAAAAACCCTCCATGGGTTTAGATCGTTCAACGTCTGGAAGGTTACAACCCCGTTTCACGTCGGCAGTTGCGCCCATAACGTGAAACTCATGCTGAGTGAACCGTTTACGGCAACTCCCTCATCTCATATAGATACCCCAAAGATGGCATGATAGTGGTGAGAGGTTTTCAAGAATGCAACAGGTATTTTCCGATGCACTGGTATTCTTTGGGGCGACTGGCGATCTGGCCTACAAGCAAATCTTTCCCTCACTGCAGCGCTTAGCCAAGCGCGACAAGCTCAACATCCCGGTAATTGGCGTCGCAAAATCTGGCTGGGACCTTGAGCAGTTCAAAGCACACGCCAAAAAGAGCCTCGAAGACCACGGCGGCCTCGATCCCGAAGGCTTCGACAAGCTGATGAGCCAGCTCCGCTACGTCGACGGTGATTACGCCGACCCCGCAACCTTCCAGCAGGTGCGCCAGCAACTCGGAAACGCCAAACACCCGCTGCATTATCTGGCCATCCCGCCCAGCCTCTTCGCAAAGGTTTTGGAGCAGCTCAAGAGCGCCGGCTGCGCCGAGGGTGCGCGCGTTATCGTCGAAAAACCCTTCGGCCGAGATCTTCCCTCCGCCGAGGCCCTCAATCAAACCGTGCAACACACCTTCTCCGAGCACGACGTCTTCCGCATCGATCACTACCTCGGTAAAAATGCCGTCCAGAACATCCTCTACTTCCGCTTCGCCAACGCCTTCCTCGAACCCATCTGGAACCGCCAGTACATCGAGTCGGTCGAGATCACCATGGCCGAGAAGTTCGGCGTCCAGGGCCGCGGCTCCTTCTACGACGCCGTCGGGGCCATCCGCGACGTCGTCCAGAACCACATCATGCAGCTGGTCAGCAACGTCGCCATGGAGCCCCCGCCGGGGAACGACATGGAGCTCTTCCGCGACGAGCGCGTCAAGGTCCTCCGCGGAATCCAGCCCATTCGCCCCGAAGACGTCGTCCTCGGCCAGTTCAATGGTTACCTCGACGAGCCCGGCGTCGCCCCCGACTCCAACATCGAAACCTTCGTCGCCCTGCGCCTGTTCATCAACTCCTGGCGCTGGAAGGGCGTTCCGTTCTTCATCCGCACCGGCAAGCACCTCGCCGTAACCGGAACCCAGATCGTCGCTCGCATGCGCCAGCCGCCCGCAGTCTTCTCCGGCGAGCCGCCCGCGGCCAACTACATCCGCTTCCAGGTCTCTCCCCAGGTCAAGATCGCCCTCGGCGCTCTCGAAAAGTCCTTCGGCCAGGGATTCATCGGCCACCCCGTCGAGCTGGTCTCCGCGACCCCGCCCGGAGCCGACGACATGCTGCCCTACGAGGAGCTGCTCGAAGACGCCATGATGGGCAACCAGCGCCGCTTCGCCCGCCAGGACTACGTCGAAGAGTCCTGGAAGCTGCTGGACCCGGTCCTCGAGAGCAACCTCCCCGTCCACACCTACGAACCCGACACCTGGGGGCCGCAGGCCGCAGAAAAGCTCCACGCCGGCTACGGCGGCTGGTTCAACCCCGCCTAACCTTCACATCGAGCTTCAAAGGGTGGTGATATCTTCAGGGCGGCGACTGCGCTACGCTGCGCCGCCAACTTTACCTAAGCCGCATCGACATAGAAATATAGGACTCCGGCAAGTATCGATAAATAGACGAACCGTCATCCTGAGAGCTTGTGACTTTATTGGATTGCTGGGATCGAGGCAGAAGAGGTTTGCGTTTTTTTGTCGGGTAGGGCGGAAGGCTGGAGTTGTCGCGTTCGGTGCAACAGGGATG
>Ga0210403_10001041_pt1 | contig 27093 bp, 24 predicted proteins | sample IncBWC19MmetaG_FD_150863 | JGI IMG/M metagenome (GOLD analysis project Ga0210403, IMG submission 150863) | Forest soil microbial communities from Barre Woods Harvard Forest LTER site, Petersham, Massachusetts, United States - Inc-BW-C-19-M | ecosystem: Environmental > Terrestrial > Soil >... | reverse complement strand
GCAGCGCGTGCGGTTTCCCCAGCCACCGAGCCGGCAATTCGCGCACATGCACAACGCGAAGCTGAGGATGGCTCGCCGCGAACTCATCCAGAATCCGCGAGGTTGCGTCGGTCGAGCGGTCGTCCACCGCCACAATTTCCAGGTTGGGATAATCCACCGCCACCAGCGTCGCCAGCGCCCCCGGTAACTTTTCCTCTTCATCCCGCGCCGCAAACAGTACCGAAATCCGCGGGCAATCTGCATCCGCCGCCGAAGCGTAGTCCTTCAACCACGGCAAGCGCAGCGCGCCATATGCCACTTTAAGTCCATAGGTCATCCAGAAGAGCGCGATGAGTCCGAAGAGAACGAGCCAGAAGAGATGCATGCGGATTGGAGTCGAATGCCAGCCTCAGGGTATCCTAGCATGGATGCCAAAGAGCCTGGCCATTCTCGGTGCCGGCCGCGTGGGACGCGCGTTGGGCCGCCTGCTGCACGAGCGCGGCTGGCGCATTCTTGTCGTTGCCGCGCATTCCGAAGCCACCGCGCGCAAAGCGGCGAAATTCATCCGCACTGGGCGCCCCATCGCGGGAATCTCTCATCATGCCCTCGCGGCCAAAACCATCCTGCTGAGCGTCCCCGATGACGCCATTCCCGAAATTGCCAGCGAGCTCGCCCGCATCGGCGGACAGCAGCTCCGCGGGAAAATCGTGTTGCACACCAGCGGCGCTTGTGACGCCCGCGCCTTGGAACCTGTGCGCGCGTTTGGAGCGTTCGCCGGTTCGATGCATCCGATGCAAACCTTCATCGGCGTCAGCATTCCGCCCCTCGAGGGAAAAATCTTCGCGATCGAAGGTGACGCCCCCGCCGTCCGCGTTGCCCGCTCCATCGCGCGTTCCCTCGGCGGCATCCCAGTGAATATCACCGCCGAAAAAAAACCGCTGTATCACGCAGCGGGGGCGTTCGCCGCCGGCCTGGTTCTCGCTCTTGAAGAGGCGGGAGTGCAAATGCTCAAAACCTCGGGCCTGCCGCAACGCGAAGCGCTCCACGCCTTGCTCTCGTTGTCACGCCAGGTTCTCGAGCACTACGAAAAGCTCGGCCCGCACAAAGCGTGGACCGGTCCGCTCTCCCGCGGTGATTACGGCGTTGTGGCCTCGAATGAAGAAGCCATCGCTCACTACCACCCCGAATTCCTGGAGGCTTACGTCGCCGTCAGCCGCCTTTCCGGCCACGTGCTCGCCACCGATCCCGCGAATGTCCTCGGGCATCTCGAAACGCTTCCGCGCCATTCGCCGCTTCTTTCCAAATCCAAAGGGGGCTCCGCTTGAGTTCATTGCAAATTCCCATCCAGCACACCACTTTAAAAAATGGCCTGCGCGTGGTCATCGCGCCGGACGCGACTGCTCCGGTCGTCACCGTCGGTGTCTACTACAAAATCGGTTTCCGCCTGGAACCGCAGGGGCGCAGCGGCTTCGCCCATCTCTTCGAACACATGATGTTTCAGGGCTCCGAAAACGCGCCCAAAATGCAGCACATCAAGCTCATCAATTCGAGCGGCGGCGTTCTGAACGGCTCCACCATGTACGACGTCACCAACTATTACGAAGCGGTTCCTTCCAATGGCCTCGAGCGCGTGCTCTGGCTCGAAGCCGACCGCATGCGCGCCCTGAAAGTGGACGACGAAAACCTCCGCAACCAGCGCGACGTAGTGAAAGAAGAAGTCCGGGTCAACGTCCTCAACCAGCCCTATGGCGGGTTCCCCTGGCTCGATATGCCGCCAGTCGCCTTCCGCAACTGGGCCAACGCGCATAATTTTTACGGCGATTTTCACGACCTGGACGCCGCGAATCTCGCGGACGTGCAAACATTCTTCAAGACCTATTACGTTCCCAACAACGCCGTGCTCCTGATGCTGGGCGACGTCACGCCGAAAGATGGGTTGTCCTTCGCCGAGAAATATTTCGGCTCGATCCCCGCGGGCGGCGCGCCTCCATTCGCCGATCCCACCGAGCCGCCGCAAACCGAAGAGCGCCGCGGCCGCGTCGAGGAAAAGTTCGGCACGCTCCCGGCGATAGCAATCGCTTACGTTATGCCCGCCCGCCGCACCCCTGATTGGTATGCCATGGCGCTGCTCGATCAGGCGCTCCACGGAGGCCGCGCGGGCCGCCTTCATCGCGAACTCGTCCTCGAAAAACAGATCGCCGTCGAAGCCGATGGTGGCGTTGACGACATTTTCGGCTTCAACGGTCCCGCGCAGATGACCACACGCATCCTGCACAAGCCGGAATATACCGACGTAACCACGCTCGAAGCGTTCGACGCCATCATCCGCGAGGTCCAGCAAAACGGAATCCCCGAGGACGAACTCCAGCACCTCAAGGTCAAATGGCGCTCCGACTACTACTCCACGCTCGAAGGCGGCCGCGGCGGCTACATGCCGCGTTATGGCTTGATGCATCTGCTCGCCTGCTTCACGCTCTTTGACAATGAACCGGAACTCGTCAACTCGATCCTCGACGGCTTCCTCGCCGTGAAGCGCGAAGACATTCAGCGCGTCGCGAAAAAATATCTACTCCCGCAAAATCGCGCCATCGTTTTCCGCGCTCCGGTGAACGCGGGCGCGCCCGCTAACGCGGGCAAGAAGGAGGCTGCATAATGGCTTCCCGCGCACCGGAATTTTCCGCTGCCATTCCCGCGCTCACGGCCGAGCGCCCCGTCACCTGGCCCAAGCGCACTCGCGCGCGCCTCGCCAACGGGCTCGAAGTCGTTCTTGCCGAAGCGCATTCCATTCCAAAATTTCACGGCGAACTTTATTTCCGCGCGGGCAATGCGCTCGTCTCCGGCCGCTCCACGGGCCTCGCCGAAATGACTGCCACGCTCGTGCGCACCGGCACCTCCAAGCGCGCCAGCCGCCAGATCGAAGAAGACCTCCGCCGCCTCGGCGCCGATCTCGGCAGCAGCGCCGGACAGGATACCAGCGCCATCGGCTTCGCCGGCCTCAGCGAATTCGCCGAGCCGCTCCTGCAACTCGTAAACGAACTCGCCCGCGAAGCATCGTTCCCCGAAAACGAATTCGAACGTGAGCGCCGCCAGAAACTCGAAGAAGTGAAACTCGAGCGCACTTCGCCGGGCTTTCTCGCCAGTGAGCGCCTCCGCAAAATTCTCTTCGGCGCGCATCCGTACGCTCTCGTCTCGCCCAGCGAAGCGCAAGTCGCCGCCTACAAGCGCGATGACCTGCAAACCGTCTATCGCGAAATCTACACGCCCGAAAACGCGTTGCTCATGCTGGTCGGTGATTTCGATCCGCAAACCATGCTGAAAACGATCGAAAAAACTTTCGGCAACTGGTCCGGCAAAAAACCCGCCGCAAAGGAATTCCCTGCCCCGCCGAAGCCCCAGGGCCGCCGCGTCTATCTCGTCCACAATCCCGGCTCGGTGCAGACACAAATCCTCGTCGGCTGCCACGCCATCACCCGCAAGCATCCCGACTGGATCCAGCTCGGCCTCACCAACAGCCTCTACGGCGGCGCTTTCAATTCGCGCCTGGTGATGAACATCCGCGAGGACAAGGGCTACACCTACAGCCCGCGTAGCAGCGTCCATCCCCTGCGCCAGCACGGCTATTTCAGCGTTTCAGCCGCTGTGCGCAACGATGTCGTCGCCGCCTCGCTTACCGAAGTCTTCTACGAACTCGACAAGCTCCGCTCCCTTCCTGTCCCCGACGCGGAACTCGCCGACGCGCAAAATTACGTCACCGGCGTCTTTTCCATGGGCCTCGCCACGCAAGAGGGCCTGCTCTCGCAATTCTCCACCGTCGAACTCAACGAGCTGCCCGCGGACTATCTCGAAACCTATCGTGACAAAGTCCGCGCCATCACCTCCGCCGACCTGATGGCCACCGCCCGAAAATATTTCGACTCCGCCAACATGCAAATCGTAGTCGTAGGCGACCGCGCTCAAATCGAAGACCAGGCCGCCCTCTTCGGCAACCTCCAAATCTTCGACAACCAAGGCAATCAACTGTAGCGCCGCCATCCTGGCGGCAAGCACGCGGGCCGGCAGGATGCCGGCGCTACTAGTGCCTTTTTCCCCACTGCTCTATTATTGCTTTAGCTACGTCATTCTGGCATTATCAGCCCATGTTCCGGCACCAACATCACCCTGCGCACTTCTTCCTCTGCCTACCCATCCTTGCGTTTTGTTTCGTTCCCGTCACCCTCGCCAAAAAAAAGCCGCCTGCCCACCCCATCAATCTCAATACTGCAAGCGCCACCGATCTCCAGCAAGTCCCCGGTATCGGCCCCTCCACCGCTCAAAAAATTCTCGACACCCGCAAATCCTACGGCGCGTTCAAGACCGTCGACGATCTCCTGGCCATCAAAGGCATCGGCCCAAAAAAACTCGACAAAATGCGCAAGTACCTAACCGTAGGCAAGCCACCCGCAACAAAACAATCTAGCTCCCCGCAAACCGCCGCCGCTCCCGCCAAACCCCCGCCCACAAGATCACCCACGAAACAATCCGCCCCTCCGCCAGCAACCGCAAGCGAAGACGAAGAGCCTTAAAGTCGCAGCACTTCGTGGCTGGGAGCAACTATCGGGTGGACCTTACAATTGGTACCGCAGAGTAATGAAGCAGATGCCTGTCTTGACCGTAATCGTGAAAGATAAATGTTTCCACTTCTTCCCCAGATTCGAAGGTCGAGTGACATTCAGCCGTCAGGTAGGGCGGCTCCTCCACCCTTTTCACGGTGCACGGCCCCAGCTCTTTGAACTTTCCTGTCCTGGATCGTACTTCCTCAATCATGGATACATACCGGTCGGAATCTGTCGCGACCGCATCCTCCTGGATGGAATTAAAATCTTGGTGAAATTCCGAGATCATTTGATGGGCAAGAACGACGTCGTGCTTATGTTGCCTGTCCAACCAGTACTTACCTCCGAGGATGACGAAGAGAATGAAGGTTAGCGCACACGTCACCAGAATCCATCCGGTTTGGGTTCCAGCAGGAAATTCATGGGGTTTCATAGCCGCTGATGCGTAGGCTTCTGCGTCGAAAGGTTCAGCGGCACCTGATCCGCGATACGAATTCCGTAGCCTTCGAGCGCCACAACCTTCTTCGGATGATTCGTCACCACGCGAATATCCTTCAATCCCAAATCAATCAAAATCTGCGCGCCGATGCCGCTTTCATGCTGCACCATCCGCTGCCGCGCGGGTTCGCGATCCAGTTGCCCGCGCGAATGAAAATGAATCTGCGGCAACTGCCCCGGCGCCTCGGAATTTTCAATCGTGAATCCGCGCCCCGTGTGGTGCAGGTACAAAAACACGCCGCGGCCTTCCTCCGCGATTTTCTCCAGCGACTTCGCCACCAGATCCGTACAGTCGCAAGCCGTCGAGCCAAACACATCCCCGGTCAAGCAGTGCGAGTGCACGCGCACCAACGGCGGAGTCGGCCCTTCCAGGTCGCCCCGAATCAACGCCACATGCTGGTCGTGGTCCACGTCGCTCGAATACGCAATCATCTTGAACTCGCCAAATCGCGTCGGCAGCACCGCCTCCGCCACGCGCCGCACATATCGCTCGTGCTGCATCCGGTAGCGGATCAAATCCGCCACCGTCAGCATTTTCAATCCGTGCTCGCGGCAAAACTCCACAAGTTGCGGCACGCGGGACATCGTGCCGTCTTCATTCATGATTTCGCAGATCACGCCGGAGGGATTCAGTCCGGCAATCCGCGCCAGGTCCACGCTCGCTTCCGTCTGCCCCGCGCGCACCAGCACGCCGCCATTCCGCGCCCGCAGCGGAAACATATGCCCAGGTCGCGCCAGATCCTGCGGCCGCGTCTTCGGATCAATCGCGGTCAAAATCGTAATCGCCCGGTCGGACGCGCTGATCCCCGTGGTCACGCCCACCTTCGCGTCAATCGCTTCGCAAAATGCCGTCCCGTGCACCGAAGTATTGATTGGCGACATCAGCGGGAGGTTCAGCTCGTCGCACCGCTGCTCCGTCAGCGCCAGGCAAATCAGCCCGCGCCCAAACTTGGCCATGAAGTTGATCGCTTCCGGTGTAATCTTTTCCGCCGCCAGCGTCAGGTCGCCTTCGTTTTCGCGGTCTTCGTCGTCCACCAGGACAATCATCCGCCCCTGGCGAATCTCCTCCACCGCCTCTTCCACCGTGGCAAATCCGAACCGGGTCTCGCTCATAGGTTCAGCATAAAGTCATCTAGCGCATGTGTAAAGCAGCGGCGCGGCAGCCAGACAGCCGGAAAATGAAGCAGAAATGTCGGCGCGCCGACATTTAAAGTAACACTTGAAGGTAATTTTTTGCTAAATACCGGAACTACCCGAAATTTGTAAGCGCCGCGCTTGCAACACTTAGAGAGAAAACATTCGAAATGATTTGCACAGCTATTCGAATGATTTCCCATTTTGGGAGTGCGACAGCCAAGCTGCCGCTTTTGCGCATTAAGCCCTGAGACCAATCGAAATGGGAGATGACCGCAACGACGTAAAAGCGGGAGCTTTGCTCCCCTTCGGCAAGCTCAGGGCAAGCCGCACTCAAAAGGCTCGACAGGGGCGAGCTGTACGAATTGCCTGGCTACTACGTTAACGACCACCCAACCAGCGTCAGCGCCATATACACCGCCAGCGCGCCCAGGCTCACCAGCGACAGTGTCTTTCCGTTGCCCAGCAGCAGGTTGCGCGTTTCCGCCTTGCAGCACAGCACCGTCGCCACGATCAAAATCGCGCCCCACGAAATGGCGCACGGCAAACCGGGATACTGCGCCAGCGTCGCCAGAGTCCTATCCGAAGGCTGCCCCGCCGGGATCCACCACGGCAGAATCGGCGCGAATCCCGCCGCCAGTACAAACGTCAAAATCTTCCGGCTCACCCAGCTTCTGATCTTGGTGACTGGTTTTGCCTTTCGCACCTTGCGCCAAACATGGAACTCCCACATCAGCAGCGCGGCGGCCAGCGGCATCCATCCGTACACGCTCGTCTGCCGGTCCACCCAGAGCCAGCCGCGGAAGAAATGAGCCGTGGGATGCGCCGCCACCACTTTGGGCAGCAAAAACCACCCGGCAACGCCATTCCCGATCACAGCCAGCAGGATCACAACCAGACTGGTCAACTGAATCCACTCATACGTCGGCGACTTCCCGCACCGCGTGCACACCGGATGCTCTGGAAGTATTCTCAGCCCGCAATGCTCGCAATACACGGCGACCTCGCTTTTCTCCTGATTGGAGACACCGCCCCAGCAGCAAGAATCCTACCCCGGGGGAAATGCCGCGCCTACTGGTCCGACGTGCAGGCCCATCCAAACGAACGGCCATTGTCCCAAAGTCTGGATGAAAGACCCGGTATGTGCAGAGAAGCTACACAATCATTGACGGAAGTGTGCTCAGAAGACACGTCGCCGCTTTTGGATTTCAGCAGAGTCGCTCAGCAACCATCACTTCGGCTATTGGGTGGTGAAGGATTTTGTGGAACTTTTGACGCCATCACTTACCCCACTTGAGTCTGCTGAATCTACCGTGTAGTAGTAGGTAGTCTCCGGCGCCAGGTCATCCATGCAGACACGGAAAACCGTGTAGTCGTGGCTCTGGTTCAGCCGGATGTGCGATTTGGCCGTCAGGTCCAGATTCTTGGGATCCGTTCCATAGCGCGCCAGCTCCCCAAGATGCTCTTTGCGCGGACGACGGCGGCGATGCGCGCGTTTCCGCCGGTGTGTGTGACTCCATAATCCTTGCGTGAGCATCCATCGCCGCAACGTCTCTTCATCCATGCGCAACCCGCCTTCTTCGGCCAGATGCTCCGCTGCCAATGTGGGTCCAAAGCGCGGCTCCTCGGTGCTGCCTACACACTTCTCTCAAATCAACTGCAAAACCTGTTCGCGAAAGGAATGCGGCTTGGCTCGGTTGGACTCCCGGCCCGCGCTGCGGTGCTATGGCCCTGCCGCTCCTTCTAAACCTAAACGGTAGCGCCTCCAGAAACGCTTGGCCTGCCGGCAGCTTAACGACAAAATCTCCTCTAAATCTCTCAGGCGGAGAGCCTTGCTCTTCACCAGCCCGAACACTGCCTCTCGTCGCAACTCCTCGCCGCTCATCGCTGTCCTCGTCACCGCGCCCTCTTACCGAGAGCGCAGTTTTGGAGACATTTCTAACGAGGTTAGAAGGGGACACTATTAAAGAGATTCAACTAGAAGATTTCGGAGCGGGTAATGTCCCGTCTGGTCCCCGGTTTCGGTCCTCTTACCCTCGTGCCAACGCCGGCATACGAGGGCGGAATTGGGCTACTTGGTTTTGAAGGTTCTTCTGGGACTGGATACCCCATCGTTCACACCGGTGGCGCCGGTGGATTCCACCGTGTAATAGTACGTGGTCTGGGGATTGAGTCCGGTAATGCGGACTCTGAAAATCATGTCAGGATGGGAAGGGTTGCGGCGATTGGGAGACTTAGCGACCTGAGATAAGTTCATGGCCTCGGTGCCATAGTGCACGATGCCATAGTGCAGGTCAGTGCCTCCGGGATTTGTCGTAGTCCAGCGAATAATTGCCACGCTGTCGTTCGTGCTCTCGAGTTCAGGACCCGCCGTGATTTGTGCGACGGGTGCCGCAGCAATCACGCGGGCAGCCGGAAAATGCAATAGGGTCAAACACGCCAAAGCCACAACGAACGCAAAAGCCAACATGAGTCTCCTCATGAGCGTGCCTCCGATTCCCTGAATTTAGATTCGGCGTTGCTGGCGGGAAGGCGGGGCAGACCGTCTGGACGACCGATCCGCCCCGCATCGCCTTTCTTAACATCCCCTAGCGCTTTGGAAGTGTCGCAGGTTTCCTCGCCAAGCTAGCTGGCGTGCTGGCGGAAGTCGCAGCCGGTTTGACGAAGCCGTCCGTCAGCGTCCGCAGAAACGCCACCACGTCGTCCTCCTCGGAGGAAGACAGACCGAGTTTGCCAATGGTCATGTTCTCATTGTTAGGATCTTCCGGCATCGGCCAGCAGGTCACTTTCTCGACCGTTCCCGCGGGGCAGTGCCCGGAGAGCACCGGTTGAGGGTAGACGTCTCGAGTGTTGTAGAAGTGGACTACCTCCTTGAGACTGAGCAAATAGCCGTTGTGCATGTACGCCTTCACAAAACCAGAGTAAGGCACCTTAGCTACGTCGCGGACTGTGGAGGTTTGGAACTTGCCTTCGAAGAAAGGCAGAAATTGTCCCCAAGTCAGATTGGGAGGAGGGCCGTAGTAGCCATCGAGGAAAAGGCCTACACCTTCGTCGGTGAAGCCCGGTCCAAGAGGATTCCCTGTGAAACCCCACTGATCCGGGGTGTCTTCCGAATACCACGGTAGAATGACGTTCCTCGGAAGGCCGAGGTTGTTGTAGGTGAAGTCGGTGAACATCGGAGCGACGTTGGTGGCCAGTCCGGTGTCTGTTCCCGTAGCCGTGTTCGATCTTCCGTCCAGATGGCAGGTGTTGCACATCGCTTTGCCGCGGAAAAGGTCGTAACCGCGCTTTTCTTGTGTGGTCAGCGGGTTGGCAGTGCTGTTGGCCAGATAGGCGTCGAATTTCGAGGTAAAGGGGCTAACGCTGGAGGAGATTTCGTAGGCGGCGATGGCCTGGCCGAATTCGTCGAAGGCCTGGTTGGCGCGGGTGCGCTCGGAAGGGCTGAGATTCAATGGAGTGGCATTGGTGCCGAAGATAGCAGCGCCTTTCGGAGTGCTGCATACCGTAGCGACATCGGAAGGCCACGCGATATCGAGCGAACCGGTGCCCCAGACCTGCTCAAAAAAGAATTTGTATTTGCTGAGCGACAACTTCCAAACGACGCACGCCGTATCCGGATTGGCCATCTCTTCCGGGTCGACGGGAGGATCCTGGCCCTGCTCCGCGGCCGAATTCTGCAAGCGGAAGCCGGTGGCGCGGGCATCCCAGAAGTTGCCGCCGTAGAAGTCTCCTTGGGTGGCGTTGTACTGCAGCGGGGGGAAATAGGGAGAATAGACGTAACTCTGAGGATTGCGCTTGGCAATGCGGTTGTCGGGGTAGGCTCCGTGAACGGTGATTGGTACGGAACCGGGATTGGAGCCGCCGGTGAACACGCTAAGAACCGAGGAACCGTTTGCATATCCAGCGGCGGGATCGTGGCAGAAGCTGCAAGCCAGGTTATTGTTTACCGACAAGTTGGGATCGAAAATCTCGAGTTGCCCGAGAGTTTCAACCTGGTGGAACGGATCGAGGCCGCCAGCTTGCGCCGCTGCCAGGGCCTGAGCCTCCAGACCCGCCTCTTCAGCTTGAACGCGGATGAAGTCGGGATCGTTCTTAATGAGGCATTGCAGATTGACACGCATACCGGGCAAGATGCAGGGCACATCCTGAGGCGGAATCGTGAAGCCCGCTGGCAGGGACTTGACTCCGGGCGGTGTGGGATTTTGCGAGAGCACCTTCTGCGAGTTGAATGACGCTGCCAAGGCGACCGCACAACAAACGACGACCAAGACAACAAACACTCGTACTTTCATGGCATTCTCCTCTCCTCACCTGCTATCAGTCGTCTTTCTCTCATGAAGCAACCCCTTTCGTAACCTAATTGTTTCGTTGCGAATAACTAGCATGGATGGTGCCCGATGGACCTACGGGGAACTCCATTCGAGCCGTCACCCCTCGGGTTTAGGATTGCCTGGCTCGGTAAGGAACGGAGTCAGCGGTATTGTCTGCACTTCAGCGGTGGACCTGTTCCTGAGTGCTCTGGGAACTGGCGGATTCGAATCAGCGTTCCGTTCCCCCCTAGTTCGTCGCTGTCGGCATCAATCCGCCTGCCCGGCTTCACAGGACCGCGGAATTATCGTGGCGTTTTCTCGCAACCACCATGTCTCAGATCCGCTTGATTGGTACAGTTTCTCTAGCCCCTCCACAGTCTCTCGGAGGACAGCAAAGAGAAGGAGAAAAGGACATTACATTCGAGATGCAGCGGGCTGTTTCCTTGTTGTCAAATTCCGATCCGATCAGTCCGCGCCACCCGCCGTTCAGACTTCGCCAACATGAAGACGCCGCGCCGAACAAGGGCGGGACTCACTGAATCAGTTGAGCGAAGCACTGATAAGGAGCTTCCTGCGGTTTTCAAGTCCGAGTTTGCTGAGGACATTGGAGACATGGTATTTGGCCGTTCTTTCGCTAATTTTCAACTGTTTCGCAATGTCCTTGTTGCTGAGCTGCCTGAAAATTAGCTGGAGCACTTGGCCTTCCCGTGCGGTCAGTGATTGACCCGGCGGCAACTGCCTATCGAGCAATGCTTTCATCTGCTTCACGAACGCCAGCAGCACCTTCGAAGGCACCCAAAGCCCGCCCCGCAGTAAAGTAAGTGCCGCCTTTGGAAGTTCGGTCTTCCACTCGTTGCGAAAAGTTACGAACCCGTCCACTCCCCAATGAAATAAGAGCAACATTTCGCTTTCAGTATTTCTATCGGGGGGAACAAGGGCTAGAAATTTGCTTCCTGGCGAATTGGCCCGCAATCGGCTGCTCAAAGGCCCCAGAGCGAGATTCAGAGAACAGCCGTCGAGCAGGAAAAGGCGTGGAAAGTTCGACTGTTTGAGTGCCTCGGCTTCGCTCGCGGCGTGCGGCAGGAGAAGGTTGGCAAGTCCCTTTTGAACGGACAAAGCGTTTTCAATGTCGAGGACACCCAAGACATGAGAGCTAACGACTTGAAGGGCTAGAGGCATCGTGGCCTCCGCCGCCTCATAACGATTGCTATCAGTCGTCTTTCTCTCATGAAGGAGTCCCTTTCATGACCCGGTGTCCGGAGCAACCTGGTTAGAGGGTGCTACCGGCAGACACAGCACGCTGTTTATTCGAGGCTGCAAAAAAATTGTTCATGTCCCTTGCCGAGCCTCGCGCTGTTTCTGCGGATAAACTCATCCCTCGAGCAAACCAACCAAACTTAAATGTGTCCCGTCGGCAGACACCCATAATGATCTCGGCTGCTTTCGTAGCAATGTCTGGCCCACTTTTAACCGAATGAAAATACGCAGGTTATTCCGCGGAATGCTTTCCTCCATTACGAAACCTCGCGATCAGTTCCAATATTTCGACACCTTGCAAATTACAGTGGGACAGTTCGCACATTTTCGTCATCGAGCCTCCGAATCCGGTTCAGGGTTCGGGCTTCCCGCGCGGGTCTTTGAGGCTCTTCCACGGACTCTCGAAAACAGGGGTAGGAAGTCTAACTGAACCTAAAACGTCTCTTGTCGATCTTCAGGATCTTTATTCTCGATTCGAGCGTGGATACTGGAACTCCAAGCTTGGCCGCTGCGCCAGTCTGGCCCGCGATTTGCCCCCTGCTGCGCGCCAGCTCTCGTTCAATGATCTGCTTTTCCTGGTAGATCAACTGATCCGGCAGCGAGGGTGACGGACTGACCGAGTCATCCGTCCCGGCTGCAAACCACCTCTCGTCCACCGATAGCACAGGCGATTCGCAAAGGATAACCGATCGCTCGATCACATTCTGCAGCTCACGGATGTTCCCGGGCCATGGATAAGACGTGAGCAATTCGAGAGTCTTCGGCTCGATACTCAAAATCCGTTTCCCGATCTTTTTCGCATAGTGTTCCGCAAAATGGCGGACCAGCAAAGGAATGTCTTCGGGCCTTTCACGCAAAGGGGGCGCCTCTATCGGAAATACGTTCAGCCGATAGAACAGGTCCGCTCGAAAGACGCCGTCCGCGATTGCGCCCTGCAGATCCCGATTTGTTGCGGCCATCACCCGGACGTTCGCCGGGATCGGTTGCGCCCCGCCAACCCGGTTGAATTCGCGTTCCTGGATTACCCGCAGGAGCGCAATTTGTGTTTCCGGGGGAAGCTCGCCGATTTCGTCCAAAAATATCGTGCCGCCTTCGGCCAGTTCAAAGCGGCCCTGGCGGCGCTGCAGCGCCCCCGTGAAAGACCCTCTTTCATGGCCGAAAAGCTCTGTTGCAATCAAAGACTGAGGCAGCGCGGCACAATTCACGCTGACAAAGGGACCACTGGCCCGCTGCGAGCCCTTGTGGATCGCCCGCGCGATCAATTCCTTTCCCGTGCCTGTCTCGCCGAGAATCAGCACCGTCGAATCCGTCGGCGCAACTTTGGCGGCGCGGTCCAGCACGCGCCGCAGGGCGGGGGAGTCTCCAATGATTTCGTCGGCGATCCCGGCGCGATCGACCTGATCTTTGAGAGCCAGATTCTCCTTGTATAGCTGATCCTTGAGCGCCTTGATTTCTTCAAACGCCCGCTGCAATTCGTTTCTTGCCAGGTTCTGCTCCGTGACGTCCATCATCGTGCCGACGAGTTCGACAATCTCGCCTTCTTCGTTTCGAATATTGCGCCGGATGCCGTGGATATGTCTGATCGATCCGTCCGGCCGGACGATCCGGTAGTCACGTTCAAAGCTATATTGCTCGCTCAGCGCCTTCTCCGTCGCAAGGAAAGATTCGAGGTCCTCCGGGTGGAGCATTTGAAAAAAAACCTCTCGCGTTGGTTTCGTTTGGTCTGGGTCGAGGCCTAAAATACGATACGTCTCACGCGACCAGAAAACGTCGCCCGTTCTTACATTCCAGCTCCAACTTCCCGTGTGACTTAGCCTCTGTCCTTCCGCCAGGTAGGCCTCGCTCCGAAGCAGTCGTTCTTCGGCCTTCTTGCGCGCGGTGATGTCGGTAGTGACTCCTCCAACCGCGTAAACGTTTCCGTTCCCATCCTTCAACGGAAACTTTTGCACGATGCCCGTGTGCGGTCCGTCCTCCTGAACGGCCACTTCCTCGAATTCCATCGGGACTTTCGATTCAATGACGAGCAGGTCGTTCGCTCGAAACGCCGCGGCCTGGCCGGGCGTGAAGATATCCTCATCACGCCTGCCACGGATATCCCGTTCGGACATCTTCGTCGCCTTCTCAAATTCCTTGTTGAACAGCAGGTAGCGGCCCGAGAGATCTTTCAAAAAGATCCGGTTGGGACTGTGATCCAGGATCGCCCGAAGGCGCGCTTCGCTTTCCAGTAGGGCTTGCAAGGCCCGTCTCCGCTCGCTGATGTCCCGAAAGATCGCATACTTGGCGATCTGGCCGCCGGATATGGTTACGGGCACAGCTAGCAAAGAAACATTGATGAGGCTTCCATCTTTCCTCTGCCGAATGATCTCTAGCCCCACCCGCCGCCCGTCTATAACTTCCCGCGTCGACTGTTGCGCTTCGGGTCCAAGGTGCCCAGGTGCAATCAGCTCCTGGATGGGCTTTTGAAAAGACTCCTCCTGGGAAAATCCGAACAGCCGGGTGAATTCCCTGTTGACCCGGATCACCTGATCCCGTGTATTCAGCAGGGCGATGGCCTCCGGCGCCTGCTCAAATAGTTCATCCAGGCACGCCGTCTGTTTTTCCAATTGATCTTCGATGCGCTCTTGAGCGGTAACGTCGCGGCACGTTGTGCGGAATCCGATTGTGTCGCCCGTTGGGTCCAACAGGGTTGTGCCGGTGCTCTTCAGATGCCGGTAGGTGCCATTTTTATGCTTGATCCGCAATACCACGCTCTCGGCTACCGGTTCGGCGGGGGCGTCGCTCAAGCGCTGCGCGACAAGTTCCCAATCATCGGGATGGACAAACTGGCGGCTGTGGCCGCCGATGATCTCCTCCGGCCGGAAGCCAAGCAATAATTCCACGGCAGCATTGCTGGAGGTGATTCGGCCAAGCCGATCCATGGACCAACGCCACGGCACGGAGTCTAACTCGAGTTGGGGACACACTTGGACCCTCGTTCAAACTTTTTCCGGGAAGATCGCCGCAGCTGTGGCGTTAGCCGCGGGTCCTCAAAGGTGGTCGAGAAGAAGGTGGGGAGAACTGGTGCGATTGAAAACTAAAAGTTACATGCGGTGCACCATTTCGCAGCACGTTCGACTCTGGACTGCCCTAAGGAAAACCTTCTACGCGGGAGAGTGTACGCGCTGGTCAGAGCTTTTGCAAGGCACCCGATGTTTATGGAATCGGGTATTTGGACTAACGCTACTTGCCTCACTACTTCTCCGGCGACCAGCCTTCCAACAAAAAAACGAGCGCAACTGATGAGCCCTACACCTGCGCGAAGCCGCCGTCCACAAACAATTCCGTTCCGGTGACGTAGCTGCTGTCGTCGGATGCAAGAAACACAACCGCCTTTGCGATCTCATCCGGTGTGCCCAGCCTGCCGAGCGGAACCACAGTGGAAAGCGCTTTCAAGCGCTGTTCGCCCGCTCCCGAGGACGCTAACAGGTTGTTCAGTCCAGGGGTGTCAATGGGGCCCGGACTCACTGCGTTCACGCGAATATGGCGATCCTTCAGGTCCGTGGTCCATGTCCGCGCGAAAGATCGTATCGCCGCTTTTGTCGCGCTATAGACGCTATTCGACGACAACCCTTTGCTCGCGACCACGGACGCGTTAAGAATGACAGACGCACCATCCGGCAGCAGCGGCAGCGCCTTCTGCACCGTGAAAAGAAGGCCTTTCACATTGATGTCAAAGATCGAGTCAAAGTGCTCCTCGGTGATCTTGCCGAACGGAGCGTACGTCGCAACGCCGGCATTCGCGAACACGATGTCCAGCTTCCCTTTCTCCCGCTTGATCTGCGCGGACAGCCGGTCCAGATCGCCAAGGCTCGACACGTCTCCCTGCACGCCCGTTACATTTTTTCCGATCTGCTTTATCGCCGCAGCCAACTCCGCCTCTCGCCGCCCCGTGATGAACACGTACGCGCCTTCATTCACAAACCGCTTCGCCGTCGCCAGCCCGATACCGCTGTTGCCGCCGGTGATCAGCGCAATCTTTCCGTCAAGTTTGCCCATGTCCTGCTCCTCAATCGTCGGTTTTTCGATCTTCTCTGCGAACTCCCGGGCATCCAACCGATGGGGATTCCGCCTTAGGAATTCTCATGACACAATTCTTCGTTGTCCACTGCTGGAGCCGCTCCATCTCGCTCTCGCCCAGGTTGGATGCATTGCGGGGTCGTTCGGTTCTGTTTATGCTGTGCTAATATTGCATTTAGAGACCAGTCGGTCTCATACAGCGGCGCGACGGCTGGCAAGTCCTGAAGGAATGGAGATTTATGGATCCCCTGAAGATAAACGAAGTTCCCATCGCACGCCTGATCGGGTTTGATGCAAATGAAATCGCGGATGGACGCGCTGTCGTCACTCTGGCGGCCGGTCCGCAACATGCCAATCCCATGGGGACCCTCCATGGGGGAGTCCTTTGCGATATCGCCGACGCCGCGATGGGCATGGCCTTCGCCAGCACGCTAGCCTCCGGCGAATCCTTTACCACTATCGAACTAAAGATCAATTTCTTCCGCCCCGTGTGGCAGGCCCGCCTCCGCGCCGAGGGCAAAGTGATTCGCCGCGGCAGCACCGTCGGCTACATTGAATGCGAAATTACCGACGAAGGCGGCCGCCTCGTCGCCAAAGCATCCTCAACTTGCATGGTCCTGCGAGGCGACCGCGCCAAGGGACGTTAAACTTCCTCTTCTTCCCCCTCCATCTTTACTCCATTGCGTCGTTGCTTTGTTGCTTCTTCCGCCGCACTCCTTATCCATCCATCAGCAAAAAAAAACGAGGGCAGGTGGTGGGCCTGCCCTCGCGGAGTTGGTTGAGTTTGCCGTTTAGAACTTCAGAAGCAGCGCGAACTGGATTTGCCGCGCCGAACCAAAGTCCCCCGTTGGGAATCGCGTCGATTGGATTGTCCCGAACGATGAGCTGGTGACGGTCAGAACCGGGTTTCCAAAGTTTGGGTGATTGAACAGGTCGAAGAACTCCGAACGGAACTGAAGATTAAATCGTTCGTTGATCTTCGTGTTCTTGGTCACCGAGAAGTCCGTATCGACGAAACCAGGTCCAGTGATCGCGTCACGGCCTAGTGTCCCCGGATGGCATGTCGGAAGCGTCGCTGGAGCAACCGCAGGAACGCAAGGCGAAACAAAGACGGCTTTGTTTGCGAAATACTGAGATGGGTTCCCCGTCGTCTGTGCCGTTCCAATCAGATCGGGCCGGACCGTGAGCGATATTCCTGCTCCCGGGCCTATGGCAAGTGTCGGCGTGAGCGGGCTTCCGGTTTGCGCTTGCTGAACGGCGCCAACCTGCCAGCCGGAGACAAGCCGGTTACCCTTGAACGGCAATTCGTAGAATCCGCTCAAAACGAACCGATTGCGCACGTCATACTCGGAAGGGCCGTAGTCGCCGCGCGGATTATACGCGTTCTGAAGCACCAGAGACTCCGCGGTCGAGAGAGAGTTGTAGTCCAGCGACTTCGAATACGTGTACGAAGCGAGGAACTGCAGGCCGTGGGAGAAGTGCTTGTCGGCCTTGACCCACACCGCGTTGTAATTCGAATTCCCAACGCTATTCACCTGGTTGAAATTGTTAAGTTTGCACACCGGATGCGGAGCCGCGCACTGCGCCGGAAGCACCGGGCTGGTGAGCGGGAGCGTGGGGAAAGGCCGTGTCGAGCCATAAATCCCATTCGTGACAAACGGCTGATTGATATTCTGGTTGAGCTGCAGGTGCGTCCCCTTCACGCCCAAATAGGCGGCTTCCAGGCCCAGGCTCGAGGTGATTTGCCGCTGTATCGTCAAGTTCCAGTCCTGCGAATATGCGTCGTTGAAATTGCGGCTAATCGCGGATGGGCCCAGACTCGTGCCGATAACCGCGGCTGACGGATTCTCCAGCGTAATGCTGTTCGTAGCAGAGGCGGCGGCAATCGGCAATGCGAACGGGGGATTGGAGCTCAATCCACTGACTGTATTGGTGGTGGGATCTTGCGTCAGAATCGCATAGGCCGCTCGGACCGAAGTCTTTCCATTCTTAAAGGGATCCCACGCAAATCCAATGCGCGGCTGAAAATTCTTGTTGTTCGTGTGATAGGGCTGCGGAGCGAAAATGAGCGCGCCGGTGGCTGGATCGAAATTGGTAAAGCGCCCGGCAGCTTCCGACGGGGTTGAATTCCATGCGTAACGCAGTCCGAGGTTTATCGTGAAGTTCGGCTTCCACTTGAAGGTGTCCTGAGCAAAGCCATCGTAGGATGGCTGCAAAATTCTGTCGTTTCCAGCGCCCAATTGGACAGTAAAGGAATTGGCCTTGTCCGCCAGGAAGTTCGCAAAGGTTGTGAAGGCGAAGGTGCCCACATTCTCGGCGATGTTGTTGTTGTATGCGCGCCGGATTTCCCCGCCGAAAGCGAAGGCGTGTCGCCCCTTCAGCCAGCTAAGGGTATCGTTTAGCACGGCGGTGGTGTCCCCGCGTCCTTGGGGCTCGCCGTTTGGTCCGCCGAAAAGCAATGTTCCTGCCACTTGGATATCCGGCAAGCCCGTTGCTACCGGAGAACCCGCTGGCAGGGTCATGTTGAACTTTGCCGGATCCAGCAGTGCATTCGGAAGGAAGGTCAAATGGATTCTGTTGAACCCAATTCTCACCGTATTGGCAAGGGAAGCGCTAAAGGTGTGATCCTCGCTGACGGTCAACAGTTGACGGAAGCCATCGCGGGTATCACCGAATCCCGGAATAGTGTCCAAGACCACCGGGAACAACGGCTCTTGCCGTAGGTCTTTCTGTACGACGTAATAGACATGCACGCGGTCCTTCTGCCGCAGTTCGATATCAACGTCGCCGGAGCCTTGATTTAGCGAGACGTTGGCGAGAGCACCGCCGGTAAAACCGGTGAAATCGGCTGGCGCAGTTGACGCATCCTTCGATTGGTGGAAGTTAGCCGCCGGGACGAGCCCTAGCAGGCTCGTCACCGCAGGAGAGGTCACCGCTGCTCTCTGATTTTGGCTGGGGACCGTCGTCGTGGCAGTAATGTTCTGGTGCTGGCGTACTCCTTCATAAGCGAGAAAGAAGAACACTTTGTTCTTGACGATCGGCCCGCCGAAATCAGCGCCGAACTCATTTTTCTTGTACGGGGCCTGGATACCCGGGGAGGTATTGAAAAAATTGCGCGCGTCCAGCGCATTGTTGCGGAAAAATTCAAACAGTTCCCCGTGATATTCATTTGTGCCGGAGCGCGTAGCCAGGTTCACGATCGCGCCGGAATTTCTTCCGTACTCCGCCGGAAACGTCGAATTATCGATCTTGTATTCCGCCAGGGTGTCAATCGGCGGCTGAAACGTGATCTGGTTCTGCACCGGATCGTTCAGGTTGATTCCGTTGATCAGCCAGTTGGTGGTGTCTTCGCGTTGGCCCGCCGTGTTGATGCCGAACGATCCCTGCCCGCGTAACGGCGCGGACAGAAATCCATTTGCGGGCGGCGTGACCGTCCCCGGTGTCAGCAGACTGAGATCCGTGAAGTGCCGGCCATTCAACGGAATTTCCTGCACCGTCTTGTCGTTGATCACTTGACCCAGGCCCGTGGTAACCGTATCAATAAGCGGGGCATCGGCGACAATTTCGACACTTTCCGTGGCGGCGCCAACCGTTAATTGCAGGTTCCGGGTGACGGCCGTTGCCACTTCGAGTTTGAGTCCAGTCAAAACTATTTTCTGAAAGCCCGAAGCCGAAATTTCCAGTTTGTAGTCTCCAATCGAGAGCGAAGGAAAGAGAAATGCGCCCGCGGAGTCGCTGACGGTTTCCGATTGCACCCCCGTTGCTTCATTGGTAGCCACCACCTTGGCGTTCGGGACCGTGGCTCCCGCCGGGTCGGTTACCGTTCCCTGCAGCGTCGCTGTCGACTGCGCGTTCGCCCGCCACACCACTCCGAGAAGTACCATAAACACCAACAGCACACGAACTGTGGATCGTGTGGATAGAGCGGTACCCTGCGATCGTTCCATCGTTTACCCCCTGTAGATTTTTTTTTTGCGGTCTGAAGTGCGCGGACACCTGTGGTTTTTAGCTCAGACCACTCGTACTCACAGTACGCCCTCTATGAGGGCAAGCTGGACCTGGAAGGAGAACGGGACCACACCCGCTACCTGACTAACTCATTGGCAATTCGAGTGCCAGAATCCCAAATTGGAAGTCCCGGCAAACATTCAGATCTAAAGCAATTAGCTGGTTGGCGGATAAGGACTCTGACAAGTCCAGACGAGGTATGTGAAATTTTGTAACTAACTTATGAAAAAACAAATTCGTCGCCCCATCTTCTCTCTAGGTGCGACCAACCTGGCGGCAGCACAGATGCGCGACCTTAGTGATGAAGTAACCCCAGTTCCAAAGTGTGGTGTTTCGATCTACGTGCAAGAAGTTGAGAATAAGTAAAAGAATCGATTTATCCCATGGAAGATATCGTTTGTCGGGGGGCCTGGCGCATCCGGTCCACAGAATCATCCGCAGGCTCGTCCTTCCAAAGTTTCTTGCCCAACCTGCGCAGTCACAGCAAGGGATCGGCTTTCGCCCACTTCTCCGTGACCTTCTTGGAGCGCCCTCGAGATCTCTTCAGCAAAATTGCCCCCCTCAGGAAATCTTCTGGAGCAGTTACCGCGCGGCGGCAGCCACGGTTTCTTTCTTCCGCGCTTCTTTCCACAGCGCGATGTAGGGTTTCAGGTCGTCCATCATTTTGGCGAATTGGATGAGGTCGAGCGATTGCGCGCCGTCGCTGATGGCGCGCTCGGGCGCGGGGTGTGCTTCCACGATGAGGCCGTCGGCGCCTACGGCGACTCCCGCGCGGGCCAGCGCGGGCACGAGGCTGCGCTTTCCTGTTGCGTGGCTGGGATCGAGAATCACGGGCAGGTGCGTCAGTTCGTTCAGCACCGGGATCGCGGAGATGTCGCAGGTGTTGCGCGTCGCCGTTTCAAACGTACGAATCCCGCGCTCGCACAGAATCACGTCGGGATTTCCGTGCGCCACGATGTATTCCGCACTCATCAGCAGCTCCTTGATGCTGCTGCTCAACCCGCGCTTCAGCAGAATCGGCCGCCCGCACTTGCCCAGCGCCTTCAGCAGCATGAAATTCTGCATGTTGCGCGCGCCCACCTGCATCACGTCCGCGTACTGCGCTACCAGTTCCACATCGCGGTCGCCCATCACTTCGGTCACGATCGCGAGGCCTGTCGCCTTCTTCGCCTTCTGCAGCAGCTTCAAGCCTTCTTCTTCCATCCCCTGAAAATCATAAGGCGACGTTCGCGGCTTGAACGCCCCGCCGCGCAAGAATTTCGCCCCCGCCTTCGCCACCGCTTCCGCCGAGCGCATGATCTGCTCTTCGCTTTCCACCGAACAGGGCCCGGCAATCATCGCAAACTCGTCGCCGCCAATCTCCGCGCCGTTCACCTTGATGCGCGTCTTCCCCGGGCGAAACTCCTTGCTCACAAATTTATACGGTGCGGTAATCCGCACCACCTTCTCCACCTGCGGCATCGCCTCCACGGATTCCATGCACGCCGTCACGTCGCCCACGCCCACCACTCCGATCACCACGCGCTCCTCCCCCTCAATCGAGTGCACCTTGTAGCCAAAGTGCTTCACGATTCCCGTAACTTCGTCGATCTCTTCCCGCGTCGAATGCAGCTTCATCGAAATAATCATGGTGGTCTCTTCCCTTCCGTGTTTGGCCTTTCGTTAATTTGCTGGCCGCTTATTTCCTGGGCCCCAAAATAAAAAAGCCCACTCTTTGCGAGTGGGCCAAAATCCTGTAATGCGCTCGAACTAGACGATGGCCACCCGCATCCCGTTGCTCGGGTACGTAAATCGCCATGCGTAGCTATAAAAGGAGAACGTCATGCTGCAAAGTCTACCGATTTCCAGGGAAAAGGCAAGGGCCTCCTGCGCGATAAAGGTGGGCCTTCGGCGGAGGGGAAAAGCGCCCGCCTCGGAAGGCGACCGCTACAAATACGTAACGCGCGTCAGTAGAGGAGGATTGCTATGCGGAAGCGCGTGAATCCCCCCGAGGATCCGCCCGCCTCACACGCGCCCACTGCAGCGGAATGATACTTCCCAGTCCGCAACTTCTGCTCGATGTCTTCCGGCAAGCTGCTCAGACTTGAGGTCTCATACCGCAGCACCGCAAAGGGCCGCTGCCCGGCCCAACCGCGATCCATTTCGCACGTCTTCCGCGCATCCAGCGCCGCGTCCACCACGCGCATCCCACGGGCCGCGAGTTGCGAATCGATTTGCGATTCCTGCTGCTCGATGCTGAGCTGGGGCACGCCCGCCGAAAAATCCTGCACCGCAAAAAACAAGTTGCCGCTCTGCACCACCGCGATTCCGATGGAGTTCAGCTCGCGGTCCAGCAAGTTCGCGCGGTGCGGCGGCGAATTCATCCACTGCGCGTGCAATCCCTGAGGCGAGGGACCTTCGGCAACATTCTCCGCGATCAGGCTGAACCGCGCGCCGGCTTGCATCGCGCGTTGCTGCAGCGGCAGTTCGCCGGGAAACTGGTGCGACAGCGTGCTGCGCTGCGCCATGCGCTGCGCATGAATGCGCGCCGCGGCGGCGAGATTCGCGTCCCACTGAAAGAGAGGCAAGCCGATTGCCGCGCGGTCGCGATTCGCCGCGTTCAGCAGAATGGATTCAGGCGAATTGCCCTGAGGACGCGACGAAGAAGCAGTTGCGTGAAGCGCGGGTGTCAAAAGCATAGCGCCCAAAAGCAGCGCGGTTAGCAGTGTGAAGAGGCGCAGTGTGGTGCGCATGGTGGATACTCCTGCTTCCATTGAACACGACGGGGACGGAAACGATGCGATTGAGAGGGTCAGGCGTTTACAAAGGGAAAGCTGGCCGGGAGGACAGGGAGGGGATTTGCAAATTCAATCAAACCCAGCGACCAGTCTAAAGACTGGCCACTACATTGAATGAGAACAGCTCCCGCCCCGTAGATGCATTCGGGGTCCACAGAACGGACCTCGGAAGGCGGCCGCTACAACTGATTAGCCGCGGACGTGGACCGCGCTGAAGCTGAGGACTACGTGGCCGCCGGGGGTGGGGCGCCCGAAGCTCAGCATCGGGCGGAAACGAGAGAAGAGCAGCACCTGATCGAGGTGATGGCGCATCTCCGGCGTGTCCGGCCCAACAATAATCTCGTACGTGGACATCTCGCCCTGCGCATCAACGACCACATCTACCAGCAGCTCGTGCTGCAGTTCAACGTCGGGATGCTGCATCTCCGCCGAAGCGGGCATATTGGAAAGCGAAATCAGCTCCGCGGGACGCAACAGCGAGGTCGGAACGTCGTTGGGATCCGCCTGCACGGTGATGCCGGGCAACATCATGTGCAACACAAACACGAAGATCACGATGGCGGAGAAAAATCCTCCCGTCGCCGGAACGGTCAGCGGACGAAACACGTTGTCCATCAAGATTTCCGAGCGATCCTTGATCCGCTGCCAGCGCCCTCGCCAATCGTGCGTAGCCTGCGCCTGCGCAGCCGCTACTTTAATTTTCACGGCGAGATCCGCGGGGGGGACGGCCCGCGGCACGCGGGACATCAATACGGCCAGTTTCCGGTAGCGCTGCAATTCCTCGCGGCAAGGTTCGCAATTTTCCAGGTGCTGCCGGATGGCAACGCGTTCGGCCGAGCGCGTGGCCGAAACACTGGCGTCGTCGAGATACCCGGCGAGGCGGCGATGGACTCTATCGCACGTCATGGTAGCTCCTCGCGCGCTGTCTGTGGGCGCGTCATACTCTCTGCCGTTGCCGGCGCGGAAACTCGAACGTAGGCCATTTGCAGACCGACCTGATGCGTGGGGTGAGAACTCCCGGCGGCGGCATGGCGGGCAACTTCGGCTTTGCGCCACTGGGCTTCGGAAGTTTGCGTGTCGCGCTCGGCGGTCTTGGCTTGGAGCGCTTTTTCCGCCAGCAGCGGCTCCAGAATCTCTTTCAACGAGCGGCGCCCGCGCAGGATGCGCGACTTCACCGTCCCCACGCTGCATTCCAGCACTTCCGCAACTTCCTCGTAGCTGAGCCCTTCGATGTCGCGCAAAATCACCGCGCTGCGAAAAACATCCGGCACCTGCTGCAGCGCGCCCTGCACGGCCACCTGAATTTCGTGTGCCGCAAGCTGATCGAACGGAGTCGCGCTCAAATCTTCGATATCGATCGGCGCGCAGCCTTCCAGCGGCTCGGCATCGATCGATACATTTTTCTGATTGTGGCGCTTGAACCAGCGGCGATGATTCAGGGCTTCGCGAATCGCGATGCGATAGAGCCAGGTCTTCAGAGAGCTGCCCTGGCGAAAGCTGCGAATTCCTTTGAAGGCTTTCAAGAAAACTTCCTGCGCCGCGTCGGCGGAGTCCGCGGTGTCTCCCAGCATCCCCAGGATCAGGTTGTAGACGGGAGCGTGGTAGTGATTGACGAGCCAGTCAAAGGCGGTCTCCGAGCCGGCTTGCAGCTCGGTGACAAGCTCGGATTCGTCATTACCCCACGAGAGTGCGCTGGCCCAATCGGACACGGTCGGCCTTTCTGCCCCACCTGCGAATCACAACCTGGGGCCTGCTGGCACTTCTGGGTTGGGCACGTCTTCGTACGGCTTGCCCCAACCTTTGTCCGCTCTGTGTATTAGACACCATAGGGCGGTCAAATGTTTCTAGGTCCAGCAATGTGTTGATTCTGGCACCAAGGGGGCTGGAGCACAATGGGTGGGGGAGGGTGACTGGTGAATGGTAACTGGTGACTGGTCGGGGAGACGGAGAGACGGAGCGTGACACCTGAACCTACCCTCGCTCTCCATGTGGGGGCGGCGTTTACCCCGCCCTCTTGCCTTTGCTGTGGCCACCTTCTGAGGCGGGCTGGTCTGCGAGTCAACCGTGGTCAGACCAGGGGGGCCCCCCTGTGGTCGGTAAGAGATAGAAAATAGGCATGTTAGGAGTGCGGCGTGCAAGTGGCGGAAATACAGGGGTTAGGGGAGAAGAAATAGCCGACAGCTGACGGTCTACAGTCGACCCGTTCGGCATGCTCAGGGCAGGCAGCCAAGAGCGAGGAAAGAGAAAGTCTAACGCAGAGGCGCTGAGGACGCAGAGATTCGCTGAAGCGGCGGGAGGGGAGAGGTGCGCTTTTGGGAAGGTCGCACTGGAGCATGAGGGCGCAATTCTGCCGGATGATGCGTGGTGTGTACCAGCCGGTAACTCCCCCTCCCCCCTGTTTTTCGTAAGTGACCGAAATGCCGGGGTTGAAGTCCTTTGATTTTCTATCAGTCTTGAAGTGATGGAAACGCAGGGGTTAGCGGCGCGAGTTTTTTGGACGGGAAGCTGCGCGGTGGAAAATAGAAAAGGACCCTTCGGCAAGCTCAGGGCAGGCCCCTCGACAGGCTCAGGGTGGACATCCTTCGTTGGAGTGAACCCTTGAAGTGGCACACAAAATTGGACACAGTTTCCGGGAAAGGAAACCACAGTGAAGAGAAAGAGATACTCCCGGAGATTTCAGCGAGTGGCCGTGGAGCGGATGAGAACTATGGGGCACCCGAGATTGCAGGGTGATTACTGCGCCGAGCAACACCGCAGGGTACCATTGACGCAAAATGCAAAACTTCGGATGCTAGTCTTTAACCAATTAGGCTTCGGATAGGTAGTAAGCAATGATTTTGCAGATTATTTTCATGTCCGCGGTTCTCGTCTTTCTTGTCTCGGTGATCACAGGCGGCGACCTATTGAAGTCGCGTTATGTCGTTCACCGGAAAGGCTATCCGTCAACGCCCAAATACTTTTGGTTTTTGATTGGATCAGCGGTCGTCGCCTGCGTTCTGTCCGCCATTGTCATGCAGAATTGGCGGTACTCATCGCTGGTGGCATTTGTAATAGCGATGACCGCGGGCTACGCCATAATTAGCCACAATGTAGAACCAAATAAAGGCCAGATGTAATTCGCCGTGGGCCAGTCCTGGATCGAACAACCCAACTCCTGATAAACGCGGTGGTCTCAATAGGTCGATGCAACACCATCGTTCCTGCCATCAAAGTGTCGGCCACCCGCGGCTACGGCAGTGTTTTCATCCAGCGGTCCAGATCAAAACGCGTGGCGGGGATCGTGCCTTCGGCGTGAATCGCGCCACTGCCATCCTTCACGCAGTAGCTGATCGTCCTCTTGTGCACATCCAGCCCGATGTAATACATAGTCTGCATAAGGGAGCCTCCTTGGTGTTTCTGAATCAGCGTCCGCTGAGTTCAGCTTTTGTACACTAAGCGCTCCTCCTTCGACCTGTGCATTCAAACTTACCAGGACTTTAAGGAACCGTATTTGTTCGCTTGACGGAAGGCACGCATGGAGGTACACCAAAAATAGAGGTGGCAATCATGAAAATCGTAGTGATCGGCGGCAGTGGACTGATCGGGTCAAAGCTCGTCAGCAAGCTTCGTGAGCAGGGACACGAGGCCGTGGCGGCGTCACCCAATTCGGGTGTCAACTCCATCACCGGCGAGGGACTTGCCGAAGCGCTGAAGGGCGCGTCGGTGGTCGTTGATGTAACGAACTCTCCTTCCTGGGAGGACGCGGCGGTGATGACGTTTTTCGAGACGTCAACCCGCAACCTTCTCTCCTATGGAGCGGCCGCAGGCGTGAAGCATCATGTTGCGTTATCGGTCGTAGGAACGGAACGCCTGCTCGCAAGCGGTTTCTTCCGCGCAAAAATAGCCCAGGAGAACCTGATCAAAGCCTCCTCGATTCCTTACACAATTATCCGCGCGACGCAGTTCTTCGAATTCGTCAAGGGCATCGCGGATTTCGCCACCGAGGGCAACAAAGTACGCCTGCCAACTGCGCTCATCCAGCCTATGGCGGCCGACGATGTGGCCAGCGCGGTGGGCCGGGTCGCGACGGGCGCGCCGGCGAATGGCATAGTTGAAGTCGGCGGGCCGGAAAAGTTTCGTCTCGATGAACTCGCCCGGAAATACCTGGCCGCAAACAAGGATCCGCGCGAGGTTGTCGCGGACCCGAAGGCGCGCTATTACGGTGTCGAGGTGAGCGAGAGGACACTCGTTCCCGACGATGACGCACGACTCGGCGAGACGCGTTTCGAAACCTGGCTCACTCAGCCTGCGGCGAAAGCGGCGGCGGGCACCCACTAGTGGATCCGTCAAAGAGAGGCCGGTTTGCGTGAACCGGCCTCATTCAAACGAAAGGCGCCATTACTGGTCGCGACCAGAAGACGCTCGATGAAGAAAGATGACGAAGGGCAAGCTTCGACAGCTCTTGACCTAGCTCTTGGCGAATCGGATCGATTCAGTCAAGCA
>Ga0210403_10001040_pt1 | contig 27097 bp, 20 predicted proteins | sample IncBWC19MmetaG_FD_150863 | JGI IMG/M metagenome (GOLD analysis project Ga0210403, IMG submission 150863) | Forest soil microbial communities from Barre Woods Harvard Forest LTER site, Petersham, Massachusetts, United States - Inc-BW-C-19-M | ecosystem: Environmental > Terrestrial > Soil >... | reverse complement strand
ATGTGATATCGATGTGCCGGGGACAACTGGAACCAATGGCAGTTATCCAACATGCCACACTCCCTACGCAAAGAGATGTCTTTGGCTTTGCCAAAGACATCTACAGGTTAACAATCGATCAGCATATTACCTCGCCGGCCGTAATTGTTATAGGTAAGGTCGTGAATTTGAAAACTTTAGTTAATTCGCTTCCGCAGCTTCGCGAAAAGGATTATGAAAGAAAAAACACGCTTTGAGCAGGCTATAGTGGCTTTTGATCAATACAATTCAAGAGATCCAAACAATGAAACTGTCAATGGCCAACATGTTCCCAAGGAATTGCTGTATGCACAACGGATGACGAGTCGATTGCTAAAGTACTTTCCCGATTCTTCCGAGTATTTACAGCTGGCGACACGAGCCCAGCACATTGGCAGATGGGAGATAGCCAGATCAGTATATTCAATGGACAAAAAAGGATATTTTCAATGGCGAAATAAATTGAAGGAACACCATGCGGCCATTGTTGAGCCTGTTTTGAAAACCTGCGGGTACGACAACCAGGAGACTGACCTAATAAAGTCTTTGATTTTAAAAAAAGACCTGACCACCAACCCCGAGACTCAAGCTCTTGAAGATGTAATCTGCCTGGTGTTCCTGGAATACTATTGTGAAGAGTTTGCATTCAAATACAGTGACGAAAAAGTCATTGACATCCTTCGCAAGACGATTAAAAAAATGTCGGTAAAGGCCATTCAATCCGCGACTGAAATTCCTTTGACCGATAAGATAAAATCAATGATCAGTGATTTATGAGTTCACCCTGCACCCAAGAACATGATAAATATACCGTGACCATTAAAAATTAAATTATTAACACATGAAACTTCAAGTTAGCGTTGAATATTTTGATTTTGAACAGGATTTTATGGAAGACGACATTCGTTGTATTCCGATGATTGTTCGATTTAAATTAGACCTGTGCGGCGTAAAATTAAAATTGAAGGAGTGGAGCAAGATGACAATCAACGAACGCGAACAATTGGCCACCCTTCCTGTTGATTCTGCATCTAACCTCCTGGGCTATACGATTTACCTCAAAGAGATGATTTACAAGCAAACCGGGGAAGAAGCAACCTTGATAGCCGGAGAAAATTTTGATCAGGTTATGTGGGCCAATAATTATTTGCCAGGGGTTCTTGCGATGAAATTGGAGGCCTCCAATATGGCTATTTCGTTAGAACAATGGCAGAATCTCTCAACGCTTCGGCGTTTTGCACTGGTAAAATTGGCGCGGCCCGGGCATGAGAATAAAAACTTTCCGAGAGCTATGAGAGAATTCGGACTGGCCTAACTCACTTCAACTCAGATCTTCAGGACTGTTCAAATTCCCGAAATACAACTTCCAATTTTCAGGAATGGAAATGTAAAAGGCATTCAGGGTCTCCAGCACATGTGTCATACTGCTTCCAGCCATTTCATTTTGGTTAAGCAGAGAGATAATCCGCGAGAGACCAGATGACGAGTAAATTGCGCACATAGGCTCAACGTGATCAGCCTTGTAGGCAATTGCGGGCGGTCTAATGACGGCGTAATCACTCAATAATTTTTGCAACGCAACACCATTCAGCTTAATCATATCGCAAGGAAGCACCATCAAGTCATCGTTAGGATATCTTAAATGCGTGCTCAACAAGCCAAGCACCGGGCCCTGAATATTTAGCTTTGGATCGTCAATCACCAAATAACGCTGATCGAAATACCGGAGATAACTTTCTTTTTGCAGCGAGTTAATCGACAGAACGGAAGGCATTGAGACTTCAGAAAATTTATTCCTCATGATTTCTGCCCATACATCACCCGAGGTTCCGGAAATAAGAAGCCCCTTGTCCTGCCCCATCCGAAGGCTTTGTCCGCCACAAAGAATCACTCCAATCATGTGTAAAAAGGCACAACGCTATATGATCCTCCGAATGATATGTTGAGTTGTTTGAAAAATATAAAATTCCCAAACGTCAGTGACGCGAATTTGTTTTTGTCCTAATTCAGGGACGGAAACACATTTGTAGAAAATGAGCAAATTCATATAAGCAGCCCTGGCGCTAGTTCCAATTTTTATTATTCAATGTTTCAATATTGAAACAACGTTAAAATTAGAAAGAAATAGGCATTTTGCGGCGTGTTGATATACAATTCCTACCACACCGATCGACTGAGTCTGCGATCCTCATCGCAAATCTGGCATAGAAGCCAGGTCAAAAATTGCCCTCAGGCAGGCACATTGAATCCTTCTCTTGTTTAAAACGCTTTGTATAACCCCGATGGAGCCGAATCCCATTACTATGACGGTTGTCCAATTTGTAAGTATCGGATTGAAACCTGTAAGAAATACTCCCAATGCCAACGCTATAAAAGGATATATGTTACATTATTCAAAAATGCGATGAATGCTGGTGTTTATGGCTTCACAACGGGCTTACTTTGGCTTGGTCGTGAAATAGCCAATTTTGATTTATTGCGGCATTCACCATATGTTTATTCTAAACCCACCGTTATAAATAAACCCGTCGGTCGGTGCCCAGATTTCTTTGAACTGAGGATTTTGTAAAGTGCCCGTGTACATCGACTCGAATCTTGTTTGTCTGATGTCTGTGAAATTTTCCGCATTGGCAAACAGGCTGAAATGCTTAAACTTGTATTCTGCAGAGACACCCATTATCCAATAATCGGGACGGCTTGACCCATCACTTAATTGTTGTTGTCCGGTGTAGAAGAGCTCATAGCCCAGGCGCAGCTTTCCCTCTATCTCATACAATAATGTCGCGTATATTCTATGTTTTGCCGTCAGCGGATTAAGGCTGCTTGTATTGTCGAAATACCTTGTGGCATTAATAAATGTATATCCCCAATAGAGTGCGATGTCATCCATGCTCAATTTCAAATTGGTCTCAAAACCCTGACTGTCAAGGTAACCGTTGGCATTATAGAATTGGTAGTTTCCGTTGGGCAGCGGACTATCACTTAGAACCAGCGGCTTATTTACCCGCGTGTAAAAGAAAAGCTGATTGAGTGATAAAGAAAGTTCTTCGTCAAGTTCTACGCTGTAATTCACGTCAAAGTTTCCCCCGATTGACCTCTCCGGCTTTACAATACCAAGATCCAGTGGTTGAATGTTCTTGAAAGCTCTCTCCTCTGCTTCCTCGGAAAACACAGTCGGTGTTTTGTAGCCGAGGCCACCTCCGATTCTAGCAGTTAAGTTGCGCGTGAACTTATACATCGCGGAGATTCTTGGCAGGGCAAAAAGACTATTTTGGTTGGTAACATCAGTACGAAGGCCCGTTTCGACAATCAATTTTTCAGAGGCCTTGAAATTGTTTTGAACAAATGCTCCACCTATCATCAGGTTGTTGTCGAGCGGGTAAAGGGTGTTACTCGTTTGCTTGAAATTATCTGTCCACATATTACCGCCCAAGACCCATTCCATTTTTTGTCTTGAAACTAAATAGCTCAACTCACTAAAACTTGAGACTTGTCTGCCAGAAAACAGGTAACCTGGTTGTGCTATGCTCCTGTCGAAATAGCCAACGCTGTTTTTAAAAATCAGAATGCATCTGTTAGAAATAGTCTTCTCGAATTTCAGTTGGCTCGAATTCCGGCTGGTTACATTTTTTTCAAAGTAAGAGTGAGTGCTATCCGCCTTGCCATTGATGAGCTTCATATCGCCACCCAAACGATTTTCAAAACTCGAATTTATTCCGAGAGATAGCGTGGCCGACTTATCGATGTAATAAAAAATCCTCGGGTTGATGTTGTATCTCGTAAATTTCGGAATGTCCGATAAACCATCTTTGTTAGGATCATATGCAGCTTGCAAATTTTGCGACGCAAAGAAAGTAATGCCTATTTTCTTAAATTTTTGTGTGTAGTAGCCACTGATGTCCTGCGCATTGCTTTGGTTGGCGTTCACAAGAAAGGACAATTCTCTTTTTGCTGTCGGAACTTTAGTAATGAAATTGATCAGCCCTGCGACCGCTCCGCCGCCGTAGAGCGTAGATGATGACCCTTTAATGAGTTCAACTCTTTTTAGGTCGAGCGGTGTGATTTGCAAGATGCTCAACCCACCGGAGAATCCGTTGTAAAGAGGAAAACCATCTCGTAATAGCTGCGTGTATTTTCCGTTAAGTCCCTGTATGCGTATGCTGGCATTAGCAGAAGTCGCAGAAGTTTGCTGCGTTTGAATGCCTGTGCTCTCGGTCAAAATCATCTTAGCATTGTTTGGCTGGCTCACCGCTTTTTCCTCCAGTTCTTCTCCCGAAACGGTTTCAACTCTTGTTGGAATATCCGTAAAGGTTCTGCTGCTTCTTGTAGAGGTAACGACAACTTCATCAAGATTTTCCAGCTCAGGTTTTAGTTTGATTATCTTAACCGCAGAATCAGCTAGCGGAAAAAGCAATGTGTCTGACATCAGATTATACCCAACATGACTGAAAACAATTACCTGTTTGCCGTTGGGGACATTTTTTAATCTCACCATTCCATTAATGTCGGCACTGCTTCCAATGCTTTTGCCTTTGACTATTGCAGTTGAACCTATCAACGGCTCATTAGTTGTCGCGTCTTTTATCTGTGCCTTGAATATATTTTGTGAAAACGCAGGCGCAATGCCAAAAGCTGCCATAAGCAGCAAGAAATTTCTTCTCATTTATTTCGATTTTAAGTTGAGCTACTTCCTTTTCCGGAAAGTCAACTAAAATCAAATCATTAGCGAGCAGTGAGCCAGGTAGAGTCGAGGCGGACGAGGGTAAGGGGTTTGGTTAAAGGTTAAGGTAAGGGGAGGAGTTTCAAAGCAGTCGAACTGAAAAAGTGTAATATGCGGCAACAAAGCAAAGTCCGTAGTGTGCTCGAGTTTAAGGACCAGCCAAAAGGAAGTGTCCGAAGGAATGTAAATGTCATACGCATCTTCCCATGTGGTCTTTACATTGTCGGAGGTCATTTCAAACGCGGCCTCCAAAAAACAAAAGGTGACAATTAAGGGAAGTACATATTTTATTTTGGCTTTCATGCGATTGCAAAAATAGTCAAAATCAATCTTGTCATTTGCATAATATGGATGGACCAATTTGCATTCGAACCTTTGGTTCTGTGATTGGCAACATCAACTTTTAGAATTTCGAATTTTCCAGGTTGACAATTTGACCCTATTTCTTAAACTTTCCTGCAGAGAACTTTTAATTCATGATTGCAGATTAAATCTTATTGTGCATTGTGATTAGCGTGGGGTCACAATCTTTTCCTATTAGTGCCCTATAATCTACAAATGCCTTGCATTAATGAGCAAATTGAAATGCATTCCTTTAAAGCAATGATCGCTCACGTCATCGACTAAAAAAAGGCCGCATGCAACACTGTTTGAGGCCCCCGTTGTGATCCAGTTTGGGCGAAATCTTCTACTTATTAGTGCCTAACTCTGCCTGAAGATGCCTTAGAATGCGTGCTTAGAAATCAGCCATGATATTGCTCAATCCTGCCCATTTCACGCGCAACAGCTTTGCAACTAAATCTGAACCAGTCCTCGACCGCCGGTAGCGCTTTTTCTTTTCCCACTTTGATTATATACTCATTAGATGATACGTCATGGTCATAGTCTACCATCCATTCACGGAACTTGGAGGACGTTAATTCAATGGCATCCATCATAAATTCAATCTCCTGATCTGTCATCGTGGGATGAATTGAGACCCTGATCCAGCCAGGCTTGGAAGACAAGTCTCCGGAGTGAATGGCACGCCATATTTTATGAGACCAGGCCTGATCAACATTCAACAAATGATGGCCGTAGGTGCCGGCACAGGAACACCCACCTCTCGTTTGTATGCCATATCTGTCATTCAGCAATCTGACGATCAAATTATAATGGGCGCCTTTTACTATGAATGAAATAATGCCCAGTCTTTTTCTCACGTTGCCCTGCAGTACTGTAACATTGGCCATTTTCGAAAGGCGGGCAAAGGCTATCTTTAGTAGCTCTTCTTCTCGTTGCAGGAAATTTTCAACACCCATTTCCTCTTTCAGCCGGATGCACATGGCGGATTTTATTCCTTGCAGCACGGGGGGCGTTCCTCCATCTTCCCGCAATTCTATATCTGTAACATATTTACGCACCTTCCAGGGATTGCTGTATAAGATGGTCCCTCCTCCGGGATGGTCTGGAACGGCATTGCCGTAAATCTTTTGACTGAAGATAAGTACGCCGGGTGTACCGGGGCCACCCAAAAATTTGTGCATCGAAAAATAAATGGCATCTAAACTGGCATCGGCTTCTTCCGGATGCATATCCATCTGAACGTAAGGCGCAGCGCTGGCGAAGTCTACAAAACATAAACCCCCGTAAGCGTGAATCAGTTTTGCAATTTCGTGATAGGGGGTCTGTATTCCGGTAACATTTGAGCAGGCAGTGACAGCCGCGATCTTATTTTTTCGCGATTGGTATTGTATCAAAAGGCCTTCGAAATGTGCGAGATCAACATTGCCATCTTCGGTTAAAGCAATGATTTCTACTGTGGCTATCGTTTCAAGCCAGGATATGTGATTGCTGTGGTGCTCCATGCCGGTCACAAACACAACTGGCCTCAACTCCTCATCAATTTCCTGACATTTTCCTTCCGGCGTGTACTCCGCCAATCGTTCTGGTATTCTTATGCCCAGCAGCCGCTGCAGTTTGTTGACAGCAGATGTCATTCCGCTGCCGCAAAAAATCAGCACGTCATCCTGGTTGGCGTGAACATGTTCTTTCACGATCACTTTGGCCTCTTCGTATGCCCTTGTCATCAAAGTGCCGGTGATTGTAGTCTGTGTGTGAGTATTGGCAAAAAAAGGTATTACCTCATTTTGCAAACAGCTTTCAATTGGTCGATACCCGCGGGCGCTGGCCGTCCAGTCGGCATAGATGAGTTCTTTTTCTCCGGAGGGAAAGAAGAACACCTGGCCTCGGCCAATCGTGTTCTCCCGGAACGGCTCAAAATATTTTTCCAGCGAGCCTGAGGTCATTTCGATGCTGACTTAGCGGATCTGTCGCTGAAAATGTCGTGAGGTGGTACATTGACTATCGGTGCAAAGAACCGTACCATCAGAAAAATGATCCCGATAAAGACAAACACAACCGCCAATTGCGATCCTGATGTCTTCTGGATGGGCTGCTTTGCTTTCACATCACAAACTTCTCCCGGGCAATATTGCGCCTTGTCACCATATATCAATCGGTAAACTTTACAACCCAGGCAGATTCCAAACACGGATTCAAAGAATAAAAAGATAAGACAAAGGAGACACACAACGCCGGTAAATGGACCGGTGACATTCATAACGATCAGCAAAACAAACATGGAGGCGGATAAGAAGACGCCGATGATCCACGCAAATTTCTTTTGTTGAGCCCCCACATACTCAGGCACCTGGTTGCCCACGATCAATCGGCCGATGATGAGTGTAGGCGAGAATTTTGGATTGATAAACACCCGGATCGTAAAGTCTATGAGGAAAAGGGCAATCACATATTTAACCAGTCTGAAATCGCCATTGAATATGATGAGCATCAATGACGTGTAGATAAACAAAAACATAATTCCTGCTGCCGCCCTGATCTCTCGTTCGTTTAGTACGGGGATATTATATCCCGGAACATTTTCACCAAACTGTATAACGTTTTTCATTTCATGTAGGGTTAATAATAGGTTTTCAAAGGAAAAGCATCACGCATTTTTGCTTTTATAAATTTAACGAGCCCGGCTGGTATTTGATAACATCCTGTGATACTTCAACGTATATCCTACGGAACCAACCGTGATTTCATGAAATCCGGAAAAGAGGGATTTTCTGATGCCTCCTGTGGTTTTCTGAGCATCCAAAGGATTTCAAACAAACACCGTTAAAAATGTTTTATGACAGAAAGTGCATTTCGCATGATAAGTAATCCAAATCATTAGAAATCAGGTTAGGGGCTAAGGGGAAGATTTCCGATTATCGAGTCAATGGAATACCTTCATAGCAGGAAACAATGCTAGCAAAAAAACGCACCGCTTACTTACTGTTTTTAGCGGCCTATGTAGGGGCCCTGGTAGTGGAGAAACCGGTTTATACCGATGACACGCTCATGGGCTGTTTTTCCTATACGGGCACGATTATTACCCACCTTGCCCTTTTTGCACTTCTGGTAATAACCAACCGTTCATTTTTAATCCCCAATCTGCTGGAGAAAAAATTCTTTGGCGCGTATGCGGCCGCATTGATCGGTTTGATCATTCTGTACGCTGCTTTAATGAACCACTATAACGGCTTCCTCCATGTCAACATTTTCCATGATCAGATGATTAGAACCAGCGGCGGTTATTGGGACAATCTCATTTACGGCACATGCTGTACGGTCATTACCTCAATGTTATACGTAACGCAGAAGTGGGCAGAACAACAGGAACAAGTTAAGAACAGTCAGATCAATCAACTGCAAACAGAACTAAAATACCTGCGTTTACAGATCAACCCACACTTCCTCTTTAACGGCCTGAACACCGTCTATGGTTATATTGATATGGGCAACAGCTTGGCTAGAAATATGCTGGTGCAATTTTCCGATCTCTTGAGATACAATTTGTATGAAGCGGATGTCGACTTGATTGCGATCGAAAAAGAAATCAAACATCTACGCAATTATGTGGCACTGCAAAAGGCACGCAGCAACGACAACGTGGAGGTTACCCTTGACATTAGTTGCGAGGACAGAACCGTTAAAGTCGCGCCATTGATCTTTATGGCCTTTGTGGAAAATGCATTCAAATATGCCTCCAGGGACGACAAGCCCGTCAACCGCGTCGTGATCTCACTCAGGCAACAACCTGGAAAAATCGAGTTTGTATGTGAGAATACTTATGATGAAGGGGAGTCTTCGCAAGGTGGAATTGGGCTTACGAATGCCACGCGGAGACTGGAATTGTTATACAAAGACCGATACCAATTGGATATAAAAAATGAAAATAATATTTACCGGGTGCAGTTAGTGCTTTCATCATGAAGAAACTCAGCTGTATAATCGTTGATGATGAGCCGGTGGCAAGAAAAATCCTGCAGGAGTTTACTGAACAGGTGCCGTTCCTGGATTTGTTGGGAAAATTTGAGAGTGCGATGAAGGCCGAAGAGTTTCTAAAAAGTAATCGGCCCGCACTTATTTTCCTCGATATCGAAATGCCAAAAGTGTCTGGCTTCCAAATGCTCAAGCGAATCAATATTGAGTCGATGGTGATTCTGACGACTGCCTTCCCTCAGTATGCACTTGACGGATACGAACACGATATCATCGATTATCTTTTAAAGCCTTTTGCCTGGCATCGTTTTCTTAAAGCGGTTCAAAAAGCAAAGGATTTCTATGAAATGAAGACACAATCCAATAACGCGCCGCCAACCTATATTTTTATTAAAAGTGAAAAACGAATCGAGAAAGTTGAATTGAACGATATCCTCTATGCTGAAGTGCTTGGAAATTATGTGACTATCTGCACCGAGCGAAAAAAGATAATAGCTTATCTAACGATGAAAAGCCTCGAAAGTCAACTCTCACCAGTTGATTTTATTAAAATACATCAGTCCTTTCTTGTCAACCGTTCAAAAATAGAATCCGTGGAGGGCAACGAGTTGAAGATCGGCACAAAGTCGCTACCGATCAGTCGCACTTGCCGGGACAGCGTGACGAACCTGATCAATCAAAGGTTGCTAAAGAGGTGATTGGCAAGTATCTCGCAGTACCCAACCAAATAAAATTTTTGATTTAGTAAATTTTTACGATGTTGTTCTTGATGGCGTAAATCACCAGGCCGGCAACATTGTGAGAACCTGTTTTTTCCAGCAGGCTGTTGCGGTGACCAGTCACCGTCTTTGGGCTGATAAAGAGTCTTTCGGCAATTTCATCCGTAGTGAATTGCTGACAAATTAGATCCAATATTTCTTCTTCACGCTTGGTCAATTGATCTATTGTTGAGGCTGCACTTCGTGACTTTATTTTCTTGCCAATATTGTTCTGAATCGCTTTTAAGGTGCGGGCATTGATGTAGGAACCTTTGCGATAAACAGAAGTAATGGCTTCACGCACTTCACTTGGATCGCTGTCTTTAACAAGGTACCCGTGTGCGCCGTGTTCAATGAGCTGAGCAATAAAATTTTCATCTTCATGCCCCGATAGAATTATGATCTTGATATCCGGAAAAAATATGCGCAGTTCGTCCGTAACTTCTTTACCGCTAAATTCCTTTTCTCCTTGCGAGGGCAGTGATAAGTCAACCAACATAACGTTTGGTAACAATTGACTTGCGTTAAGTTTATCAATTACATTATAACCCTCAGCTGATTCAAACACAATTTCCATCTCGGGCCAAACTGAGAGGATGGCTTTCATGCCTTGCCTGAAGAGAAAGTGATCTTCAACCAGGCCCACGTATATTTTTTGTTCCATGCGATTTTAAAATCAGTTATACCGTAATAGATGAACCGCTGGGCACAGGCATCGTTAACGAAGCGTGAAACCCACCGCTAAAGTGGTTACCCATAGTAATAGTGCCTCCCATAATATTCACCCTCGCTTCAATGTTCTTAAAACCGTGACCGCTGGTGTAATTTTCCGGAAGACCATGGCCGTCATCTTCATAAACATATAAAATCTCATTAGCATACTGCTTGAGCTGAATCCTGATGTTTTTGGCATGAGCATGCTTCAAAGTGTTATTAATCATCTCCATGCAAACGCGGTAAAGACCCAATTCTACTGGCATGCTCCATCGGGGCAAATCATCATTGGCGCGCAACTCCAAATCAATTTGTTTGACAGCGTTAGTATGAGTGACGATGGCTTGTAGGGTTTTGACGAGTCCAAATTTCTCCAATTGAGGAGGCATCAACTCGTGGCTTATTCGGCGCATCGTAGCCAATGCCGATTCTGTTAACGTGCGAGCCTGTTGAAGTCCGGAATTCAAATCGACTCCCTTTCCCTGTTGTTCTTGAATTTGGACAAGGTGCATGCGTGCAATAGATAGCACAGCCCCGAGTTCATCATGAAGATCCTGCGCAATCCTCTTACGTTCCTCTTCTTGCACGTCAATGCTTGATTTTAATAGCTGTCGCTGATGGAGGTATTTCATCTCAATCTCAAGCAGCCCCTTTGCTTTTTCCAGTTCTTTATTTTTCTCCTCAAGAAAAATGGCTTGCTGCAACAACTCTTCATTTTGCGTGGCAATTTCTTCTTTTTGTTTTTGTATCTCCATGGTGCGCGCGTCGACTATTTTTTTCAAGGCGCTGGCGCGGTTTTTTAGCTGGCGAATACGCAAATAATAAATCGATAGGGTGATAAAAAAAATCGCAAACGCTGCTGTGATCCAGACCCCCGACCTTCGCCAAAATGGCGAATGAATAGCCAGTGCTACGGTTGCTCCCTTGGCCTCCCAATTGCCATAAGGATCGGACGACTGAACTTTGAATTTGTAGTCTCCCGGAGGAATATTCGTGAAACTGACGTGACGAATGTTACCGATAGCCTGCCATTCATGATCGTAGTTTTCCAGCATATACCGGTAATGTATTCTGCCCGGTAACGAAAAGCCTATACTGACCACGTCAAACCCAAAATCACGTTCAGTATATTGCAATGAAAATAATGGCGTGTCTTTTCCTTTGTCTTCACTAATGTAATCCGAATAATTACTGATCAATTTATTGTCTACATAAAATCCGGAAATAGCCGATTGGGGAATTGAGGAGGAAGTTGAGATTTCTTTAGGATTGAAATAGGTTACACCATTTACTCCACCAAAATACATCGTGCCTGATTTCGATTTGAACACTGCGCCTGTATTGAACTCGTTGGACTGTAGTCCATCGAATGCCTCGAAGTTTCTTATCTTTTTTGTTTCAGGATTGAATTCACACAGTCCTTTATTAGTGCTTAACCAAAAATTATGTTGGTCATCTTCTAATATTCCGTAAATCGTGTTGTTAGGTAATCCATCTTTTTCAGTAAAGTGAACGAAGTTCTTTTCAACAGAATTATACCGGATAAGCCCTGCGGTGCTGCCGATCCAGATTCTTTTTTTTGAGTCTTGAAAAATGCATTTGATGCCACCACCACTGGGAAGACTCTTATTATCCAGAGGATCGTTTGAAAAATCGATTAAGAGTTGTCGGGTTCTGAAGTTAAATACTTTTACCTGGGAGGTACCCGGCCCGGTGCCTACCCATAACGTATCACCAATAATATGCAGAGCGGTGATGTCGGTCAATGATGGTTGTTTTAGTAAGTATTCTTTTTTCCCATGATCTAGTAAATAGATTTTGCCATCACCTGCAAAAGCCATTCTGCTTGCAGGGTAGGGCGTGATCTTATCGATGTTGTGTAAGTGCGTATCGATAAACTGGTTGCTTTTGAAAAGCAATAAGTCTTCAGTGCCACAAAGCCATAGTTGACCTTGATCCCGGACAATACGCCTGATTCGCGCTTGTTGCGGAAATTGCCTGAAAGACTTTGTAACAAGATTGAGCACATCAAGGCCATTGGGAGTAGTCACATAAAGCGTCGTGTCGTCATCAGTATAAATGGCATCCACATAAGCGTGGCTCAAGTGCATAGAAGAGGTGGCCGAACTTCCCACATAATTAAATTGATTGGTTTGCGGGTTGTATTTTTTTAAGCCATAGCCGTTAGTACCCAGCCAGATAACTCCGTCACGGCTTTCACAAATTGCCTTGGCTTGATTTACATCAGTAGTTGAAATCTCGATGGCCTTGATGCTCGTTTGCAAGCGTCCAGAGGGTTCATAAATAAAAATTCCGCTGTCAGTGGCAACCCATATGTTTCCGCTTGAGGTAAAACAGATTTCCAATGACAATAAATGTTTTTCAAATGCTGTCCATTCCACCCATATTCCCGAAGAATCATATTTGAGCAGGCTACTTTTACCAGATACGTCTACATAGCAAAAAAGTTGATCGGAATGCTTATCATAATAGGACCTATGTCCAACTATTTGTTTGCTGTTCCAATCCTTACTTCCCGGAGCTCGATGCAAGATCGTCCGCATGAGAAAAATCCAAGCTCCTTTTGATCTGGTCTCATAATAACTATACACGACCTTGCCAAAAGATGAAAGGAATTCTTTTTCTACTTGAAACTTTCCTGTGGAGGGATCAAAATGAATGAGTCCGGTGGTGGTTGATAAGACGAGTCTCCCATCCCGGCCATGAAAAATGTCCCATATAAAAACATTGGGGCTGATAGATACTCCCGCTACAGCGAGTTGGTAATTGGTAAAGCCATCGGTGGCAAGATTGTATTTGCTCAGGTGGCCAAGGGTAGCTATCCATATAGTATTTTGATTGTCAACCAGTATTTTTGATACATAGTTTTTAGCCAGCGAAGTGGAGTCTCCTTCCTTGTTGCGATACACCTTAATAGAATAGCCATCGTATTTATTCAACCCATCCTGCGTCCCAATCCATAGGTACCCTAAGGCATCCTGGGCTATCGACGTAACACTCGATTGCGAGAGGCCTTCATTTACCGTGATACTCTCAAAGCGATAAGTCTTTTGAGCATAGCCGACACGGCTGGTCAAAGCCAGGAAAGTTAAAAGCAGCCTTATGTAATACTTGGTTTTACACACCACCAGCTTGTTGAAAATAACAAGTAAATACTTGTTAACAATACATCGATTTTTTGGATTTGCAAACTGGTAATGATTAAGCACATCAAAAACAGGTAGAAATACCTGTTTTAGAAAACAGGTGTTTCTACCCCCTTTATTTTCAAAAGGAGATCTCACCTTTATTGAATAGTCTTTTCATACCCTTGTGAAAATAATACTTCAATGAAATCGATGAATCTTCAAAAAGCATTGTTTTTACTTTTTGCCCTCTTTTTGATTTTGCTCGCCATCGGCAAATCATTTTCACAGGTGATGAATCCTGGACCAGCAGGTCGATTGGTGGACGGCAGCGGAAGCCCACCGTATCTGGAAGCAGCCTATGATGTTATGGTGCAAGGACAGTATGCTTACGTAACTAGCCCAATAACCCATGCGCTTGAAATAATTGACATTTCTCTGCCCGGAGCACCACAACACAAGGGAAGTATCACGGGCGAAAATGACCCTTATCTTGGAGAACCAAGAGGTCTTTTTGTTGCGGGTAATTACGCGTACATCACTGCAGGAGTCACAGATGTCTTGGACATTATAGACATTTCAAATCCATCACGGCCTGCTCATGTTGGCGCTTGTGCTCTTAATAACGGGCTTTTTACATCTGGGGGCAAGGTAGCCGTTCAAGGCGATTATGCTTACGTTACAAGCACGGGGTCTCCGGCATCCGGTGTAATGATAATAGACATAAAGAATCCTGCGGCACCTTCTTTATCTTCAGTCATTTCTGGAATTTATAAAAATGTAACCGTCTCTGGTAATTATGCTTATGCAATATCAGGTAGTAATTTATCTGTAATAAATCTTTCTACATTAGTTGTTAAAAATAGATCTATATCATCTGGGTTATCAGACATTAAGGTTTCTGGTAATTATGCCTATGCTCTAAATGGATCAAGTCTAAGTATCATTGACGTACCAAATCTCTCCAATGCTCCAATCTCTGTAGCAGTCGGAACCAACAATCTCTCGGTTTCAATCAGCAATGGTTATGCTTATGTTGTTGGCAGTTCCGGTACATTAGAAATTGTCAATATTTCAAATCCCCAAAGCCCTACCCCTGTCGGGACGTTGACCGATGGTGCTGGCGGAGCAATACTGACGGGTGCCAATTCAGTTTTTACAGTGAACAATGACGCGTATGTGGCTAGTGCGCTTGGTTATGCGCTTGAGATAGTTGACGTCTCCGTACCGAGTGCTCCAATACATAAGAGTAGTTTATCAGCAGGCGTAGGAGGCGCTATTTTGCAAGGCGCAAGGTCAATTGCGTTTAGCGGGAATTATGCCTTCATAACTAGTTTCTCCGGCAATGGGTTGGAGGTAGTGGATATTACAGATCCCGGAAACCCTTCACACAAAACAAAATTGCTGGACGGCCAGATGGGTGCTTCAGTCGTTAACCCGGTGGGTGTTGCTATCAGCGGTAATTATGCTTATGTGGTAAACGAAAATGGAGCCGCTACCGTAACCAACCCAGGAACCGTTTTACAAGTCATTGATATTTCCAGTCCTGAAAATCCAACTCCAGTTGGAAAACTGTCAAGTGCAAATCCCGCCTCTGCAATTTTTATTTTAGGCTCTTACGCTTACATGGCAACTGCGTCGGGCTCGAGTTTGGTGTTACAGATGATCGATATTAAAACCTCGCCAACCACACCAACCGTTGTTGCAAGCATTACAGAGCCTGTTAGCTTTAGTAAGGTGAGTGCGAGTTTTGGTAAATACAATTCAATTTTTGTAAGAACAGTACCTGGAACAACAACAATTGTTGCCTATGTCACAGCCTCCCCCTCACTGGACATGGTCTATGTTACAACAAGCCCTGCGCCGGCGCTTACTCATGCTGGAACCATTTCAAATCTCACAGGAGCGTCATCGGTAGCGGTATCAGGAAATTATGCCTACGTTGCTTGTTATCCACCCTTCGCCTCAGCCGGGGGAACACTGCAAACCGTGAATGTTCTTGATCCAACCAAACCATCGTCCGTGGCCAGTTATTCCAATGGCATCGGATTTGATCCTATGAATGTTACGATTTCAGGAAACTATGCTTTAGTGACGACTTATTTTGGAAAATCATTGGTAGTCTTTAATCTTGCAAGTCCTGTAAATCCTCCAAATCCAAGTCCTGCAAATCCTCCAAGTCTTTATACTCAATTGCTGAGCGGCTCCTATACAGATTTATCATTTTCAAACAAAATTTCAATAAATGGCGATTTTGCCTACGTGCTGAACAACAGCAATAGCATGCAGATTGTTAATTTATACAGTCCCAGCTTACAAAATTTCACGCCGGCAACCGGTAATGTAAATGACACCATTACTCTTAGTGGCCAAAATTTAGACAGTTTCCTTTCTGCCTCATTTGGCGGTCTGAATAGTCAGGTTTTGACATCGTCGGCCACCGCCGCTACGGTGAAGGTACCAACGGGAGCTAAAATTGGTAGTATTTCGATTATCGATCATAGCAAGCCGATTTTTAGCACAGCAAATTTTCTTGTAATTCCAGTGTTATCTCAGGCCACTAATATTCAACAAGATGGTTTTATCTCAAGCTGGTCGGATGTTGGCGCGGCTAGGTACTTTATTGATGTTTCAACAGATAACTTTGCCACGTTTGTTAACAGCTATCAAAATGACTCAGTTGGCAATGTAATCAGTTATGCTGTAACCGGGCTTCAGTCGGGAGTAAATTATCAGTACAGAGTTCGCGCTTTCGATGGAACAACTTCATCCGGAGCATCTAATGTCGTTTCCGCTTTGACCATTCCTGCAACACCTACACCTAGTGCTGCCTTTTTAATCAATCAAAATAGTTTTTCTGTTAGCTGGGATAATATCACTGGTGCCACAGGGTATAATTTGGATGTCGCTACGGATTCTGGTTTCAGCTCTATTCTTGGTTCATACAACAATCTTCCTGTATCTGGAAATTCTCATAGCATAAGCGGGTTAACTCCCGGGGTTAATTATTACTGGAGAGTAAGATCCTCTAATGCAAGTGGTGCTTCTCCTAATTCTTCCATCATATCATTACCCACTATTCCTGCCAACCCCGTTACCCAGTCTGTAACAAATGCTTTAACGAACGGATTCACTATTAACTGGATTTCAGTACCTGGTGCCACTGGTTACTCGGTTGATTTGTCTGCTGATAACTTTGTCACCGTAGCCAGTGGTTACTCCAATCTATCAGTTGGAAATGTCAGTTCTTATGCAATTAGCGGTTTATTGCCCAGTACAACTTACCAATACAGAATTCGCGCATCAAATACGTCAGGTAATTCCGGAAATTCCAATATTACTGCTGCGCTTACACTCACTCCCATTCCTACGGCACAGCCTACAACGCTCACATTTTCAAATGCAAGTGCAAGTTCCGTAAATGTCTCTTACTCACTTGCCTCGGACAGACCGTCCGGATACTTAGTTCTCCGATCGGCTAATGCGCAACCATCAACTGCTCCTGCGTCGGGAACAACGTATATAATCGGAGCATCGGTTGGAAATTCAATTGTTGCCTTTAGTGGCCCTTCGTTATCTTTTTTTGATGGAGGCCTCCCTACAGGAGTGACTTATTACTATGCTGTCTATTCGTTCAACGGAAGTGGTGCATCGATTCTTTACCTGACTACAAACCCATTGCTGGGTAATGTAACACTGGACGTACAACCACCAAAGATTTTGCAAGCGGCAACACCCATTCCATCGACTATCACGGGAGGCAATGCACCTTTTTTCAACACGATGATTACGGACAATGTCGGTGTATCTAAAGCCCAGATTTTTTACCGTGGAATCTCAAAGTCTCCGTTTAACAGTGCTTCCCTAACCCCATCAGGAGCAGCCGATAATTACGCTATTCAAATTCAAACCGATTGGTATGATTCATTAGGTCTTGAATATTATTTCTATGCATCGGATGGATCGGGAAACGAGGCTGTTACTGAACACAGATATGTACCGTTGATCACTCCTTCTATCTCATTGCCAGCACTTCCATCCGGAACAAGTCAAAAAGATTTCCGCATCATTGCTTTTCCTTATGAGTTGGCCACCGATAATAAAGTAACCACAGTGTATAGTGGAGTGCCTTGGAATGACAACACTAAAGCGGCCATGTGGCAATGGAAACCCTCGGCTCAAAATGGACAAGGAGCATATGACCAATATGGTACTCCCAACACATTCCTAACAGTAGAACCCGGACATGGATATTGGGCTATCACGAAAACATCGGTCACGCCTCAATTAGCCAACGTACCTGCACCCAAATACAATCGGTCGAACCTTTATACTATGACACTTCAGCCCAACTGGAATGAAGTCGGAAATCCCTACCCTGTGCCAATTTCCTGGGATGAAGTGATTGCATTCAATCAAAAAAATAACGTCACATCTTTTGGCCCACTGAGTATCTACGATAGTATAGGACAAAATAGCGCCGGATATAAAACAGCAACCGGCAGCGCCCTTTTAAGACCTTTTGAGGGCGGCTTCGTGCAAAATCTTTCCTCTTCTCCCATCATGATTCAAATTCCTTTTCCCGGCCAAACCAGCATCGGTGGAAGAATGGAGTCTATCGGGTCAGACATTTCTCAGGAAGCCTGGAATGTATTCCTGCATGTGAGCCAGGAAGATTTTACCAATCAATTGGGAGGGTTTGGTATGCACCCTTTAGCGAAACCCGGGCCGGATAGGTACGATAATTTTAATCCTCCCCAATTTATGGAGAGCCCGGAGGTAAACTTTAAGAACATTGATTACCCCAACACCTTGTTCAGTAAAGACATGGTTCCTTCCCAGGAAAATTATCATTGGCGATTTACTCCTAATGGAAAATCGGATGTACTCACGCAATTGAAATGGACAGAGGACTTAAAAAACATTTCATCAAATCCGCTATTCCTTTTAAACGAACAAACACTGGAGATCATCGATATGATGCAAGTGAGCAGTTACCAATTCAGTCTAAAAAAGGGAAGCAGGTTCTCCATTTTTTATGGGCTTGACATCAGTAAAATTGCACTGCCTGAGGTCGCGGCAAGCGCGCCCTATCCAAATCCGCTGACCAGCGAAGCTGCCATTAACCTGAACTTGCCCGACTCAGGAAATACTTACGAGGTTGCTCTACAGGTTTTCAATAACAAAGGTGAATTATTAGGATCAACAGAACGCATATTACCATCCGGAATACAGCCATTGAAATTTGGGTTAGCGGATCAGGTACCGTCCGGAATGTACCTCTATAAATTAAACGTTCGCGCAGAAAACACGGCCGTGAGTTTCACAGGAAAAATCATTAAGCTATGAACAGAGATATTATAAAATGTATAGGGGCTGTAACTCTTGCGTTAATCGCGACACGTGCCGCGTGGTCACAATCACTGGAAATTGATTTTGTAGAGCTGACTGGAAGAAACCTCGTGGTACATTATAACATCGACGATGGCACGAACAGCAGCCGTGAGTTCCTCGTGCAACTTTATTCCTCCCAAGATAATTTTACTACGGCATTGACGCGGGTGTCGGGCGATGTAGGAGCCGAAGTGAATGCAGGAGTTGACAAAAAAATCGTGTGGGACATTACCAAAGAATTGGGCGCGTTTAAAGGTGACATCGCTCTTGAACTTAGGGGAAGAGTGTATGTTCCATTTGTGAAAATTAAGGATATCACCGAAGACCAGGTATTTAAACATGGTAAGAACTATCCTTTAAACTGGTCATCAGGAAATTTAAGCGGCCAGGTCAACATAGAATTATTCAATTCCAGTGAGGAGAGGATATGGGGAGAAAACAACGTACCCAACGTGGGCAAGTTCGACTGGTATATTCCGGGTAACGTGAAAAAAGGAAAAAACTACCGACTCAAGTTTACGAACGTTAAAGACAGGAATGATGTGGTGTATTCTCCGTCATTTATCATCAAGCCAAAAATTCCACTCGCTGCAAAGATTGCAGGTCTGGCAATTCTCGCGGTTGGCGTTGAACTTATAATAAGTCAAAAATCGAAAACATCGGAAGCAGCACCCTACGGCAGTCCGGCAGCTCCCCCTCCAAATAACTAAAAATATGCAAAGAATTTTTCTGGTTTTAATAATGCACGCCAGCATCTTTTGCCACGCGCAAAATTTCAATGCAAAGTCCAATACCTTGTCATTGGATTACAGCGATCCAAAAGCCACTTTCTCTTCAACAGCACCCAAAATCGAATGGAAGTCACCAGTAAATCAAACCGTTTTTATTAAAGAAGGAAGTATTGCACTTGACTTAACTGTAGTGTCAAAGACACCGCTCAAAAGCGTGCGCTTAGTGGTCCGTGATAAATCCACAGGTGAAGAAAAGGCATCCACGAACATCCCCATTACCGACGAAAAAAAACTTTCATTGCAAGTCAATAAAAATCTAACGCTAACAGATGGGGTAAATGAAGTGATATTAATTGCAGAGAACAGGGATGGATTGAAAGCCAGTTCCACTCGCGATGTGCATGTGGGTGCTACCGCATTGGCCGACGCAGCAAAGCTAAGCCGTAAAGATTATGTCTTGATCTTTGCCACCGACAAATACGACAACTGGAAGGCGTTGGTAAATCCTATTTATGATGCCAGGACCATTGCCGGTGATCTTCAAAAAACCTATGGCTTTAACACCGAGGTAGTGGAGAACCCAACCCAATCGCAGATCCTGGACAAGTTGAGAGAATACGCTGAAAAAAAATATAGCGAGTTGGATCAGTTATTTGTTTTTTTTGCCGGTCATGGATTCTATGATGATACTTTTAAAGAAGGTTTTGTGGTCTCTCGCGAATCGTTACCTGATGACCCGGGCAGGAATTCTTATTTGCGACACAGTGTGTTACGCTCGACCATAAACAATAACCCCTGCAACCACATTTTCCTGGTCATGGATGTTTGCTTTGGGGGAACGTTTGATGACAACGTTGGCAGCAGGGCATTGGACGATGATTCTTATCGCGCGCCTTCGCAGTCAGAAATCATTACCCGAAAACTCAAATTCAAAACGCGCAAATACCTCACCAGCGGTGGCAAGGAATATGTATCAGATGGCATTGCAGGCCGACACTCACCATTTGCCAGTAAGTTTATCGATGCTCTGGAAAAAGGCATGGGTGGGGATGGAATTCTTACGTTGAGTGAAGTGATGACCTACGTAGAAACTCTTAAGACAGCACCCCAGTTTGGAAAGTTTGGCTCGGACCAGCTGGGGAGCGACTTTGTCTTTGTTGTCAAGGGGAATTGACTAAATAATTGAAAATTAGTTATGTCCCTGAACCAAGGAGGGTTTCGGGAGTAGGTAATAAATGTGCAATAAAAAAAGGGTTGACAGGTTGATCTATCTCCTAAACTTTCTTTCAGAGGATTATTATGCTCATCTCTTTCGTTTTGTGATTGGCGTGGGGTCACAATCTTTACCCTATCAATGCCTATGTCTACCTGATGACGCCTCTTTATTATAGAGTCAGTTTCAACTACTTGCTATATCTGACTAATCATGCTTATAAATGCCATAATCGCTTCCGTGACCAACACATAGAAAAGGCCTCAAACAACACTGTTTGAGGCATTGTAATTCAAATCGGTTGAGATATTTTCATGGCAGGTGATGTAAATAAATGTGTAAGGCCGAGCATAGGTATCACCGACCAGGAATATATCAGGTGGATGAGTTATGGTTTCATAGTTTAAAAAATAAAAAGGTGAAATGCTTTGGCTAACTTTATTTGATCATGAATCTAAAAGGAATTAGAGTAATTATTACAGGGGCTACTGGTATGGTTGGGGAGGGGGTTCTATTAGAATGCCTCCAAAATGAATATGTAGAGAAGGTTTTGTTGCTGAACAGAAGGCACTCTGATTTGACTCACGAAAAACTCTCAGAACTTATCGTGCCGGATTTTTCTCAACTGGCCCGGTTCAAAGACCCGCTTGTTGGCTATGACGCTTGTTTTTACTGTGCCGGTAAATCTTCAAATGGCATGAGCGAAAAAGACTACACTGCGGTAACGTATGATAATACTATCGCAGTTTCAACCGTTCTAAAAGATGTCAATCCAGGATTAGTTTTTTGCTTTATATCAGGGCGCCATACAGATGCCACAGAAAAAGGCAAGACAATGTGGGCAAGGATAAAAGGTAAAACGGAAAATGCAATCATTCGATTATTTGGAAGCAATGGCTATAATTTTCGCCCCGCGTTGATGAAAACAAGTCCGGGTCAGAAAAATGTATACGGTTACAATAAACTCACAACAAGCAGGTGGCTTTATCCACTCCTGAGTATTTTCTTTCCCTCGTGCAGCATAGAAGATATCGGTAAAGCTATGATAAGTGTCAGTTTGAATGGTTATTCAAAGCATACCTTGGAGGTAGATGATATCAAATCTGCCGCGAAAAACTTTTAATGCCGTGAAATGCCCATCAACAGCGAAGACCCAAAGGAATAATGATCAAGCATGGGGTATTCCCTGCCCGTCCGGTCAGGCGGGCATCTGGCCTTAACTTATAATTATTAACAGATGAAACATTATATTTTATTGCTGACCTTATTCTGGATGGCATGTAGTTCTTCGCGGAATATTGGTAAGTCATTTGATAATAAAAAGCAACAAATCCCTGGCAGAGTACAATGTGAGTATTATGACTTAGGCGGTGAAGGAATTGCCTATCACGATGTGGACAGTTTAAACAACGGAAGTGGTAAATTGAATCCTGCAAATGGAAATTTTCTTAATGAATTTCGTATGAAGGACGGTGTGGATATATCCTATACCAAGAAACGTGGTATTGACGACAACACTTACAATAAAGTCGTTCCGGATTCAAATCAGTTATACGTTGGCTGGACAAGCCCTGGGGAATGGATAAACTATACTGTTCAGGTGAATGAAACTGCAGTATACCGAATTGGATTAATGTATACCGCCAACGGAGACGGAAGCATATCGTTAGACTTGGATGGTCAGCCAGTAGCAACTCGATTACTTATTAGTTCTACATATAATCGCAACGACACTATTGCATGGCGACAATGGCATCACTGGAACAAAACCGATTCTCTAGCCAGTATTAGCCTTAAAAAGGGGACCCACAAATTTACCTTGCGCATCGTTGATCACGGTCAAATGAATTTTGACTACCTGGAATTTACCAAAGACTTGTTATGAGCAAAAGTCTTATGCATTAGCTCTTTTTTGATGCCGCCCTATTCAGGGGTCACCAGCCTTTTTGTTTCTTAAAATTTAGGATAATTAAACTTAGACAATCGCCACGAGAAAGTGATTAAGTCCAAATCCAACTTCAACTTCGTTGCCACTGCAAAACTTTACTTGCGTTTACGTATCATGCATTGATGATATAGTAAATATTTGAGATAATATAGCCAACTATCACTATGACGGCTCCTACCTTGTTGATTTGATGAGCCCTTACCACGTTATTATTATTATGTAATTTCAGAGCAATTGCGGAAACTGTGAGGATGCAGAATATGCCTAAGAAAGTAAGGCTGTGCAGAATATCGACCAGACTAAACTGCGAAGACTCCGGCAAAAGTGAATCAATAATGTACTTATTTCCAACAGCGGCAAACAATCCACCAATGGGTAAACCAAATCTTGGATCAAGCTCATTGGTGTCCGTCAAAAAACTTACCAAGGCAATCATGAATGCGAAATACATTCCAATAAAAATTTTAAAAAATAATCCCCCTGCCCTCCTCTCAATATCCATCTCGATCGAAAACATGGAAAATATATGGGTGTCGTCTGCAAGTTCTGGGCTGCCAAATGAAGTATTGTAAGTGACAACAGCAGTCTGTACCTTAAAGTCTTGAACATTCCAACCACTCAACGCTTCCACATTATCAAACCGGCTGGAAGCGGTATCAGCAACAAACACCAAATCCCCAATATCCAGCGCTTCGTCTTCCATGGTAATTTTTAAATGTTGACTGTCAAATGGAAAATCGTTAACACGCCAATTCTCTTTCATGGTACACTTTACGCGCATCTGCGCCCAATATTTTCCATTAACTTTATCAATGCTTGTGGAAGAAATTTCAATGTCTTTTGCATTTGTTATATCGATCTGTTTAGAGAAATCAAAACTTGGATTGTCGTAAACAAACCAGAGCCAGAAGCGTACTGTATATTCCTGAGCATGAAAATTAATATCGTGTATGCTGATAATATAGGCACCTACTTTTACCGAGTCAGTTTTGTCCCCGGCAGATGCGATGGATGCACTGAAGAAGACAGGTAACAAAAAGAGGAGTATTTTGAGTTTCATAGAATAATAATTATTGTACCTAAGATTATGAATGCTGCACCAACCGCTGTTTTCACAGTCAGCGTTTCTCCTAAAAAAATGACTGCGAAAATGATGGCAATTGCTACGCTAAGTTTGTCTACTGGGGCTACCTGCGATACTTTTCCCATTTGCAGCGCTTTAAAATAAAATATCCATGATAAACCCGTGGCTGCACCGGAAAGTATAAGAAAGATTATGTTGTTTTTTGTGAGAGACATAATTGAGTTTGTCCCTCCTCTGAAAAAGGTAATTGCCCAGGCTAAAACTAGAATGACAACTGTCCTTACTGCGGTGGCTAAGTCAGTGTCAACGTCTTTGATCCCGATTTTGGCAAAGACAGCTGTCAATGCAGCAAACAATGCCGATAATAAAGCATAAATCCACCACATATTCCTTTCATTTTGTTTTAGGCCTTTTCTAAATCTAACGTATTTGTTTTTCAAAGCCAACTGTTTGCGAATTCAAAAAACAAGGGCTTGAATTAACTGTAGTGCGCAAGGTTTTTTCTATTCGCATCAAGTGCCGTATTATTTTCTAACTTTAGTGTGCAATTGGGTCAGACTTAAACTCAGTACTTATGAAAACTTTAGCAGAATAGTCCAGGTATTATTTCTTGCTCCATACGCCGCCTCAGCTTTTGCGATTCCAAAGTCCTATAGTTGGAACCTGGATAATAAAGTCAAAAATTCGCGTGATTAAGCAATTATTTTGTTGTTTCTTTATCTTAGGACACACAGATAGATGTGCAACCAATTAATCTCTCATGGCAAACGAAGTTTTTAAATTTGGTGGTGATCGGGCGTTGAACTACGATACCTACCTCGGTCCGTTCTTGTTCGAACCTTTTGGCATAGAGATGGCTACGCGGGTCCCGGTCACCAATATCAATTCTGTTTTGGAACTGGCGAGCGGCACAGGCCGGGTAACCTGTCATCTACGCGAACGGCTGCCTTCTTCGGTAAAGCTTGTTGCTTCCGACCTTAGCCCTGATATGTTGGAGGTGGCCAAAAGTAAGCTCATGAATTCCGATGCCGTTGAAGTTGTGGTAGCCGATATGCAAAACCTGCCATTTGAGTCGAATGTGTTTGATGTAGTAGTATGCCAGTTCGGAATCATGTTTCCACCGGATAAACAAAAAGTGTTTGGCGAAGCTTACCGTGTGCTAAGGTCGGGCGGTTTATTTTTATTCAGCACATGGGATAAAACTGACCAGGTTGGTATTTTCAAGTTGGTGTATAACGAACATGTTCTTCCATTTTTCAAGGGTGAAGACCCGAGTCGTTTTCTGGTTCCGTTCTCACTGCATGATCCTGATCAGCTAAAAACGTTTTTGACCAATAGCCGTTTTAGTAATCCAAACATTGAGCGGATTTCACTGAAAGGCGTGGGGCGTTCTGCTGCCGATTTGGTCAAAGGTTTTTTTACTACTCATTCTATGGGTCAGGAGGTGGCTGATCGCGATGCAAAAGAATTTGAGGCTATTGCTCGACGTATGGAGAAGGCCATCGTAGAACAATTTTCTGATCAACCGGTAGTATGTGAACTGTCTGCCTATTTCGGCTCCGGAGTTAAGGCGAAGTAATTATTCGGGAGTAGGTGGGTAGAATTAAAACAGACCGCCACACTAAGCAATGCGTGGGATCAAAATTTTGTGGCCAGAGAATATTTCCCCAGGCCATTTTCATTTCAGAGATCACGGGAAGAATCACAGAACATGTATTTCGGGACTATATTATAAGACCCAATTTCTGGTACTTCTGAAACTGTGATCGGGTCAGGATTGTTTTCAATTTTTCATCAAACGCAACTTGATTTTCTTTTAAAGCTTTTTTCTTCTCATTCTCTGAGCCTGAACCCATTCTAATTTCATCAGCAGGTTTTGTATTTGCCAAATATAGCTTGTAAACTTTTTTTCTCGTCTCTTGATCAAGCGTAAAAGCCTTCGTTAAATCATCGGCAAATTTTTGCGATCGGGTTACCGCGTCACCTGCGGCGTGCCACTCATTGCCCGTCTTTTTTGGTTTTGCTTCTTTTTTCGCTTGCGCTTGAGAAGTAAGAAGTGCAGCTATTAATAAGGAAGCAGACAAAAGAATTGCTTTCATGAAAATATAGTTTTGGTTATTTAATTATTTTTAAGAGAGTCTACCGGATTTGCAAGAGCTGCTTTTACAACTTGCGAACTAATGCTGATCATGGCAATAACAATTGACAAAGCAGCGGCAAAGACAAAGGTTCCTGCATTAATATCAATTCGATAAGCAAAATTTCTTAGCCATAAATTGACCGCGTACCAGACAATCGGTACAGAAATCACAAATGAAATGATTATGAGTCTAATGAAATCACGAGAAATGATACCCATGATCGTGCTTGATGAAGCCCCCAATACTTTTCTAATCCCTATTTCCTTTGTCCTTCTTTTCGTCGCCAAAGCCGTCAGTCCAAACAGACCAATACAGGAGATGAAAATTGTGAGGAAAGCTCCAAGCGTGATGATTTGTTTCCACTTAGCTTCTGTCCGGTACATTTCGAGGTTGCTGTCCTCCTTAAACGAGTATTGAAAGGAAGCAAATGGCGAGCTTTTCCGAAAAGTATTCTCCAACGCTGTCAGCGTGGAGGAAATGTTCTCAGTTTTGATGCGAATCAGAAATTTGCCCAGTGGCAACCTTGGTTCGAATGTAAAGACTTGTGGCTTTATTTTTTCCTTTAAGGATTCAAAATGATAGTCCTGAGTAACACCCACAACCGTAAGTTTTCTATTGCCCCAACCTGGAATGTTCATGTAATCAATTGTTTTTCCAATAGGGTCGGTCCAACCAACCTCTTTGACGAATGCTTGATTGACGAGTACAGAACTGACGGAGTCCGCGGGATATTCTTTTGAGAAGTCTCTTCCGGCCACAATAGGAACCTGTAGGGCCGCGACGTAATCTTCATCCACGTGTTCATACATTGCTGCAAATTCCTTTCCTCCGGCCTTAATTGGCCTCTGAAACTTTCCAATATTTTTAGGAGCAACAATTTCAACACCGGGTACATTGGAGAATTCGGTCTTAGTCT
>Ga0210403_10001039_pt1 | contig 27135 bp, 19 predicted proteins | sample IncBWC19MmetaG_FD_150863 | JGI IMG/M metagenome (GOLD analysis project Ga0210403, IMG submission 150863) | Forest soil microbial communities from Barre Woods Harvard Forest LTER site, Petersham, Massachusetts, United States - Inc-BW-C-19-M | ecosystem: Environmental > Terrestrial > Soil >... | reverse complement strand
CGGCTACGGCCTCTTCGAGCGAGAGCTTCGATGTCGCCATCTCGGCCTTCACCGCCTCCACCCGCGCGGAGTCGGCGACGCACAGCAGATAGGCGTTGCCCACGGTCAACACCACCAGATCGCGCGCGTCCTGGGCCGTGAACTTCGCGCTGGCAAAGTTATGCTTCGCCGCCAGATAGTTCTGCAACGAGGGCAGATTGAACAGCGTCTGGCTCAGGTACGCGCGAAAATCGGTCACCTGGAACGGTCCGACGATCGGGTTCAATCCGGGAAACGTCAACCCGAAGGCAGCCAGGTTCAACTGCTGCACACTGATGCTCGCCCCGCCCGAAACCGTCGGCAGCAGGGACTGCAGCTGCTCCAGCCGCTGCCCGTTGGCGTTCTGCTCCGCGGAGGACTGCAGGATGATCCCCAGATTCGTCCTCAGGCCACGCTGGATCGCATCCTCAAGCGGAAGGTCGATCACGCCGCCCGTCGCCGTTCCGCTGACGATACTTCCCCGGTAGGAGTCTTGCGACACCGGCGATCCCGTGGATTGCAACCCGACCTGGGCGCCACCCGGTCCAGACGCGCCGGACAACTGCTGCTGCGCCTGATTCACCGCGGCCGGGCTCAGCCCCGTGTTCGCGTTGTACGCAGCCGGACCTGCTGGACCGGTGCCGCTGCCCGCGGCCTGGGCCTGCGCCTGCGCGGTCAGGACACTGAGCAGGCAACTGCCAATGACCGCGAGCGATGCCCGAGCCCTCTGCACTCTTTCTGTTCGACCCATGTCTAGTATGTTACCTGCATTCAACACGTCCTTTTGCCACAAGCCTGAAAAGCGCCATGCGAACAGACAACTAGGCAACCGATTGGGATAGACCTGGACCAGTGCAACTTTGTTCCTCCGGTTCGATGCTGCGAACGTCTCCGAATGTGCAAAAAATGAGGCAACCCTACTCGATTACAGCTCGACAAACGATCCGGCCAGCGAAGGGGCTCTCGGCCCACGCGGCTGGCTCCTTGAAAGGCAGGTTTCGGCCAGGTCGTTCGGCTCCATGCCAAGCCAGACACGCAGGCCTCACGATAGACTCATCATCATCCCTCAGGAGGCAGTCTGAATGTTTCTCGGCATTGATGTCGGTACAGGTGGCACCCGCGCAGTTCTCGTCAACCGCAGCGGCACTGTGGTTGCTTCACAAAGCGCGGAGCACGCTCCCATCCACTCCGAACACGTCGGCTGGGCCGAGCAGGACCCCGAGGACTGGTATCGCGCCGCCACCGAGGCCATCACCGCCGTCATCGCCGCCGGAGCCATCGCCGGCGCCTTTATCTCGGGCGAGGACATCGAAGCCGTCGGCCTCACCGGTCAGATGCACGGCTGCGTCATGCTCGACGCCAACGGCCAGGTCCTCCGCCCGGCTCTTATCTGGTGCGATCAGCGCACACAGCCGCAGTGCGACTGGCTGACCGAGAAGATCGGCTTCGAGCGCCTGATCGAGCTCACCTGCAACCCGGCGCTGCCCAACTTCACCCTGACCAAACTGCTCTGGGTCCGCGAGCACCAGCCGGAAATATTCTCCAAAATCGCCCACGTTCTCTGCCCCAAGGACTATGTCCGGTACCGCCTGACGGGCGAGTTCGCCATGGACATGCAGGAGGCCTCCGGAACGCTGCTGCTCGACGTCACCCATCGCCGCTGGTCGGAGGAGGTCGCCGCCGCCGCCGGCATCCCCATGTCGTGGCTGCCGCGCCTGTTCGAAGGCCCCGAGATCTGCGCCCGCATCTCCGACAGCGGCGCCCAGGCCACCGGCCTGGCCATCGACACCCCGGTCGCAGCCGGAGCCGGGGACCAGGGAGCGGGCGCGGTCGGCATGGGCATCCTCGATCCCGGCTCGGTCTCGGCCACCATCGGCACCTCAGGGGTGGTCTTCGCCTCCACCGCCGCGCCCACCAAGGACCGGCTCGGCCGCCTGCACACCTTCTGCCACGCCGCCCCCGGACTGTGGCACGTCATGGGCGTCACCAATGCAGCGGGGCTGAGCCTTCGTTACTTCCGCGACACCTTCGCGCCAACCGCCAGCTATAACGAGTTGACCGAGCTCGCCGCCCAGGTTCCGGCAGCCAGCCACGGTCTGCTCTGGGCTCCATACCTCTTCGGCGAACGCACCCCGCACCTCGACCCCGAGGCGCGCGCCGCCTTCGTCGGAATCACCGCCTCGACCACCAAAGGGCACTTTGTCCGCGCGGTTCTCGAGGGCGTGGCCTTCAGCCTGAAGGACACCTTCACCCTCTTCGGCGAGCTCGGCATCCCGGTCAGCAGCATCCGGCTGGGCGGCGGTGGAGCGCGTGGTCCCCTCTGGCGGCAGATTCAGGCCGACGTCTACGGCCATCCAGTGCAGTTGCTCGAAGCCGAGGAGGGTGGAGCCTTCGGAGCCGCTCTGCTCGCCGGTACCGGCGTCGGTGCGTGGTCGAGCGTCGCCGAGGCCTGCGCCGCCACCATCCGCGTCGCCGATACCATTTCGCCCCGCTCGGCGCCCGCCATGCAGGGCGCCTACGCGCACTACAGGAGAATCTACCCCGCCCTGAAACAAATCTGTCACGCCTGAAGCGGCCGCGAACGCCGGCAGGCGTCCGCTCATCTGGCGTTCGCTACTCTGGAGTTCTAGGCTGTATCGACAGCTGGATCGACATATACAGAGGCCTGGGCAGGCTAAGGATCTGCTTCTGAACAGCACTCAGAAGAGGCAGAGTCCGGGTTGAAAGGTGCGAGCGGTATGGGTAGTGGAGGCGGTACCGGGATCCTTCGCTGCGCTCGGGATGACAGCTCGTCTATTTATTCGATACTTACCGCAGTCCCATATGTCGATACGACCGAGTCTGGCGTCCATTATTTTAACGACAGGAGCCCATCATGCCGAACCAGCAGTCCCACGGAACAGATGAGATCAAAGTCGCCGTACTCGGCTTCGGACTCGCCGGACGCGTCTTTCATGCGCCCTTCGTCAGCGCTGTGCCCGGCCTGCGGCTCACCGCCATCGTGCAGCGCAAGGGCGACGAGGCCGCGCGCGCCTATCCCCATGCCACCATCCTGCGCAGTGTGGAGGAGGCGCTGGCCTCCGACGCCGATCTCGACGTCGATCTCGTCGTGGTCGGCACGCCCAACGAGACCCATTACCCGCTCGCGAAACAAGCCCTCGAGGCCGGCAAGCACGTTGTGGTGGACAAGCCGTTCGCCGCTACCAGCGAGCAGGCCCGCGAGCTGATCGAACTCGCCGCCCGGAAGAACCTCGTCCTCGCGCCCTTCCAGAACCGCCGCTGGGACGGCGACTTCCTTACCGTGCGCGATCTGCTTGAGCAGAAGGCCCTGGGCCGCCTGGTCACCTTCGAGTCGCACTTCGACCGCTACCGTCCGCTGCCCCGCCCCAATACCTGGAAGGAGTCCGGCAGCGCCTGCAACGGCCTGCTCTTCGACCTCGCCCCGCATCTGCTCGACCAGGCGTTGGCGCTGTTCGGCACGCCGCAGGGGATCACTGCCAGCGTACGCAAGGATCGCGACGCCTCCGACATCGAAGACTCCTTCGACATCGTCCTGCACTACCCGCGGCTGCTCGCCTTCTGCCGCTCCACCATGCTCGCCTGCGACCCGTCGCCGCGCTTCCTGCTGCACGGCACCAAGGGAAGCTTCAAGAAGTATGGCCTCGACCCGCAGGAGCCCGCCCTGGTCGCCGGGGCTCATGTCCCGAGACTGTCCGAGAACCCCTCATCCAAGCCCGACCAATGGCTGCTCGATAAGGAGTCGCACTGGGGTCTGCTGACCGTGGCTCCCGACCCCGCCGAGCCCGGCATCGTCGTCACCCGCAAGATCGAGACCCGCCCCGGCGACTACCGCGGCTTCTACGCCAACGTCCGCGACGCCATCCGCGGCATCGCGCCGCTGGCGGTCACGCCCGAGGACGGCTACCGCACCATCAAGCTGCTCGAACTGGCCCGCGAGAGCAGCGCTACCGGCTGCACGCTCCCGGTTAAGTTCTGAATCTCGTTTCGAAGCCTTTCGGATCGCGCCGCTCCGCAGCGGTCCTCAACCACGCGAGCAGCAAAACAATTGACAGAACTTACTTCGCTGCTGCTCGTTTCTCACCGCTATAATCAGCGGGAAACTAGGAGCCCCCGAATCGGATGCGTGTATCCCAGGTACTCTGCGCTTGCCTCTTTCTTGGTTTGACCGTCGCCCTCTCTGCCGAAAGCAAGAACCCCGCCGACTACCCGCTGCGGGTGCACATCTTCGGCCACAACGAGACGACCTTCTACCACAATCGCTACCCCGAAGAGTCCAGGGGCGAGGGCCGCGCCGACCTGTTTGAGAACGGCAACGTCCGTGGCGTGGACTTCAACTTCGATTGCTCACGGAGGCTGAAAAACTCCTTCGGCTTCGAGACCTATCCGGCGAAGTGGAAGAAGCCGCACCAGGAACTGACCGTTCTGCTTCCTGTCTTCGGTCAAAACAACGCCTTCTTCACCTGCGACCTCCATACCCAGGTGCGGGAGGACGTCTACGTCCTGCGCCACAACGGGCTAACCTCGGAGCCGCCAGCCAAGTTCAAGACCTGGATGACCAAGCACGCCTACGACCCCGAACACGGCAAAAATGTTCCGGCCAACACCGGCGCAGAGTCCACGCAGTAGAGGCAAACGGCATCGTTTGCAAAGGAACTGGTGTGCCGATGCAGTTCGTGTCTAGCTTCTAGCGTTTCCGCTCGGCTCTCCTCACTGCCCGTACGTCGCCTTGGCTCCATGCTTGCGGAAGTAATGCCGGTCGAGAAGCGCCTGCGAGACCTCAGCGGCGCTCGCGCTCAAGGTGAGCGTGCGGTACGCCATCCTGGCCACCGCTTCGAGCACAACGGCGTTGTGCGCCGCCTCCTGCGGGTCCTTCCCCCAGCAGAAGGGAGCATGGCCGGCCACCAGCACCGCCGGCATCGCCATCGGGTCGATGGCGGCGCCGGTGCCGTCGTTCTTGAAGCGGCTTACGATCGCCAGGCCGGTCTCATGCACATACCGTCCTCCGATCGCCGCCTCGGTCAGCGGTTCGGTCACCGGAACCGGACCGTAGAAATAGTCCGCGTGGGTCGTTCCAAAGGCCGGAATTGCCAACCCCGCCTGCGCAAAGCTGGTCGCAAACTCCGAGTGCGTATGCACCACCGCCCCGATCGCCGGGAACTCGCGATACAGCAGCGTGTGGGTGTCCAGGTCGGAGGACGGCTTCAGGTCACCGTCGACTACGTTGCCCTCCAGATCGCTGATGACCATCAACTCCGGCGCCAGATCCTCATAGTCCACCCCGGACGGCTTGATCACCACCAGCCCCCGGTCGCGGTCCACCCCCGAGGCATTGCCAAAGGTGTACAGCACCAGCCCACGCCGCACCAGCTCCAGATTGGCCTCGAGAACAGCAGTTCGTAACTCACGCAAAAGCATTGTTGTCTCTCCTGTCTCCCGTTCTTCTCTTGACCCTATCGCTTTGTCCGAACCAGCATATCCCGGCTTCCATGCCACCGGCAGCAGAGTACATCACCCCGCCTCCGATCTCCCCGCGATCTTGATACAGTGAAAGCAGATGACTACCCAGGCGAAACACTCTTCTGCCGCCCTCCCGCTGGGATTCCAGTGGGGTGCGGTCAAGGCCGGAATCAAGGCAAGCGGAAAACTCGATCTCGCGGTCGCAATCGCTCCCAAGGGAGCCAACGCGGCGGCGATGTTTACCTCCAACCAGCTCGTTGCCGCGCCCGTTACCGTGGGTCGCCGGCACCTCATCTCCACCAGCGGCCGCGTCTCCGCGGTGCTGGTTAACGCCGGCAACGCCAACTGCGCCACCGGAGCCGCCGGCATCGACGCCTGCGAGGCCACCTGCAGGGCCGCCGCCGAGGCCTTCGGCTGCGTCTTTGACCAGGTCTTTCCTTCATCGACCGGCATCATCGGCGTTCCCTTTCCCGCCGACAAGGTCATCGCCGCCATGCCCGCCATCAAACAGGCGCTCGGCAGCACCGTGGAACACGCCGAGACCTTCGCTCGGGCCATCATGACCACCGACACCAAGATGAAGGTCGACTACGCCGTGATCGCGGACCAGTCCGCCGGGACCGAGATCAGGATCTTTGGCACCACCAAGGGCGCAGGCATGATCCACCCGCAGCTGGGCATGCCCCCAGCCCCGCCCCACGCCACCATGCTGGCCTACATCTTCACCGATCTGGTCGCCGACTCCGCCGAGCTCACCGCCCTGTTGCAGCCCTCGGTCGAGCGCAGCTTCAACAGCATCTCCATCGACGGCGACACCTCGACCAACGACACCGTTCTGCTGATCGCCAGCGGCGCCAGCGGAATTAAGCTTGATCACTCCAATCGCGCAGCCTTCGAGGCCGAACTGAACCGGGTCTGCGCCTCGCTGGCCCATAAGATCGTCGACGACGGCGAGGGGGTTGGCCACGTGGTCACCCTGCATATCACCGGCGCGCGCGACGCCGCCGAGGCCAAGCAGGTCGCCAAGGCCATCGCTCACTCACCGCTGTGCAAGACCGCCTGGTCGAGCGCCGACCCCAACTGGGGGCGGCTGATGGCCGCCACCGGTTACTCCGGGGTACCCTTCGATCCGAACCGGGTCAAGGTCTCCATCGGACCCCATCTGGTCTTCGCCGACGGCCTGCGGGTTCCCTCCTTCGACAAGGCAGCGACCCACGCCACCATGATGGAGCGCGAGTACACCATCACCATCGACCTCGGCCAGGGTAAGGGAGAATGCCGCTTCCTCACCTGCGACCTGACCGCCGAGTACGTGGCCATCAACGCCGACTACTCCAGCTAGCCCGTCCCTAAATCGATCATCGGACCGGTCATCCGACCGATGATCGAACGGTGCCCCAACCTGCCACGGTGAGACTGTGGCAGGTTGGGGCATTCGCTTTATCCAAGCAAACGGCCGCGTCCGCCCCCTTCCACGGCTCCACCCGATCAATCGCCCGCCCCAGCAAGATGACGTTTCCGCGCAAGGCGATTATCTTTATGAAGAGTGAAATTAGAGGAATACGGGGTCCTATGACAACGAAGCTTGAGACGGCTGCGCAGATCGACTACACCGCCGAGGTAGCCGAATGGATTGAAGCATTCGATGAGGTGGTCGCCGCCGACTGGCAGCACAGCGCGGAGCTGCTGGGTGCCCTCCGCCAGCGCGCCCGCGAGATCGGCGTTCCTACCCCCGGCGAGCTCACCACCCCCTACCGCAACACCATTCCCAAGCATGACGAGCTGCCCTACCCCGGCGACCGCGGCCTCGAACGCCGCGTCGAAGCCCTCATCCGCTGGAACGCCATGGCGATGGTCCATAGCCAGAACAAGAAGGACGCCGGCATCGGTGGCCACATCTCCACCTACTCCTCGCTCGCCACTCTGCTTGAGGTCGGCTTCAACCACTTCTTTCACGCCAAGTACGGCGATCTGCCCGGCGACTTCATCTACTTCCAGGGCCACGCCTCGCCCGGCGTCTACGCCCGCGCCTTCCTCGAAGGCCGCTTCGACGACGCCCGCCTGAAGAACTTCCGCCACGAGCTGCGCGACTCCCCCGGCCTGTCGTCCTATCCTCACCCCTGGCTGATGTCCGACTTCTGGAACTTCCCCACCGTCTCCATGGGAATCGGACCGCTGAACGCCATCTACCAGGCCCGCTTCATGAAGTATCTGGAGCATCGCGGCCTCATCCCCGAGTCGCCGCGCAAGGTCTGGGCCTTTGTCGGAGACGGTGAGACCGACGAGGTCGACACCCTGGGCGCCATCTCGCTGGGCGCGCGCGAGAAGCTCGACAACCTCATCTTCGTCGTCAACTGCAACCTGCAGCGGCTCGACGGCCCGGTTCGCGGCAACAAGCGCATCATCGACGAGCTCGAGGGCGTCTTCTCCGGCGCCGGCTGGAACGTCATCAAGGTCATCTGGGGCTCGGACTGGGACGCCCTGTTCGAGCGCGATCACACCGGCCTGCTTCTCCGCAGGATGGAAGAGTGCGTCGACGGCGACTTCCAGACTTTCAAGGCCAAGGACGGTGCCTACCTGCGCCAGCACTTCTTCGGCAAGTACCCCGAGCTGCTCGAACTGGTCAAGGACATGAGCGACGACCAGCTCGCCAACCTGCACCGCGGCGGCCACGATCCCGCCAAGATCTACAACGCCTACAAGCGCGCCATCGAGCACAAGGGCACACCGACCGTCATCCTCGCCAAGACCGTCAAGGGCTACGGCCTCGGCTCCGCGCAGGCGCGCAACGCCACCCACTCCGAGAAGAAGCTCGCCGACGACGCGCTCACTGCCTTCGTCAAGCGCTTCGACATCCCGGTGCCCGAGGAAGCCGCCCGCAACGGAGCCTTCTATCGCCCGGAGCAGAGCTCGCCCGAGCTGCAGTACATGCAGGCCCGGCGCGCCGAGCTCGGCGGCTACCTGCCCACCCGGACCTCGCCCAAGCTTGACTTCAAGGCCCCCGCGCTCGACTACTACAACGAGTGGCTCGGCGGCTCGAAGGGCCGCGCCGTCTCGACCACGATGGTCTTCGTCAACATCCTCAAGCATCTCTTGAAGGATCCCGCGGTCGGCAAGCTGATCGTCCCCATTGTCCCCGATGAGGGCCGCACCTTTGGCCTCGAGTCCGCCATCCGCCAGGTCGGCATCTACGCCCCCGAGGGCCAGAAGTACACCCCGCACGACGCCGACATGCTGCTCTACTACCGCGAGGCCAAGGACGGACAGATCCTCGAGGAGGGCATCACCGAAGCCGGCTCCATGGCCTCCTTCACGGCGGCTGGAACGGCGTACTCCAACTACGGTGTGCCTGCGATTCCCTTCTACATGTACTACTCCATGTTCGGCTTCCAGCGCATCGGCGACATGGTCTGGGCCTTCGCCGACTCGCGCGGCAAGGGCTTCCTCATGGGCGGGACGGCCGGCCGCACCACCATGCTGGGTGAAGGCCTGCAGCACCAGGACGGCCACTCGCTGGTGCTCTCGAGCACCGTCCCCACCTGCGTCTCCTACGACCCCGCCTACGCCTACGAGCTGGCCGTCGTCCTGCAGGACGGCATCCGCCGCATGTACCAGGAGGGCGAAGACCTCTTCTACTACGTCACCATGTACAACGAGGACTACGCCATGCCGGCGATGCCGGAGGGCTGCGCCGAGGGCATTCTCAAGGGCCTCTACAAATTCCGCGCCGCCGCCAACGGCCCTGCAGTAGCTCAGCTCTTCGGCAGCGGCCCGATCCTGAACGAGGTGCTCCGCGCGCAGGAGATCCTGGCGGAGAAGTACGGCATCGCCACGGATGTCTGGAGCGTTCCCAGCTACACCGAGGTGCGTCGCGACGCGCTCGCCGTCGAGCGCTGGAACCGCCTGCATCCCGCCCAGCCTGAGCGCAAGTCCTACCTTGAGACGGCGCTCGAAGGCGCCGCCGGCCCCATCATCGCCGCCAGCGACTACATGAAGTCGATGCCCGACGCGCTCGCACCCTGGCTGAATGCCAACGGCTCGCGTCTGGTCTCGCTCGGCACCGACGGCTTCGGCCGCAGCGACAACCGCGAACACCTCCGTCGCCACTTCGAGGTCAGCGCCGAGGCCATCGCCGGCGCCACCATCTCGAAGCTCGCGCGCGAGGGCAAGGTGATCAAGCCCAAGAAGGCGCAGCAGGCGCTCGTAGAACTCGGCCTCGACATCGAGGCCAGCGATCCCGCACGCGCCTGATGGAGGCACCCAGCCGTCGCAGATCTTTCCCCATAGGGGTAGGATCTGCGGCGGCAAACTGTGTCATCCTTCCCGTGTAACCTTCCGATGATCGGGAGCTTTCTCTGCCTGAACCTCTCAGCCTGAAACTCTGAACCGGGCCCCATGAAGTCTGAACCTCTACGCCTGAATTTCTAAGAAGGAGCGCTGCGTGACAGTCGCAACAAGCAAGGAACCGCGTGCGCAAGCCGAGCTCAATTCCACTCCCTTTGAGAACCCGCTGATCCCCAACAAGAAGCTGCGTACGCTCTACACGGCGATGGTCGAGCTGCGGCTGCTCGAAGAGTGCGTCGCCGGCCTGCAGAAGAAGACCAAGACCGCCGCCCGGCTCCACACCGCCCCTGGCGAGGAGGCCTGCCGCGTCAGCACCCTCATCGACATCGAACCCGGCGACCTCACCAGCGATGCCCGCCTTGGCGTCGCCACCGAGTTCCTTCGCGGAGCCAAGCTGCCCGAACTGTTGCATCACCTCCAGGCCTCCAACTCGCGCAAACCAGGCAGCGCCATCCTGCCCGAAAACTCGGCGAAGAATCTACCGAAGCTCCTTCCCTTCCTCGAATCCGGCGCGCAGCGGCTCAATGTCGCCCTGGGCGCCGCCCTGGCTTCGAAGACCTTCAACGGAGCAAGATCCAGCAGACTGGTCGTCGCCTACGCTCACACGCACGATCTCAGTCCCTCGGAGTGGCAGCAGGTCTTGCACCTCGCCGGGGCGCGATCGCTGCCGGTAATCCTGGTCGCTCTTCCCCCGACAACCGCTGGCAATGGCCCCGGCAGCAGCCCCGGCGGTCTCAGCCGGCTCGCGACCGCCAACGGCGTGCCCGGCATCCCGGTCGATGCGGCAGACCCGGTCGCCCTCTATCGCGTCGCGCAGGAGTCCACGCAGCGTGCCCGCGCCGGCGGCGGAGCCGTTCTCATGGAGTGCATTCCCTTCCCAGCTCTTAAAACGAAGCAGCCCGCAGACCCGATCCAAACCATGGAGCGCTTCCTGATCGAGCGCCAGGTCGCCACACCAGCGTGGATGGAGCAGGTCCATCACAGTTTCCGTCAACGCATCGAAGCCGCCAGGCGATAGCAAACCCAAATCAACATCCCTCGATCCCGCCCGGCCAGGTCATTTCTCCGCACGAGGAGATGATCTGGCCGGAGAGCAGCTGCCCTCGCCCCCCCCTCTCAAGCGCCGCAGCTCTAACTGCGTTTGAACCGCTGTCGGCTATCGCCAACCCTCCGCTTACTGTCGCCTGGGTTACACTGGGCCGCCGGAAGATTACGTTTCGAAGGGGTAGGTGCGGGTGCGTACAGATACTCTTCTTGTCTTTGCAGGTATAGCGGCCCTCAGTTCGTCCGCCAGCCTCGGCCAGATCTCCGGCCCGATCCCCCAATTCAGGCCCATGCCGGTGAACGCAATCGCGCAGCTCCCCGATGCGCCTGACCTGGCCGCCCTCGACCGCACCCCGCTCCTCGCTCGGTTAGCCGCTCAGAACACAGAGGCGGTCGCACAAACGACCTCCCAGGAACGATCCCTCCCCAAGTCCGTTCCCTCACAGACTCCGGCCCCCTCCTATCCGGCTCCGGTCCCAGAACAGTCGCCTCAGCCGCAGGTCGCGAACCCCGGCCCGCCGTCCTCCCCTCCGGTCGCATACAACCCCTACGACCCCAACTTCGTATCCATCCCGCGCGACATCGAAGGCTCCGTCTATATCCCGGTCGATAACTGGGTCTATCCCCAGATGCTCCGCCTGTATGCCATGGGCTTCGTCGACACCGCCTTCCTCGCCATGCGGCCGTGGACACGGCGCAGCGTGCTGCACATGCTCGAGGCCTCGCGACAGTCCATCGTGGAGAGCGACAGCGAAGAGGCCCAGGCGATCCTGGCGGCGCTCTTGACCGAGCTGGACAGCGAGCTGCCCAACCGCAATGGTCGGCGCGAGACCGTCTACGGCCTGCAGTCCGGCTACTCCCGGCTCATGGGAGTCAGCGGCACCACCCTGCGCGACAGCTTCCACCTCGGCCAGACCATCGCCAGCGACTACGGGCGACCCTACCAGAGCGGATTCAACAACATCACCGGCCTCTCAACCGTCACCGAGAGCGGTCGCTTCTCACTCTATCTCCGCGGAGAGTACCAGCACGCCCCCGCCGGCACCGGCTACTCCCAGGCCGTCGCCAGCCTGCTCTCCAACGGCGACGAGATACCCTACCTGCCGCCCAACGTTCCGCAATCGACGATCCCCGTTGGCTCGCTTCCGGCGCAGGATCCGTTCCGCCTGGTCGAGGCCACGCTCTCCTATCACCTGCTCGGACACGAGATCTCCGGCGGCAAGTCCGACGCCTGGCTCGGGCCGGCGGCAGGCTCCGCCATGGCCTGGTCCAATAACGCCGAGAACATCTACTCCTTTCGCATCAACCGCGTCGAGCCGCTTCGCATCCCGCTCGTCTCCCGGCTGCTCGGCCCGGTTCGCTACGACTTCTTCTATGGCAGCCTCAAGGGCCATTCCGCCCCCAACAGCCCCTATATGCACTCGGAGATGTTCTCCTTCCAGCCCACCAGCAACCTGCAGTTCGCCTTCCAGCGCTCGATCATCTTTGGCGGCGAGGGCCACGCCCCGGTTACGCTCCACGTCTTCCTCAAGGGCTTCTTCAGCATCAGCGATACCAATGTGGCGGAGAAGTACTCGCGCAACGATCCAGGAGCGCGCTTCAGCGACTTCAGCTTCTCCTACCGGCTGCCGTTCGTGCGGCGTTACCTCACCTTCTACACCGACTCCATCACCCATGACGACGTTACCCCCATCAGCGCGCCGCGTCGCGCCGCCTACCGCACCGGCCTCGACCTCTCCCAGATTCCCGGAATGCGCAAGCTGGAGCTGCGCGTGGAGGCCGTCTCCACCGACCCGGCGGCGCTCTCCTCGATCGCCGGCGGCGGCAATTACTGGGAGGTTGTCCAGCGTCAGGGATACACCAACAAAGGCAACATCCTGGGCGACTGGATCGGCCGTAAGGCCAAGGGCGGCCAGGCCTGGCTGACCTACCACATCTCGCCACAGCAATGGATTGAGGTCGAGTATCTCAACAAGAAGACGGCGAAGACATTCATCCCGGGAGGCACGACCCAGAATCAGTTCAAAGCCACCGTGGTCAAACGCTTCCACCGAGACATCGAACTGAACGCCTGGGTCCAGTACGAGGGCTGGAAGGCCCCCATCGCTGAACCCGGCCTGCAAAAGGACACCGTGGTCGCAGCCCAGATCACCTGGTTCCCCAAGCTGAAGACGACGACCATCCTCTCGAAGTGAACGCGGCCAACCGTGTGCGGCTCATCGCACTGCGACGCCGCTCTTCTCGCGCTCGACACACTGCTCAAAGAAGCTGAGCGATCGCTCCAGCCCCTCGCGCAGACTGATCTTCGGCTCCCACCCGAGCAGCTGCTTCGCCTTCGTGATATCCGGCCGGCGGCGCGTGGGATCATCCTGGGGGAGTTCCTTGAAGACAATCTCCGTCTTCGCTCCCGTCACCTCCAGGATCTCCTGCGCACACTCGAGGATCGTCCACTCCACCGGGTTCCCGATGTTCACCGGCAACGCCTCCTCCGAGCGCGATAGCCGAAGAATGCCTTCGATCAGGTCCGAGACAAAACAGAAGCTGCGCGTCTGCGAGCCATCGCCGTAGATGGTCAGCGGCTCGCCCCGCAGCGCCTGCATCATCAGGTTCGAGATCACCCGGCCATCGTTGGCCTGCAGCCGAGGGCCATAGGTATTGAAGATGCGGACCAGATGCGTCTTCACGCCATAGTAGCGGTGATAGGCCATCACCGCAGCCTCCGAGAAGCGCTTCGCCTCGTCATAGACCGAACGCGGCCCGACCGGATTGACGTTGCCCCAGTAGGTCTCTACCTGCGGATGCAGCTCAGGGTCGCCATAGCACTCCGAGGTGGAGGCGTGCAGATATCCAGCCCCGTGGCGGCGCGCCAGCTCGAGCGTGTTCAACGTCCCCGCCGAGCCCACCTGCAGCGTCTCGACGCCCAGCCGGGCGTAGTCCACCGGACTGGCCGGCGAAGCAAAGTTGAAAACATAATCGACCGCCCCCACATCGACCGGCTTACAGATGTCCTGCTCGACGAAACGAAAGCGCGGTTCGTTGCGCAGGTGCGCTAGATTCGTGACGTCGCCGGTGCTCAAGTTGTCCACGCCGATCACCGCCGCGCCCTCGGCCAGCAATGCATCGCAGAGATGAGAGCCGAGAAAACCGGCGGCTCCTGTGACTAAGACCTTCTGTGCCATCCTATCCTTTCAATCTGCTTCCGAAGCCATCAATCCACAAGCCGCTTCGCCTCTCGAGTCTTACGCTCGCCCCAGGAACCTTCCGAAAAACGAAGGGCTGAGAGCCCGCCGTATCTTTTGACAAATCACAGAAGCATCAGCACGACGCCAGACTGCGCTCCCGCACGGGATTGCCTGCGGGCCGACCGATGCTGAGATACGTAAACCCGAGACCCGCCATGACACTCGGATCGAACATATTCCGCCCATCGATCACGATCGGATAACGCATCGCGCTCTGCAGACGGTTGAGATCAAGCGCCGCGAACTCCGCCCAATCGGTCAAGATCAATAGAGCGTCCGAGTCCTTGGCCGCCGCATAGGAGTTGCTCGCATAGGACAGTCGCGAGCCTGCGGGCAGGATCTCCTTCGCCCGATCCATCGCCGCCGGATCGTAGGCCACCACCGAGCATCCCTCGGCCAGCAGCATCTCGACCAGCTCGATCGCCGGTGACTCGCGGATGTCGTCGGTCTCACCCTTGAAGGCCAGGCCAAGCACGCCCAGCCGCTTGCCGCGCAGCGTCCATAGCGCCGAACGCACCTTGCGCACAAACCGCTTCTTCTGCTGCGCGTTGATCTTCTCGACCTCGGTCAGCAGACTGAAGTCCACTCCCATCTGCTCCGCTACCGAGCGGAACGCAGCCACATCCTTCGGAAAGCAGGACCCGCCATAGCCGATTCCGGGACGCAGGAACTTCGGCCCGATGCGGCTGTCGAGCCCGATGCCGTGCGCCACCTGCTCGACGTTGGCGCCTGTGGCCTCGCACAGATTCGACACCGCGTTGATGAACGAAATCTTCATCGCCAAAAACGCATTCGACGCGTGCTTGATGATCTCCGCGCTCTTGGTCGAGGTCAGCAACAGCGGCGGCGGCTCGCCTGCACCGCACATGCCGTCAATCGCATCGAGACGATCGTAGTACCCGCCCCCGGTCAGCGGCTCATAGATCGCCGCCAGCACCGCCGCCGCGCGTTCGCTATCTGAACCGATCACAATCCGATCAGGATGCAGAAAATCAGCGACCGCCGTGCCCTCGCGCAGAAACTCCGGGTTCGACACCACATCGAACAGCTCCCGAGCAACGCCATTGCGCTCCATCGCCTGCCGGATCCATTCGTTGGTGTAGACCGGCACCGTGCTTTTTTCCACAATCACCGTGTACTTGGTCAGCGAGCGCGCAATCTCGCAGGCCACCGCCTCCACGTACGACAGATCCGCATCGCCCGACTCGCTCTGCGGAGTGCCCACCGCGATAAAGATCGCCTGCGACTCCCGCGTCGCCTCGGCCAGATCCGTCATGAACCGTACTTCGTTATTCCGGTAGCGCTCCAACAACTCCGGCAGGTGCTGCTCGTGAATCGGCGTGGCTCCAGCGCGCAGCGCCTCCACCTTGCCTTCATCATTGTCCACGCAGATGACACGATGCCCCATCTCCGCAAAGCAGACGGCCGCCACCAGCCCTACGTACCCGGATCCGACCACCGCTATCTGAATCGATGACGACATGCCCTTTTCGCCCTCCTTTTGGGCGCATTTACTGCATTCTAGTGGATCACCTGAAGAGTACCAACATCCCAGCGGCCCATTGTGATTTAGTCATTGTCCGTTGAGTGCTTTCGGCTACAATCCATGCCATGGCCTCACAGACTGTGCAAGCTTCCCCCGTCAAGGACTCGCTTGAACTGCTCGACGGCGGCAAATCCACAGACACTACTCTTTCAGAAGCACTCATCACGCTGCGGAAGCGGAGGCTCGTCCTAGTCGTCTGCATCCTGCTGGGGATTGCATACGGCATCTATCAAGCGTTCTCGCAACCAAGGATCTACAATGCATTTGCCGAGATCGAGGTCCGCTCCGGCTCCTCCGCCGAATACAAGATCGATCCCGCTCAGGGCCTGAGCGCTGACGCCGGCAGTAAACTGGGGGCCGAGGTCGTCATCCTCCAAAGCGATTCGCTCTTGCTCACCGTGGCGCGAGAGATGAACCTCTGCAACAACCCCGATTTTCTTGGCGCCCATGGAACCGTCCCATACCAGTCCCTCGAGAACCCATTCGTCCGCCAACAGACTCTCCAGCGCCTGCACCAGCAACTCAAGGTCGCGCTGATTCCGAAGACGGATATCATCCGACTCACCTACTCCAGCCTCAGCGCGAAGCTCTCCGCCGACCTCCTCAACAAAGTAGTTGCCGACTATATCCAGCGCAGCTACGAGACCCGTTACCTCTCCACCCAGCGCGTCTCCCAATGGCTCTCAGGCCAGCTCGACGACCTCAAGCGACAGGTGGAAACGTCGCAGGAACAGATGCTCGACATTCAGCGTCGCCTGGGTATGCTGGGACTCGATCCTGCCCACAATCAGAATGCCACCACGCTCGAGGATCTCTCGGTAGCAGCGGCTCAGGCCCGGATCGCGCGCATCCTCGCCGAATCCAAATACAGGGTCATGCAGGGGATCGATCCCAACACCATCGAGGACTCGATCGACTCCAGTCGCGGTACTGGGACCCCCATGGTCCTGACCCAGCTTCGCAGCCAGATCGCGACCGCCCGCGCCTCGCTTGCCCAACTCCAGGCGACGCTCGGCCCCAATCATCCCCAGGTCAAGTCGCAGGCCGCGCAGGTCGCCGAACTGCAGAAGGAACTCAGTACCGAAGAGGGACGGCTCATCAGCCAGGCCAAGGAAGACTTCGTCATCGCCAAGTCCAACCAGGACCAGACCCTCGCCGCACTGGAAGAGCAGAAGGCCCAGGCCTACAAGATGCGCGACGATATGGTCGAATACACCCTGCGCCAGCGCGAGTTCGAATCCAACCGCACCCTCTACGAGGGACTGCTCCAACGGCTGCGCACCGCCGGCGTCGAGGCTGGTTTGGAATCGCTTGAGATCGATATCGTCGATCCGGCGCTGCCCCCCGCTGCGCCCACCATGCAGCCCAAGAGCACGATAGTGCTGATCATGCTGGTCGTCGGCCTGCTGATCGGCATCGTCATCTCCTTCCTGCTCGAGAGCCTCGATACCGGTCTGCGCAGTATCTCCGAGATCGAGAGCATCTCCCAGCTGCCTTCGCTCGCCGTCGTTCCCAAGACCAAGCGAACCAGCGCCGAACAGAACCCGAAGTTCACCACGGCGCAAAGGAACATCGCCGTCCTCACCTCACCCAAGTCGCAGTTCGCCGAGTCGCTGCGTTCGCTGCGCACCTCGCTGCTGCTCTCGACCACCGGACGCCCTCCCAAATTCATCCTCTTCACCAGCTCCACCCCGTCCGAAGGAAAGACCACCATCGCCAGCAACATGGCCTGCGTGCTCGCCCAGGGAGACAACCGCGTGCTCCTGATCGACGCCGATCTGCGCCGCCCCAACGTTCATCCCCGCTTTGGACTCAGCGCGAAGATCGGCCTCAGCACCCTGCTCACCGGAGGAACCACCTTCACGCAAAGCGTGCAGCAGATCCCCGAGAGCCCCAACCTGGACATCCTGGCCAGCGGCCCCGTTCCCCCATTCCCCGCCGAACTCCTCAGCTCGGAGGCGATGACAGCCCTTCTGGCGGAGTGCGCTCAGCTCTACGACTACGTGGTCATCGATTCGCCGCCGATCCTCTCCGTGACCGACGGCGTCATTCTCGCCCGCCAATGCGACGCCGTCGCCCTGGTCGTTCGCCAGGGCACGGCCAGCAAACACATCGTTCGCCGCGCGCGCGACCTGCTCATCCGCGCAGGCGCTCCCATCACCGGCATCGTGCTCAACGCGGTCGACCTCAACTCACCGGAGTACCAGGGCTACTACGGCCAGTCCGGATACCACTACGCCGGGGTCGATTCAGAGACCTGGGAGCCACAACACAAAGACGGCCAGACACCCCCCGCGACCCGAGGCTAAGCCATGGACCCGACGACCTCTCCGCTCCTCGTGAAGCAACCCCGGCCGCAGGCTCCGACACCGCCGCTGGCACGCTGGGCTGCGGCGCTCGTGCTGCTGTTGCTCTCCGCCTGTCCTCCGGCTCGAGCCCAGTTCAGCGGACCGGCCCTCACTCCCCCCACCACCGATCGCGCCCTGCCGGTTCCCACTCCCACCTCCGACCTGCTCCATCTCGACCATGGAGACATCTTTCTCGCGCCCGGCGACCTCGTCACGGTTCACATCTACGGTTCCACCGACTACGGACCCACGGTTCGCGTCAATCTCGATGGAACCATGCAACTCCCGCTGATCGGCACCGTCTCGGTCAAGGGCCTCACCCTCGATCGAGCCGAAGATCTCATCGCCGAGCGGCTCAAGACCTCCGGCATGTATCTCGACCCGCAGGTCACCCTGCAGGTCGTCGAATCCGCCACCCAGGTAATCACCGTAACCGGCGAGGCCCACGCGATCGTTCCCGTCACCGGCGTCCGCCATCTGCTCGAGATTATCTCCGCCGCCGGCGGTCTTCCCCTGACCGCGAGCCACACCGTCACCATCAATCGGCCCGGCACAGCTCAGCCCATCATCGTCCAGCTGGGCACCGACCCCATGCACAGCGCGGAGTGGAACGTCCCCGTCTATCCCGGAGACACCATCGTCCTCTCCCGCGTCGGCGTCATCTACCTGCTCGGCGAGTTCAAGCAGCCGGGAGCCATCCCCATCCAACAGAACTCGCCCCTGACTCTCCTGCAAGCCACCTCGCTCGGCGGAGGCACGCTCTACCCCGGCCGCTACGACGACCTGCGCATCATCCGCACCGTCGACCGCAGGCGGACCCTGCTCCGGGTAGACGTCAAGAAGGTCATGCTGGGCAAGGCTCCCGACCCCGTCCTCCAGGCCGACGACATCCTTTACCTGCCCCCCAGCGCGATCAAATCCGCCATCGAATCCGGCGGCGTCGGCGTCCTTCTCAGTGCCGTCTCCATCATGCTGATCGCGATCAAGTACTGACCTATGCCCGCTCAGACGCCATCGCCCAGGTCGTCGCGACGCCTTCGACTGGCCTACCTGGTCAGCCACCCGATCCAGTACCAGGCCCCGCTGCTGCGCCGCATCGCTCAGGAAGAGGACATCGACCTCACCGTCTTCTTCGGCTCCGGCTTCTCTCTGCGCAACTATGCGGACAAGGGCTTTGGCGTTGACGTCAAGTGGGATACCCCCTTGCTCGAGGGCTACAAACACGAGTTTCTTCCCGTCCTCCTGGACAACGCCACCGTGTCGACGACGCGCCCCTTGAATCGCGGCATCCTCCGCCACCTAAAAGGACGCAACGGAGAGCCGGCCTTCGATGCACTGTGGCTCCACGGCTACGCCAGCCTGAACTCCATCCAAGCCATGCTTGCGGCCAAAGCCCTGGGGATTCCCGTGCTGCTGCGCGCCGAACCCTGGTTGAGCGACCGGCCGCGCAGCCGGACCAAGCTCCTCGCCAAAAAGCTCTTCTTTCACGGCCTCAAGCACTGCATCGCCGGCGCCCTGCCCATCGGAACCCTCAACCGAGCCTACTGGCGCCACTACCTGGGCGACCAGCTTCCGCTCTGGACCGTCCCCTACGCCGTCGATAACAGATACTTCCAGCAGCGCAGCCAGCAAGCTCGCGCCGGGCGGGCGGAGCTGCAGGCCGAACTCGACCTGGCCCCATCCCGGCCGGTCATCCTCTTCGCGTCGAAGCTCCAGACCCGCAAACGCTGCATCGATCTGCTCGAGGCCTACCTCGCGCTCGCTCCAGCGCCCGGCGTCGAACCCCATCCCTACCTGGTCATCGTCGGCGATGGCGAGGAGCGAGCTCGACTCGAACGCTGTGCCGCCGCCAGCGGACTGCACAGCATCCGCTTCTGCGGCTTTCGCAACCAGTCCGAACTGCCTCGCTTCTTCGACCTCGCCAGCGTCTTTGTGCTGCCCTCCCGGCATGAACCCTGGGGCCTCATCGTCAACGAGGTCATGAACGCCGGCAAGCCGGTCATCCTCTCCGACGACGTCGGCTGCCACCCCGATCTCCTCAGCGATGGCGTCGAAGGCTGTCTCTTTCCCGCGGGCGATGTCGCTGCTCTAACCCAAGCCCTGCGCCGGGTGCTCGAGACCCCCGGGACAGCAGAGGCGATGGGTCGCCGCGCCCTCGCACGCATGCGCCACTGGAACTTCGAAGCGGACGTCCGTGGACTCCGGCAGGCGCTCGCCTGCATCACCCGAAAGATTCTGCCCTGACACAGCCGGCCAAACACCAACCAGCATCCATCTAACACAGAGTCCCCTGAACCCCAAAAAGCTTGCTACTCTTGCACACACACTCCTTATGCGCATTCTGCATGTCATCGCGACACTCAATCCGGCATCTGGCGGACCCGCCGCGTCGGTCCGCTCCCTCATTGAGTTCAGTCCCGCGGGATATTCGAATGAAGTCGTCACCCTCGATCCACCCGGCGCTCCTTTCCTCAACGGCCTCAGCTTCCCCGTCCACGCGCTCGGACCCACCGCGACCAAGTATGGGCTCAACCGCAGACTGCTCCCCTGGCTGCGGCAAAACCGATCCCGCTTCAACGGAGTCATCGTCAACGGCCTCTGGCAGTACTGTGGTCTTGCCGCCTCGCGCGCCCTCGCCGGCAATACCCCCTACATCGTCTTCGCTCACGGCATGCTCGACCCCTACTTCAAACGCAGGTTTCCCTTCAAACACCTGAAGAAATCGATCTATTGGTATGTAGCGGAGTACTGGAATCTGTGTTCGGCCTCCCGCGTCCTATTCACCACCGCGCGCGAATCCGAGCTCGCCCGGCAGAGCTTCCGCCTCAACCGCTGGTCCGCCCAGGTCGTCCCCTTCGGCGCCAGCCGGCCCGAGACCACTCCGGAGTTCGGCAAACAGGCTTTTTACGCCAGCTTCCCCAAGCTCCAGGGTCGGCGCTTCATCCTCTTTCTCGGCCGCATCAACCGCAAGAAGGGATGCGACCTCCTCATCGAAGCCTTCATCCAGGCCGCCGCGCTCGATCCCGACCTGCATCTAGCCATCGCCGGACCCGACGAGCAGCATTGGCGCGCCAGCCTGCAGCGACGCATCGCCAGGGCCGGCCTCGACGCCCGTGTCCACTGGACCGGGCCGATCTACGGCGATCAAAAGTGGGGCGCCTACCAGGCCTGCGAAGCCTTCATCCTCCCCTCCCACCAGGAGAACTTCGGCATCGCCGTCGCCGAGGCGATGGCCTGCGGCAAGCCTGCCCTGCTCTCCAACCAGGTCAATATCGCCCCTGAGATCTCCCACGCGGGGGCTGCCCTGATGGAGCCCGATACCGTTCAAGGCACCCTCCAACTCTTCGCGCGCTGGATCCAGCTGTCGCCCCAGGAGCGACAACAGATGGGATCTCTTGCCCGGAACACCTTTGAAACCCGCTACGACATGCGAACCAACGCGGCCGCCATCATGGACCTGTTCCGTACCTCCGACGCCGAGCCGCGTCCCATCCAGGCATTGGATCACGCCTAGCCCGAGGCCAAGAACGTGCCCGAGAATACATCCAGCAACAGAGCCAGGAACGCGACCGTAACTCCCGACGGCAACCCGCCGCCGGACGATCCACCGGGCAATGCGTCGGGCAACCCTCCCGCCCACGCACCGGCGGCCGCCCCCAAGCCCTCCCGGACTCTGCACTACAACGCGGCCCATCACATCTCCGCCCATGCTGCCGCCGACCCCTACCTGCGCCCCGCATTCTCCCTCCGCAACCGCCTGCTCCGAGCCAGTTGGAACCTGGTCTGGCTGCTCCTCTACCGGCCCTCGCCGCGACCGCTGCACGCCTGGAGATCCTTTCTTCTCCGACTCTTCGGAGCGAAGCTCGGTCCCAACTGCTTCTTCTACCCCAAATCCAGAATCTGGGCCCCCTGGAACCTCACCTGTGGCGATCTGGTCACCGCCGCCGACGACTCCGAGATCTACAACCCCGCTCCCATCACCCTGGGCTCGCACTCCATCCTCTCCCAGGCCGCCTATCTCTGCGGCGCCACTCACGACTACGACGATCCCGCCTTTCCGCTCCTGGCCTATCCAATGCACATCGGCGCCTACGCCTGGGTCTGCGCACGCGCCTCGGTCGCCCCGGGGGTCAATCTCGGCGATGGCGCCGTGCTCGGGCTCGGGTCAGTAGCCACCCGCGATCTCGAACCCTGGACCGTGTACGCCGGCTCCCCCGCCATCAAGATCAAGCCCAGAGCCCGCACAACCTGACCCTCGCAAAAACCCGCCACAGCCTTTGGGTTGAATGAAGATAGGTCCAGCTATGGATGGGACAGATGAGGTCAGAAACCACCTCAGAGGCCGGGGGAAGCAGAGATTCGACTTGGAAAAGGGCAGCCTTAGTCACCAGTCCCACCGCAACGCCAAGAACAAAAGGACCGAGCTTTCGAGCACTGCCTGCAACCCCGCCCTGCGCTTCAGGTGGCACCGACGCGGCCGCACCCACGGCCGCAATCAACAATCAAGCGAGGACTTAGGCCTCTAATCAGCCCCGCAGCTTCGCCAGCAGGTCCGTAGGATGGACCGGCTTGGCCAGGATCTCGAACTCGTGGCCCTCCGCCCGCGCCTTCTCCAACAGATCGGCCGTCGCCGCCTGCCCGGAGAACAGCAGGATCTTGCAGTTTGGCATCTTCCTTCGGGTAGCGATCGCCGCCTCGATGCCGGTCATCCCGGTCATGATCACGTCGCTGATCAGCATGTCGGGCTGGAAGCTGTCGAGCGACTCTACCGCCTTCTCGCCGCTGTACACCGCCCGCGCTTCAAATCCTGCCTGATTGAGGATAATGGCAAGTGTATTCGCAATCACCTGTTCGTCGTCGGCAACGAGAACCCGAGATTTAGGCGAGGAATTGGCGGCTGATTCTGGCATGCGAAGTTTTCCCCAAATGGCTGTTGAGCTGATTCTCGACTACGCAACGCAGCCGGCAATACGCGGCTGCAATGCAACGATCGGAGCACGGACCGATTTACTCTACCCCGATGATACGCTGCCCGCAAACGCCGCGTAAGTCACAGCGCGTTCATTTTTTTGACGCTACCGCTTAATTCAGCGATAAACAATAGTGATGCCACCCGCAATCATCAGCGCCGAGCGCGTCGAGAAGTACTACGCGCAACCCAGCGAAAACCGCATCCAGGTCATCTCGCCCACCGACCTCTCCATCGCCGCGGGGGAGATCGTCGCCCTGCTCGGCCCCTCCGGCTCCGGAAAATCCACCCTCCTGCGCATGCTCACCGGCCTCTCCGCGCCCTCAGGCGGCCAGGTCTACTGGCACGGCAAGCCCATCGCCACCGCCGACGTCAACGTCTCCATCGTCTTTCAGAGCTTCGCCCTCTTTCCCTGGCTGACCGTCTTTGAAAACGTCGAGGCCCCGCTCAAGGCCCGCGGCATGGAGCCCCAAGAGCGCCGCCGCCGCGCCCTCAAGATCCTCGACACCGTCGGCCTCGACGGCTTCCACTCCGCCTACCCCAAGGAGCTCTCCGGCGGCATGCGCCAGCGCGTCGGCTTCGCCCGCGCCCTGGTCGTCGAGCCCGAGGTCCTCTTCATGGACGAGCCCTTCAGCGCGCTCGACGTCCTCACCGCCGAAAACCTGCGCAGCGAACTGCTCGAGCTCTGGCAGAAGAAGACCATCCCCACCCAGGCCATCTTCCTCGTCACCCACAACATCGAGGAGGCCGTCCTGCTCGCCGACCGCATCATCGTCCTCGGCCGCAACCCCGGACACGTCCGCACCGACTTCAAGGTCGCCATCTCCCACCCCCGCGACCGCAAGACCACCGCCTTCACCCAGCTCGTCGACTACATCTACAAGGTCCTCACCCAGCCCGACGCCCAGCCGCCCGCGCTGCCCCAGACTCCCACCGGCCGCCCCGTCCGCGACCAGCGCCAGATGCACTACCAGATGCTCCCACACGCCCGCCCCGGCGGCATCGCCGGCCTGCTCGAGCTGCTGCTCGACCACAACGGCAAGGACGACATCTATCGATTGGCGGACGATCTGGCTTTTGAAATCGACGATCTTCTCCCCATCGTCGACGCCGCCCAGCTGCTCGGCTTCCTCACCGTTACCGAGGGCGACGCCGCCATCACCCCCACCGGCGCCGAGTACGCCAACTCCGAGATCCTCCGCCAGAAAGGGCTCTTCCGCAAGGCCGCCGTCGAACACGTCCTCCTGCTCCGCCAGATCGTCCGCGCCATCGAGGCCAAGAGCGATCGAACCGTCGCCGAAGAGTTCTTCCACGACATGCTCGACGAGCAGTTCAGCGAAGACGAGACCCTGCGCCAGCTCGAGACCGCCATCAACTGGGGCCGCTACGCCGAGCTCTTCGACTTCGACGCCTCCCGCCGCCGCTTCGTCGAGTCCGCCAGGCACAACGCCGAGGCCGACGTCGACCAGGCCGCGGAGATCGACGCGTGAGCTTCCCCCCCAGCTTCACCAACATCCCCGGCCGCGAGATCCTAGCCCGCTCCCAGGCCGTCAAGCGCACCTGGCCCTTTGTCCTCGACCTCACCGTGGCCGCCATCGGCCTGGCCTGCTTCTATGCCGTCGTCCGCATCGCCATGTTCTGGGCCGGCCGCGTCGAGCCCGAGATCGTCATCTCGCTCGACCCGCGCTCGCTGCCGCTCTACGCCTTCTACTCCATCGTCCGCATCGGCCTCGCCTACCTGCTCAGCCTGCTCTTCGCCATCAGCTACGGCTACATCGCCGCCTACAACCGTCGCGCCGAGCTCTTCATGATCGCGGTGCTCGACATCCTGCAGTCGATCCCGGTCCTCAGCTTTCTGCCTCCGGTCATGCTCGCCATGATCGCCCTCTTCCCCACCCGCCAGCTGGGCGTCGAGATGGGCGCCATCGTCCTCATCTTCACCGGCTCGGTCTGGAACCTCGCCTTCAGCTTCTACTCCTCGCTCAAGAGCATCCCCAAAGAGCTCATCGAAGCCACCACCATCTACCGCTTCTCCCGCGTCCAGCGCCTGCTCCAGCTCGAGCTGCCCTACTCCACCATCGGCCTCATCTGGAACTCCATCATGAGCGTCGCCGGCGCCTGGTTCGCCCTCATCGCCTGCGAGATGTTCCACATCGGCCCCCGCGCCTTCGGTCTTCCTGGCCTCGGCTCCTACCTGCAGACCGCCGCCGACCACGGAAGCGGCCTCGCCATCGCCTACGGCCTCGGCGTCATGATCCTCATCATCGTCGCCACCGACCAGCTCGTCTGGCGCCCGCTGATCGCCTGGAGCGACAAGTTCAAGTTCGAGCAGGTGGAGAGCAGCAAGCGCGTCGACTCCCCCATCCTGCACCTGCTCACCCACTCGAAGGCACTCCGCGGCCTGCAGCGCCACACCGCCGCGCCGCTCTCCGAGAATCTCTATCGCCAGCTCGCCCAGCGCCGCACCGCCCGGCTCCACCAGCTCGCCGAACAGGAGCCGCAGCCCGCGCCGGCCAAGCGCGTCAACCTCCTGCGCGCCGCGCTCTTCCTGGCCGCCGCCGCCGTCGTGCTCTACGCCGCCCTCCAGGCCATCGCCCTGCTCCGGCCGCTGCCCGCCTCGCAGTACCTGCACATAGCCCACGGAGCGCTCGCCACCTTCCTCCGCGTCAACCTCTCGCTCTTGCTGGCCGCCGCCTGGACCATCCCTGTCGGCGTCGCCATCGGCTTCAACCCCCGTCTGGCCCGGATCGCCCAACCCTTCGCCCAGATCGCCGCCTCGGTCCCCGCCACCGCCCTCTTCCCCATCCTCCTGCTCGCCCTGGTGCGGCTCGGCGGCGGCATCGGCATCGGCTCCATCGTCCTTATGCTGCTCGGCACCCAGTGGTACATCCTCTTCAACGTCATCGCCGGAGCCATGGCCATCCCCTCCGACCTCAAGGAGGTCGCCACCCTCTTCCGCTTTAGCCGGCTGCAGCGCTGGAAGACCGTCATCCTGCCCGGCATCTTTCCCTTTCTCATCACCGGCATGGTCACCGCCTCGGGGGGCGCCTGGAACGCCAGCATCTTCGCCGAGTACTTCTCCATCCAGGGCCGCGTCCTGCAGACCACCGGCCTCGGCGCGCAGATCAACGCCGCCACCGGCAGCGGCCAGTTCGCCGTCCTCCTGCTCTGCACCATCGTCATGTCCCTGATGGTCGTCACCACCAACCGCCTGGTCTGGCGCCGCCTCTTCCGCCTCGCCGAGACCCGCTACAAACTCGAAGGCTGAACCCGCAGCCGCCAATCTCCCAGCAAGACAATTGAAGACGTCATCTCGACCGAAGCGACGGACAGCCTCACCGGCCGTCGCGCAGTGGAGAGACCCCTGTATTTTGCCTTTGCCTTTGCCCTTGCCGGACGCGCTCCCCATCATCGCGCCCCGGTACCAGACAAGCCCCAAGCACCCACCTCTACTCCACCGGATGCTCCAGCACGATCCGATATCCATTCGGCGGATCGAACAGCGCCGCATCCGGCTCTCCACGCCGAACATTCGTCAATTCGAACCCCGGCAACGGACCGACAGCCGCCCCCGTATCCGCCACCGGAAATGTCATCGCCAGCAGCTCCTTCAACTCAGCCGAGTACCAGATCTCGATCTCCAGCGTGGCCACCTTACCCGTCTGAGCATTCGTCTGGCTCCGGGTGCGCCGCATCCCGCTGGCTTCCGGATCGCCAAACATCCGCCGCCCCAGCGGCTCCGAGCGAGAGACCTCATTCACTGAACGCTCCTCCTTCGGCTCATTCACCATCGCATCGGCCCACATATTCTGGCCGCTGTAATGCACCGTCCGCGACATGCAGGAGACCATCGCCGTCGGTTCGCCCGGCCCCTCCCAGGGTTCCATCGAGCGAAAGCTGCAGTGCGACACCGGATCGCTCACCGTCACCTCACGCGCCTCGGCCGTGCCGCCATGTCCATCGGGCCGCGGCATACTCTGCTCCTCCCGCTTCCGTCCGGTGCCATCGCGCGCCTGCAAGGTGCTCTGGCTGAGGGATTTCCTCTCTCCCGTCTTCGGGTTGAGAAATTCCACACGCGTCACCAGGGTCGCCGTATACGGAGCATCCGTCTGCGGAGCCTCGGTCAACCCCACATCACTGTCCTTC
>Ga0210403_10001038_pt1 | contig 27145 bp, 25 predicted proteins | sample IncBWC19MmetaG_FD_150863 | JGI IMG/M metagenome (GOLD analysis project Ga0210403, IMG submission 150863) | Forest soil microbial communities from Barre Woods Harvard Forest LTER site, Petersham, Massachusetts, United States - Inc-BW-C-19-M | ecosystem: Environmental > Terrestrial > Soil >... | reverse complement strand
AAGATCTTTCGGGATGTCCGCTGGTCCCCGCGCGCGCAATTGCCGTCATACGATTTCCTCGAAGCAGATCTTAAGTTAGTCCGGGATCTGGCCGACGGGAAGATCGTCTAGCGCGTTTATTCTTAGTTTTCGCTCCCGTTTCTTGCGCGTGAAGGTACGCGCGAAGATACGCTTCAATTTCTGTCCTGCCTGCGTGTTTTGCCCAATCGGCCGGAGTAGCCTGCCAGAGAAGATCCTTCAAATCCAATCTTGCGCCGCGTTCGACGAGCAGTCGGACGACTTCTTCATGGCCTGCCCCGGCAGCCTGGTGCAACGGCGTCGTATGCGAATGGCCACCGACCGGGTTGTATCGGTTTGGATCCTCGCCCGCCTCAATCAATAAGCGAACAATTTCTACGTGACCGAATTGCGATGCCAAGGTAAGCGCCTGGTGACTGTCCTCACCGCAGGCCTCGGGAAGCAGCCGGACGGCATCCTCGATCCGCCCCAGAGCTGCAGCCACAGGCAAATCGATTCGAGCGCCGTACTTGATCAAAGCATTCACTGCCTCAAACTCGCCATGCAACGCGGCCGCTTGTATGGCACTGTTGGGGTCCGCTCCGTGATCGCACAGGAGATCGATTAATGGACGTTGCACGCGACTTTCACGCGGAACACTGCCGGTGCAAACAAGCATCAGGGTCTCGTTCAGCGCGGACTGTTCCACCCCCGCATCGAGAATGACCCTGGCCACCTCAACAATGTTGTGCGGCAACCTGCCGCGGCGAACCGGATTCTCTGCTACGAACTCCAACAGTGTTGGGTTCCGAAAGTAGTTGCCGCCTTCGAAAACAACGTGCTGACGTACCAGACTCGAGTGTTGGCGCAGGTAGGCACGCAAACCCGCTACGTCGCCAGCATCGAGAAGATCCACGGCCAGACGAAATATGGGGTCTTCGATGCGCTCGTGGTGCGGCAAATACAGCTGGTCGGATAGGGTTGGTTTTTCAATATGCCTCTTCAGTGTTGCCCAACTCTGAAAGCCATACTCGCGAGCGATCGTGAGCTGTGCGTCACTGAGGCTCAGCTTGGTGTCGAAGATTTCAGCATCCGTGGCCTTACGAAGGCGCGGGTGAAATTCCCTGATCCGCTGCGCCGCTCCTTGATCCCGGGCAGCATGCAGCTTTAGCAAGTCTTTCGCTTGATATCTGAGATGGTCGAGGTTGGGATTCGATGGGAGGCGCTTTACCGGCATGACGAACTTCCTTTCGTTAGCCCGAGGTCCGCATTTACGGGCAGAAAGTCAGTTCGTGAATTCGAGTTGTTGCGATCAGGTGGACTTCTGTCCTTTCCGCGGACCGGATGCGCCCTTTACGCTTCGCCGATCTTACCACGACGGTAGCCGATAGGCTTTAGGTTGTTTAAGCGCCGCAAGCCAGCCTGCTCAACGAAAAGCCCTGACTCTGCATGGCAGAATCAGGGCTGGTTGGTTTGCGATTTAGTTTAGAAGCTGCCGGTGTGTGGTGTGAAGCTTTGCCGGTAGCTCAAGTTGTCGATGTCGCGGAACAACGGCGTTCCTGGCGGCAGGTTTTGTGGCTGGATGAAGAGATGATCGAAGATGTAGTTTCGAGCCGGGGGGTCATAGGTGGTGTTACCGCCGTTTTTGTCAGTTCCGGTAGAGTAAGTGGAGTAGTAAAGGCTTGCCATAGATCCCTTGTAATTGAGGGTCTGACCGCCCCAGTTCTCCAGTTGGCGCAGGAAGTTGTGCAAGCCGCCATCGGTGCCCCAGTCGCCCACCGCCCATCCTGCGCAACATACATTGACCAGGAAGTTAATGTTCTTTCCGCCGGAGACAGCGGCTCGATAATAGGTTGTCGAAGCAGGCCGCCCTCCGTCGTTGCTGGGGGACTTCAGGCTGCCGAGGTCTGACCAGTTGTTGGACAACATCGTAACCGCATCCGCAATCACGGCTGCTGCCGCGTGCGGAGGGTCCGCAGCATTCGGATTCGCCCAGGTGGGATCCGCGACGCTGCTGTTGTAGTCTCCTAGAATATAAACTGGATTCTCCGAGGCGACCGTGAAACCACCCTGGCCGTTGTCCGACCTAACGGGCACGTTGCCTAGCGAGCCGTCCACCAGTTTTAGAACGTGGCGGGCACCACTGATCCAGTTCTTCTGGCCTACGATGCAACTCGGGATGCGTCCAGCAACTAAGTACGGATCGGGGTTGCCCGCAGCCGCGTTCCGGATCAGGCTATTCACGCTGGTGCCGGCCGTGTATGGAGCCCCAACGTAGCCCAGTCCCAAGCCGAGGTTTCCGGCGCCCCAATTGTCCAGCACGCCATTGTTGTTCACATCTTCCGGAGACTGGGTCTTGCCCGGTGGAGTTGGCTCCAGAGCGCCGTTGGGGTTGCCGGCCGGGAAGGGCGAGTTAACGGAATCTTCCAGACCGGAATCACCCGATTTCGTGCCCGGAGCGGCCACCTGTGTGCCGTTGGGATTGGGCAGCATGCCTCTGCGGTCGGAGAAGTACAAAACGTATCCGTTTTGAAAGACAGGATCGACGAGACCGCCGCTGCCGGGAATCGTCCCGTTTATCCATTTAGCCAGGTTGCCCACATCGATTTCCACCGCGTTCATCACGCCGGCAGGTGCGCAACTTGGATTTCCCTGGTTCACGTCGCGGACTTCGCCTTCGCGGGCATCGTAAAAGTTGATGGGATACCAGTTGTTCATGCTGACGCTTTGGACTGCGGCTTTGCTGTCGCCGTACCATGGGTACAGCGTTGCTAAATCGACCGTAACCTCAGGTGGCTTGGCTTTGACACAGGTCCAAACCCCGCCCGACTTGCTACAGCTTGGTCCAGCCCCGGTTTGATCCATCACACCGTCTCCATTGCGATCCGCAGGTTCCTGGAGGATCAGGATTGCATTCGGATTGACTGGGTTCGTGATCGGAGGGACGGCAGCGGAGTTGGGAGGAAGCGTGCCCCGCGCGAATCCCAGTTGCAGCCACTCTGCCGTGATCGGATGGTAGACGCCCGCAGCATCGCGATATTCGACGCGCAGATAGCCATCGATCAGATTCCAGGTGTTGACGGTGCTGGTGGTGATCGCCGGGGCCGTGAAATAAGGGTAAGGGGCGTTGTAATAAGGAATCGGCGCTCCCGGACAAACTGGCGGATTGCCCGGGCAAGACGTCAGGGTGAGGGCTGCCGGTGCGCTGGTCAAGCCGAAGACGTTGGTGTCCGCGGTCGGCGTGGTGAGCGGCGCGGCCGGAGGTCCCTGGTCGTTGGTGAACGTAATGCAGCAATTCGGTCCGAGGTTGACTGGCTGCAACGGCGCGTACGGCCAATCTGGAGCCAGTGTCCACGGTCCGATGAGTGGGAGAGAAGCGGGTGTCCACGTGCTGGTGTCCGGGTACGCGGTTGTTCCCGCCGCAAAATAAGTGTTATAGGTGCCACCGCTGGCCAAGGCTGGCAGTCCTGCCGGAACTGATGCCGGGACGCCGAACTGATACGTCGCGCCCGCGACGTTCGGATTGGCTAGGCGAATGTTGTTGGGATCGCCAACTCCGCCGGGAAGATCTGCCGGGGTATCGGAGAGCAGGACTCGAATTTCTGCTTCGTTATAAAGTCGCGAAGCGCCCAGAGCCGCAGTAGTGGATTCTCCCGGTGGAGGGCGCCGGATGATTTCAAAGGGTTGTGGTTGTCCTGCCACGCCGAGTGCGTTGTTGACGAAAGGCAGCGACAGTTGTGTGGCCCCGGTGCCTCCCGGCCTGCCGTAATTTCCATCGGTAATCCAGCTGTTGTAGTCCCCCACTGAAATTGTGGGATTCCAGTTTGGGTTTTGCGCAGAGGCTGGTCCTGCCACAACGCTGCCCTCCCCTTGGGCCATGGCGCGGCAGGCCGGCTGCGCACCGCTACAGCCCTGAGCTGCAGTCAGGATGTCGACCGTGCCAAGGTGAGCAGTAGCGGCGGAAGTGTTGCCGTTGGCCAGCACAGTACGGATGACATTTCCCCAGGCGGTGACTTTGTCCTGAAATGTAGTCGTAGCTCCGGTACCAGCATCCAGATACAAGTCCCCGTTGGTATGGGTTCGACCGGCAAAAGCCAGGTTAACGCCGGCGAAGAAGCTAAGATCGCTCTCGGAAAACACACCGAACTGGAACACCGGAATCAATGCCACTTCAACGGTCCGTGACATGTTCACTTCGTCACCGACGGTTCCTGCCCCAAACAGCGATGTGGTCGCAGTCACCTGCAGGTTGACCGGAAGCAACTGTGCGTACAGGCCCTGATAGGTGCCGCTGGCAATTTGTCCCCAGTTGGTAGCCAGAGTTCCATTAGGATTTGTGGCTGGCGTCAGACTGTAGATCGGATAACTCATGATGGCGGTGCTGGGAGGCGCATCCGCACTCAGACCCGTGATCTCGGCCGCTGTGGGCGACTCGATGTTCTGAAACATGTTGGCAAGGTCGGAGGTCATGTGTTCGATGCCACCTTCGGCGGCGTGGAACGCCAGGTTATTTTGCGTATCCTGGCCACCCACTTTGCCTTCAGTGTTCACGATCATGAGCAAGCCAATGGCGATGCCTGACATAATCAGCAACAGCATCAGCGTGGCGATCAGAGTGAATCCTCGAGTTTTGCGCGTCGGAACCATAAGTTCTTTTCCCTCCTTCTTCGGGGAGTCGACCCTTGCCTGGACCTTTTACCTTCGTTTCCTATGTCATTTCGGGATTGAGCCGGCTAGCAGCGCCGCATCTTACTCAGAAGAAAGGGAGTTTCTTCCTCAGCAGCGTACAGGGCCTAACCCGCATACAAACTTAGGGTATGGAGGCAGGGGAAGAGCGTCAAAGCACCAAAGCTGGTGGGGACTAATTGGACTTACGTAACGTAATCTGTCAAGGTAACTCTAGTCATTTTGGCACTTCACTAACTGGGATCGCGTCTGAAGTTGCACTGACAGATACTGTTGACCGATTGTTTTAAAGGCTCTATGCCAGAATCCTTTAGAAGCTGCACAAAAAGTGGCGGTTATCAGCTAACCTACAACTCGGCTGAGGAAGCGCCGCATCTTAGAACCTAATTTGACATTTCTACATCTTTATACTTAGCAGTTCAGAACTCCTCATAACAAGTGGTGTTCAGAACGGGCCGCGATCGAGTGTTCGCCGTCGTGGCAGGAGAGTTCATGTTGGAAAATGCAGCCGCCACGTCTGTCGCCAAAACTTCACCGAGTCTTATTGCTCGCGATTTGGTCCGAGCCGGGTGGCGAGTGCTCAATGGTTACACCCCGATGCTTTCCATTGAGATCACTCGTGAGTGTCCTCTGAGTTGCCCCGGTTGTTACGCCTATGGCGAAAGCCACCTGGGAGGAGAAACCACGCTCCGCGACCTGAGCGACTTTCGAGGTGACGATCTGGTCGAGAATGTCATCAGTTTAGTCCGCCGGCACCGGCCGCTGCATGTTTCTCTAGTCGGAGGCGAACCGATGATTCGTCATCGGGAACTCGATCGCATTCTTCCAGCCCTCAGCGACATGGGTGTCTTTACCATGGTCGTGACCAGCGCAGTTATTGCCATTCCGGCGCAGTGGATGAAAATTCCTCGCTTACGCGTGGCGGTTTCCGTTGACGGTCTTCCTGAGCATCACGATCCGCGCCGCAAGCCCGCAACCTACGAACGCATCCTCAAGAATGTCGCCGGACGATCGATCAACGTGCACTGGGTGATTACGCGGCCGATGCTGGAGAGAGCTTCATATCTCGAGGAGTATGTCGCTTTCTGGAATTTGCGGCCCGAAGTCGATCACATTTGGGTGAGCCTGTATAGTCCGCAAATGAACGAGGAAAGCCCGGAGCGGCTGAGCGCGGAAGACCGCGAGTTCGTGGCGCGGACGCTGCCGCCCCTGCGGCATCGCTATGCAAAGCTGCAGATGCCGGAGGGAATGGCACAGGCATTCGTGAAGCCGCCAACATCTCCGAAGGATTGCCTGTTCTCGAAGATGTCGGTGAACTATTCCGCGGACCTGCGCACTCGCGTCGAACCCTGTGTCTTCGGTGGAAATCCCGATTGCAGCCAGTGCGGCTGCAGCATCAGCAGCGCGCTGCACTGGGTTCGCGAGGTGAAACTGGCAGGCCCGTTGAAGGTTGGACATCTGGTGCAATCCGCATTGAGCGTCGGATCCACCATGAGCAAAATACGCACCGAACTCCGACCTCCGAACCGCTGGCAAGCGGGGCACTTCTCTGATGAGACGAGTCCACTGGTTCAGATTCAAGCTCCCAAGGAGATTTAGCACAGGGCTCGACACGCTGCTCGCTAACGCATCTGGCATCTTCAATCCTTCGACAACCGACCGTAGAACACCGCCCTGATTCCGTCGCGTGATAGGTTGAGCACAAAGGCCACTCTGATCAAGAATGGAGACGGTCCGCCGTCAGTACGACGGGTAGCATGTCTAGCGGGAGGGAGACTTTATGGACACTCACCGATGGTCCATCGCGCCCGCGAGATCGGTGTTGGCAAACGCGATCCGGCCGAACGGTGCATTCCGCAGAATTTCTCGAGGGGCAGGTTTACCGCCTCGGCCAAAGAAGAATCCGGGTTGCGGTTGAGGGGCGAAGAAGGTGAGTTTGTGTTTGATGCATGCGCATCGTACAATAAACGGGCAGCGCAGGGGATTTCAGCCGGAAGGCCCATCCAGACCCGACGGAAAGCGAATCGAGTTCCGTATTATCAGCGGCGAAGCTTGGTTGCCATGCCGAATCAACGCTTCTATTCGTACCGGTTCTTGAACTAGGGACGGACGGCGAAGTATGCCGATTGAGGAATTGTAAAGCTCATGGTCATATTGATTACGATCGTTCACATCGCGGTTTGTTTGTTTCTCATCATCGTTGTGCTGCTGCAGAGCGGCAAGAGCGGCGACATTGCGGCGGCTTTCGGTGGCATGGGCAGCCAGACCGCCTTCGGACCGCGCGGCGCGGCGACGGCTCTGTCGCGCGCAACCACATGGTCGGCCATCATCTTTATGGTGACTTCGATCACGCTCTCGGTTTTCGCTTCGCGCCATGCTGGTGCGAACTCGGTGCTGCAGGGAGTCAAAGCCTCGCCGGTTAAAACACAACCGGTGAAACCAGGTGCGCCACCGCGGACGCCGCCAGCTCCCGTACCGCAGAACTAAGTCGTTGGTCGTTTGTCCTCGGTCGTTTGTCCACACATGGCCACGCGCTTAGCCAACGACCAACGACCGGCGACCAACGCCAGACCCTCATGATCCACGAAATTCTTCCCGTCGGCCCCCTGCAGTGCAACTGCTCCATTATCGGAGACGAGACCACGCGCGAAGCCATGGTCATCGATCCCGGCGATGAAATCCAAAGCGTTCTCGCGCTGGTTCGCAAGCACAACCTGCAGGTAAAGCAAATCGTGGTTACGCACGCGCACATCGACCACGTGGGCGGCGCCATGAAACTGCGGGCCGCAACCGGCGCGCCAATTCTGCTCAATCAGAACGACTACGATCTGCTCAAAATGCTCGATATCCAAGCCACATGGATCGGCGTGGCGCCTCCGGGCAAAGTGGAAATTGATCAGAACATCGGACAGGCCGACACGGTTAAGGCCGGGTCGCTGGCGGCGAATGTGCTTTTCACTCCAGGCCATACCGAAGGAAGCATCTGCCTTTATTTTCCAGCCGAGAAGAAACTAATCGCCGGCGATACGCTGTTTGCAGGAAGCATTGGCCGGACCGACTTGCCCGGAGGTTCTTTCGAGAAGATTATCAGGTCCCTGCACGACAAGCTGCTCGTCCTGCCGGATGAAACCGTCGTCACTCCCGGACACGGTCCCCAGACCACCATTGGCGACGAGCGAGAGAACAATCCTTTCCTGAAGAACTAGGCTCGGCAAACAGCCGCCTATCGGTGCATCAGCCTCGCCAACCCTTGAATCTGCGCGGACGGGCGCGTATAACACCCTTGGCACGGTTTATGCTTCAGGAGTTGGTACTTTCTTGCGGTTGTTTAACATGATATCGATCGGCTAGGCTCGGAACGCACCAGCCGATTTGAGGGGGGGCCGCAATGAATATCATCTCATCCCATCGAACTGTCAAAACAGACCCGCCGACCTGCATGTCGGCCAGATTGCTGAATTCTTCGCATCTGCGCCGCTGGCGTCTCGAACACCGCAAAGCGATTGCAGTCCGCTCGTGTCTGGACAGCGGGCTGGCGCTTTCTTATGCCACGGAGGTCCGGCATGGCCAGTACCCGTAGTGGCCCATTCTTAAGCATCGCGAAGGCGGATTCCCCGTTCAGGACTGCGGTCTTGGCCTGCCTGGTTGCAGTGCTGTCCTACCTCGCTGCAAGGTTGGGCGGGATACTGACCCTGCATCCCCAAACGCTCTGTCCGCTTTGGCCGGCTTGCGCGCTGCTGGTGTCCATTCTGCTGCTGGTGCCGCGGAGGATCTGGCCGGTGCTCATTCCGGCATCCTTTGCCGCATTTGTCGTTTATGACCTTCAGACAGGCTTAACGGTTGGTTCAGCGATTTGGCTCATCCTGGCCGACACGGTCGAAGTTCTGATCGCCGCTTTGGGTCTTAGTTATTCCTTCGATGGCGTGCCACGGCTCACAAGCGTGAAGGCTCTGGCTAAGTATTCTTTTTTTGCGGTCATCCTCGCGCCCGTCGCTGGAGCATTTGTTGGCGCTGTCGCCTTGAACGGCGACTATTGGATCAATTGGAGAGTCAGTTTTTTTTCAGAGGCATTGGCATTCCTGACTCTAACGCCCGCAATTTTGAGCTGGGCCGGCGAAGCACGAGCATGGTCGCGCAAATTACGCGCCGAGTATCTGGAAGCGACGCTGCTGATCGCTGCGTTAGTTCTTCTCGGATACTTCACCTTCATCGCTTCCGGGAAAAACACTCCACCGGCGCTGCTATATTCTCTAGTCCCATTTCTGCTCTGGTCCGGTTTGCGTTTCGGAGCGATCGGAGTTTCCAGTTCGGTGATCGTAGTTGCTTTTCTGTCAATTTGGGGCGCGGTCCATGGCCGCGGTCCCTTCACGGGATCCGCGGCGCTCGATAATGTGCTGTCGCTTCAGCTCTTCTTATTGTTCGCCGCGACACCTTTTATGGTTCTCGCCGCCCTGGTCGAACAACAGAAACAGGCAGACGAGGCTCTACGAAAGAGCGAAGAACGGCTTCGCCTGGCAGTTCAAGCCGGAAAGATGTTTGCTTATGAATGGGACGCCACCACTGATCTGATCGTGCGCTCGGCGGAGAGCGCCCAGATCCTCGGGGTGGATGACGCGGCGGACGCTACCGGCCAGCAAATGTTGGCCAAAGTTCACCCAGATGACCGGGAAAGCCTGACAAATGCCCTGGCTGAGCTTACTCCCGAGAAGCCCCACCTCGAAATTGCCTATCGCCTGGTACGGCCTGACGGCCGGGTAATTTGGCTTCAGAGGAACAGTCGTGCGCACTTCGATCAGCAAGGCAGGATGCTCCGGATCGTAGGCATGGTGGCGGACGTCACCGCCCGCAAACTCGCAGAAACAGAACTGGCCCTGGCCAATGATCGGCTCCGTTTGGCGATGGAATCGGGAAAATCCGTAGCCTGGGATTGGGATATTAAGAGCGGACGGGATTCCTGGTTCGGAGATCTATGGACCCTATTCGGTATCCCTTCGGATTCCTACATCGGACATGTGGAAGATTTCCGTCGTCGCGTGCACCCGGAGGATCGAGACAAGGTCTGGAATGCCGCCAACGACGCAATGAAAGGCCACAAACCATACACGGTAGAGTTCCGCATCCTTTGGCCGGACGGAACCGTCCGGTGGGTAGAGGCTACGGGAAAATTCTATTACTCCCCTGACGGCGAGGCCATTCGCATGCTCGGAATGGATGTAGACATCACGGAGCGCAAACTTGCCGAAGAGGCACTCACTGCCATGCGGCGCAGCTTGATTGAAGCACAAGAACAGGAACGTACCCGGATCGCAAGAGATCTGCACGACGACACCAACCAGCGCCTTGCATTGTTGGCGGTCGCGATCGATCAACTCAAAAGGGACCTCCCCAATGCGACGGTTGAGATCCTCGGCCTCGTGGACAAGCTAAGGAAGGAGACCTCGGAGATATCCAAGGATATCCAGGCGCTGTCCCACGAACTGCATTCTCCCCGACTGGAGTACCTGGGCCTGGCTGCGGCTATGAGGGGCTTCTGCAAAGAGTTCAGCGAGCATCAGCGAGTGGAGATTGACTTCAGAAGCCACGACCTGCCCAGCCCCGTCCCTGCAGAGATTTCCCTTTGCCTTTTCCGTGTCCTGCAGGAAGCCTTGCACAACTCGGCGAAGCATAGCGGGACGCAGCGCTTCGAAGTGCGATTGTGGGGAGAGTCGGGCGAGATTCATTTCACGGTCAGCGATTCCGGCGCGGGCTTTGACCTGGAAACCGCATTGAAGAGCCGGGGGCTTGGTCTTACCAGCATGCAGGAGCGCCTGCAGCTAGTGAAGGGAAAGTTCTCCATCGACTCGAAACCTCAGCGTGGTACCACTATCCACGCCCGGGTCCCTCTCAGTTCGGGAGACGACTCCGTCCGCGCTGCCGGATGAACCCTAGCAACTACGCTGATTCCACTCGCGTTGCATCTCGACCGGTATGACCCGTGTCTGCTCCCGTCAGACAACGTGCTTCGCACCTGGCCGCATCACAGTCTCGACGATTTATTAGTCGGTAGCGAAACGTTTTCCTGTCGATCGGGTTGAATCATTCAGAACGTGGAAGGTACGGTCATAACTGTACATTCCCAGGGTTGTGTAGTGAGGATGGGTTCTCACAACGCCAGCGTAAGGGGGAGTTTTGCCGTCCAGGGATGCCCGTTTGACCAAACCGCGAGTTCTCGTAGCCGATGACAATCCCGCAATGCTCGAAACGGTGGTATCGCTCTTAGCCCCTGATTTTGAGGTGGTCGGGGCAGTGAATGACGGTCATGCTGCACTGGAAGCCACAGTCCGGCTACAGCCTGAAATTGCTGTTCTCGATATCTCCATGCCCGGTCTGAACGGAATCCAAGCCGCCGAACGTATAAAAGAAAACGAGAACTGTTCGACCCAGATCGTATTTCTAACCGCAAACAACGACCGTGAGATTGTCGAAGCCGCCCTGGCGACTGGCGCTCTCGGCTACGTCTTGAAGCTGCGGTTGTATCTCGACTTAATTCCCGCTATCAAATTCGCTCTCGCCGGCCGCCGCCTCGTCTCCCCCACACCCTGAGATCAGCGGTTCGATCTCCAGCCCGGAGCAGAGCGTAAGGAGCGCGACTACACCTTTTTCCGGGCGAGACGATCAACCAAAACCCTAAGCGTGGTCTGCGCCTCGGAACTCCACCAGGTTGCGTTGACATGGTCGAGCTCGAGATCGAAAGGCTCCGCGAAAAGTTCGAATAGGTCAGCTCGAGCGCGCCGCCGCGTGGCGGCCATCGCATCCACCGGCAGTGCCACCAGGCTGCGGCTCCAATCGAGTGCGCGGCTCACTACTTGATCAGGGGGAACAACCTCGTCGACCAGCCCGATTCGGGCAGCTTCATCAGGAGAAATCAGAAGACCGCCGACGGCGAGCCTCTCAGCTTGATGCGCACCGATTAAGCGCTCCAGTCCGGAAAGAATCACCGGCGGCAGCGGCAGTCCAACCTGCACTTCGTTGAGCCCCAACTTCCAATCGCCTTGCGCTGCAATTCGGCAATCACAAAAGATGGGCAACACTGTGCCTCCAGCGGTGGCATGGCCCGTGATTGCCGCGGCGATCGGAATAGGAGAGCATGCAAGCGCGCCGAGCAGCGTGTAAAGCTCGCGCCACAGATCTTCTATCGCAGGACGATCAAGCGTCAGCAGCAGCGGAATATCGAGCCCCGCCGAGAATCTCCCTCGCATACCAGACAGCACCAGCGCCCGCGCCCCGTCGTGGGGGGCCAGTTCGACAGCTTTCTTGAGTGCGGCGATCAACTCGGGCGACAACGCATTCACCGGCGGGCGGTTGAGTTGCAGCTCGCGGACAGCTCCGTGGTCGATGGTCAGGATCATGGCGGCACATGCATCTGAACTTCGATGCGGATATTAGCGAGAGTATAAGTTGATCGAAGCGCGAAGTGGAGTCAAAATTTTCCACATGACAAATTTTCCCAAACACCAGAACCGTGTCTAGTGAGCGTGCTATGGATTCAAGAGCTCCAACACCTTCGCAATTCCCTTGCGAAAATCCTGAAGGGGCGTGATCAGGCTGACAATCAAGTATCCATCGTTAGGAAAATCGTAAAAATGTCCGGGATGAACCAGCACGGAATGCTTGCGCAGGATTTCAATCGCCAGGTCTTCGTCGGATTGCGTAACCGGAACCCGTAAAACCGCATACCATCCTCCTTCGACGTCGAGGCGGCGACAGATTTTCTGTTTGGCTAGTCCGCGATCCAGTTCGCTTAAATTCGCTCGCACCCGATCCAGCACCAGGGCCTGAATGGAATGGCGCTGCTCGAGCAATACGGGTGCGGCCAATTGAATGGGAGCATTCATCGACAGATACGTGTCCGCAATCACTTCCAGACGCGCCAGTGCCGCGTCTACCTGCTCGTCAGTGCCGCTGGTCACGATCCACGCCAGCTTCATCTGTGGCAGCCCGGAGATTTTTGACAAGCCGCTCAACGTAAACGTGAGAGCTTCCCGGTTGTCTGCGAATGTTGCGCGCGCTGCTCCGTCGTGCGCGTAGTCGAGAAAGACTTCATCGGCAACCAGCGCCAGATTGTACTCGCGGCAGAACTGGTTGAGGACGCTGCGTTCCTTGTCAGCCACAAACGAACCCGTGGGATTGTTGGGATGAACCACGACCACCGCCCGGGTGCGATGGTTCACCGCCTTATAAAGAGAGGGAAAGTCGATCTGCCACCCGTGATCGTAAAGCAGTGGATACGGGACCAGCTTCACATCCTGCAAGTCAGCAAGAAACTCAAACAGCGGGTAACTCGGCTTGGGCACCAGAATTTCATCTTCCACATTGCATAGCAGACGGAAGACGTAAGAATAACCTTCGCTGGTGCTGGTGGTCAGAACGATAGATTCAGGATCGATGTCGTTATGCTGTTTGCCGTAATAGCCAGCAACGGCCTCGCGCGCGCTCCGCAAGCCCTTAGGCTGAGGGTCGTAATCCATGGCCTCAGGATTGACCAGCGCTTGCAAAATGGTTTCCGGGTCGTAGTGCAAGTCCGCCCGAGTAGGATTCGAGATGGTCAGGTCGAGTACTTCCCTGCCCGCAGCCCGCAACTCCTGCTGCGCTTGAGTGAAGCGGTTGGGCGAAAGCTTCCAGTCGGTGCGATGCGAAAACATACGCGACCATAATACGCGGAGAAAAAGGAAACGCCCCGCGATCGCCATGCGGGGCGTTCCAATTTTTCAGGCTTTGCGTCGAGTGAGCGATTTCTTATCTTGCAGCGTTTCCAAGAGGGTCGACTCCCGCAGGCGGTTTCACGGCATGTTCCGGTGGGGTCGGACACGCAATCTCGGTCCACGTACCCGAGCTTCCGAAGTTGGATCTCTGGTTAAATAGCTCGAATGGTCCGGAAAGCGGCTTGCCTTTCAGCGTGCCAATGAAATCAACCGCGCCACAGGTACTGGCATCGACAGTAAATGCGCGATAGGCGAGGGTCAAACCGTCTTTCTTGCTGTGGTGTGAACTGCCCACCACAGGCCAGGAGACCAGCCCATCGCATGAAGACAAAGCTCCCCAAGTGCGACCTTCCTGCGCCGTCTCGGTCTCGGTTATGGGTTGTTCGAACCGAACGTAAACGCCACTGAATACTTGGAAGCATTGCGGCGCCGCCAAAGCCACGCCGGGCGAGAGCAGTGCCGCGCCCACTAGAACCGCTATCGACTCCCTGATCCTCATAGTGAAATCCTCCTTTGCCTTTCTCTCTCATCCGTGGATCCGACCATCCAGGAGAGGCCCTCATTCTCTTCTCGGGTCAGATACGCGTCAATATGCAAAGCTTTGCAGCGTAGACGTTCCTACCCATATGGGCTTGCCCGATTATCCATGCGGGCTGAAAGTGGCATATTATTACTGGGAAGGCACGCCGCGCTTGCGCGTTACAGACGCCAGCCGCGGAGGAATATAATGACAACCTTTGCGACCATGGAAAAAGCTACGCAGTTCGAACTCCGCCTGGCCGAACGCATGTCGCGGCTGGGAACTGAGACAGCCTTTGAGGTATTAAACAAGGCGCGCGCCCTCGAGCGTCAGGGCAAAGATGTTGTCCATCTGGAAATTGGCGAGCCCGACTTCGATACTCCCAAGCATATCGTCGATGCCGGCATCGACGCCCTCAAAGCGGGTTGGACTCACTACGGGCCGTCGGCGGGACTGCCTGAGTTGCGGCAGGCGATTGCCGACGACGTGGAGCGCAGCCGCGGTGTGAAAGTCACGAGCGACTGGGTCGTCGTGGTCCCGGGCGGCAAGCCGATTATTTTCTTTACGATTCTGGCGTTGGCGGATGTCGGAGACGAGGTCATTTATCCCAATCCCGGCTTCCCAATTTATGAGTCGATGATTCATTACGTCGGCGCCAAGGCCGTGCCTGTGCGCCTCTGGGAAGAGAAGGATTTCAGCCTGGATGTAGAAGAACTGTCGCATCTGATTACGGACCGCACCAGGCTCATCATCTTGAATTCGCCCCACAATCCAACTGGCGGTACGCTCAGCAAACGCGACATCAAGGGCATCACTGAAGCCATCGGCGATCGCAACATCATGGTGTTGTCGGATGAAATCTACAGTCGGCTGATGTTCGACGGCGCGCGCCATCACTCCATCATGTCCGAACCCGGCTTCAAAGAACGTACCATCCTGCTCGACGGCTTCTCGAAGACTTATGCGATGACGGGATGGCGGATGGGCTACGGGGTAATGCGGCCGGACCTGGCGGCCCACATTGCGCGGCTCATGACTAATTCCACTTCGTGTACGGCCAGCTTTACGCAGATCGCTGGTATCGAGGCCATTCGCGGCCCTCAGTCGCCGGTGGACAAGATGCGGACAGAATTTCAGAAACGGCGCGACGTTTTTGTGGCCGGGCTGAATCGGATCAAAGGGTTCTCCTGCCGCGTACCCAAGGGCGCGTTTTACGTCTTCCCCAATATCACCAAGACGGGGTGGACATCGAAAAAACTGGCCGACGCTTTGCTCGAAGACGCGGGCGTGGCGTGTCTTTCAGGAACCGCGTTTGGCGACTATGGAGAAGGCTACCTGCGCTTCAGCGTTGCCAATTCGCTGGAGAATCTAAACAAGGCGCTGGAGCGAATCGACCAGTGGACGAAGCAGAATTTGTAGCGGTGAGACGACGCCAGCTGCGTCTCCTTTCAATTCAATCCATGTAAATCCCTCGAAATCCCTCGCCGCGCTGTGTGTCCACGTCACAGCTGGGAAAGCCGGTTGTGATTATCGCCGCGACGGTGATTTCGGGTACGAGAGCCGCATCGTGAATCTCCACACATTGAAACCAATTGACTTTGCAGCCATTCTTCGTGCGGCCAGGGAGACAGGTGTGGTCATTACGGCGGAAGAGCACCAGCTCGGTGCGCTTGCCTGGCGAGTCAGCGCAGTAATTACGGAAACGCCTCTTCTCTACGATGTGCCCATCATCACCGGCGCCATCGGGGTGAAAGACCGCTTTGGGGACTCTGGGGCGCCCTGGGAGTTAATCAAGGAATTTGAAGTCAGCGCTGAGCACATTGCCCAGAAGGCTCTGGAGTTGATGGAAATCAAAGGAGCTGGTCTCGGTGTGGAGCAGCAACTGATCGCGGGACTGCAGGACCGATAGCTGGATGTGTGCCGGAAAGCGCTCCGATGAAATTACACTTCGATTGTGTCTTCTACTATATTTCTGACCTGGAGCGGTCGATCCGTTTCTATCGGGAAGTCGTGGGGCTCAGGCTGGCTTCGCGAGACACTATTGCGCGCTTCGACATTGATGGCGCCATGTTCGAATGCGTCCCCGCTCCCAGCCAAGGCTCGCAGCAAAGCACTGGCGAATGCGTGTCTCTACGTTAACAGGGTTGGTGGAACGGGAGACGCTTCAGCGTCTCCCGTTCCTGCAGCGCTACTCCTGGTCGGCAGGGTCCCTGGCCGGAGGCGGCGGAGGGAATGGCTCTCTGAAGTTATTAGAGTTAGCGGGAATCTTACAGGCGGTGGAATCGCAGCGGACTTCCGAATAAGCGAACAGTGATTCGTGCCCCAGCTTGTCGACCGCCGCAACGGAGACGAAAAAGCTGTCGCCGGGGGTTAGCCCGAGCTCTTGCGGTGAAATCACCCGCTTGGTGTCGTGCGTAACGATGATTCGCTGGCGATAGAAGTTCTCCTGTATGGTCCGGGCGGCCGCAACGAAGTGGTCGACATTTCCTCCGGTAGGATTATCGAACATGATCTGTATGCCCTGCACCGCGTTGCCTTGGGCATTGAAGTTCAACGGCGATCCCGGGGCGCGCGCCAGGCTGGCGGCGGAGGCAGCGATGACTTGGGCAATCGTCGCGGCGTATGTGGGAGTGATGAACTTGACCAAGTCGTTGGGCGAATGCTGATGGGTGGTAATGAAGTTCGGGTCTTTACAAAAGGCGGGGATCTGCGGAGGCGGAGGGCACGGGAAAAATGGTGCCGGACAGCTGTTGTTAACGGCCGAAGGCGAGCACTCGAATCTCTCCATGATCCGTACTGCGGGATAACCCTCGTTAATGAAAGAGACATGGTCACTGGCGCGGCCCGGCCGATCCTCGCGCAGCTCCGGCGTCATGGTGATCGACGGGACGTACGCGCCGCTCCAGGTTCCTACATAACGCATGACGCCGCGCGAAGGCGAAGTCTCGTCGGTGGTGCCGTCGGGGTCGGTGGGCAGGCGTTCGCGCGGAATTCCCGATGAATACAAGCGGAACAGCTTGAAATCGGCAGGCTTGTTGGCAGACTTATCGCCGCCGGGGATGTCCGTGTTCAGCATGGCGATCACTTCCGGATTCTTGAAGTAGCGGCTGAGGTTGGCTGCAATCTCGCCCGAGCCGTATAGCCCCTGCTCTTCTCCGGAGAAAGACATGAACACGATTGTGGCATCGAAGCTGTGCCCGGCAAGCACCCGCGCGAGTTCCAGAACCACGCCCGTCTGAGCACCTGAATCGTTTCCGCCGGGCGCGGGAGAGGTAAAGTCGTAAACGTCCGTCGTGCGCGAATCGTAATGGCCGCCGATGATCACCAGCCGGCTAGGGTGTTTCCCGGGTAGCCAGGCAATCACGTTGTAGGTTGGCGAGCTCGCGCAGTTGGGATGCGTAAACTGATCCAGTCGGACCTGAAGCCCGGAAATGGCGCTGTACTGTTTGAAGACGAAGTCGCGGGCTGCCGTCACTCCCTGCCCCTTCTTGGGTTCGTCCGAGCAGGATTGGCGGGTCCCGAAGTTTTGCATCGTGGTTGCGGTGTTTAGAATGTTGCTGGAATTCACATTGCCGACGATGGCGCTGATTTCTGGATCTGTCTTTATCACCTTTACATCACTGATCTTCATATCCCTGCTCGGAGCCAGGCCCAGGAGTAGGAGGGAGAGTACGACGAGAAACAGCAGGATGCTTTTGGTCAGCGGTCGCTTCATGGACAAATCTCCTTGTGGAATCGTGAGATCGGTCGGGGGGCGTCGGCCGTAACCCAACGAACTTCCTTCTTGACGTCGAAAACGGCACCCATTGTAAACCCATCCGCACCGCCAGCGTCCTTGTTGATACTATTTTTTCATCCCGACCCCCTTCACGGCCTGTGAGAAAGCGCAGGGGGCAAATGACCGCCTCTGAATGAAAACGAGAATCTCCCTCCTTCGCCAAGTACCGATAGCGTGCGGTAAGATAATTCGCTGCCTTCACACATACAGGCAGGCAACAGACAAATATCCGAACCGAGAGCACATGACTGCAAAATTCCGTGTTTTTGCCACTTGCGATATTGGGGAATCCATCGACCTGCTGCGCAAACGGGGATATGACGTAGAGGTCTATCCCAATCCCGAAGCGCCGCCTAAGAGCTTGATTATCGAGAAGGTGAAATCCGGCATCGACGGATTAATCACAACCCTGCGCGACAAGATCGACGCCGAAGTATTCGAGGCGGGCAAGGGACACCTCACGGTCGTGGCCCAGATTGCGGTTGGCTTTGACAACATCAACCGTGGAGACGCTAACCGCTACAAGATCCCGTTCACGCACACCGCCGACGTGCTCACGGAGGCTACAGCCGAATTCGCGTTTTTCATGCTGGGCGTGCTGGCTCGCAAGATGTGGACCGCGGAACATCTCACTCGCAACAACCAGTGGGGATACTGGCATCCGTATTTACCGTTCCTCGGAGATGAAGTCACTGGAAAGACAGTTGCGGTCATCGGCACAGGACGCATCGGCTTGGCTATGATCAAGAAGTGCAGCGGTTTCGATATGAACATCCTCTGCTATGACCCGGCTTACCAGAACGACGCCTACGTGAAGGCGATCCAAGAGGTGATGGACCTGCGGCATGCGCACGGCATATCGAAGGAAAAAACCTGGATCAAGTACACCACACTGGAAGATGCGCTAGCCCAAGCCGACTTCGTCAGCGTGCATGTGCCGCTGCTGCGTGAGGGGGAGAGTACAACGCCTACTTATCATCTTTTCAATGAACGAACTCTCCGCATGATGAAGCCCACGGCTTTTCTGGTGAATAATTCGCGAGGCCCGGTGGTTGAAGAAGCTGCCCTGGCGAAAGCGCTCCGCGAGAAGTGGATTGCGGGGGCCGCGTTGGATGTGTACGAGAAAGAACCACTGCCTGCCGATTCACCGTTGCGTGATCCCGCAATTGAAGATCGTTGCCGGCTGTATCCGCATTTCGCCAGCGCTGCACGCATCACTCGTTTGTCTACTGACCCGAATCAAGGCATGGCCGGGCGCTGTGCGCAGGGTCTCATTGACGTACTGGAAGGAAACTATGGCGGCGATATCACCAAGATGCCTTACGTGGTAAATAAGGAGGCGTTCGGCAAGGCTTAGGATTCAACTGCGGTGCTGGACGGGACGCCAGTCCTCCATTGGTTAACTAATCCCGGGTCACTCGGAGATGGTGCGTTCTTCGCTGCTCTGGGCGCGAAGCAACCGATCCACGGAATACGGCGCGCGGCGGGCGGGGTCATGGTAGTGCCGCACCTGCATTTCTCCCAACAAACCAACTGCCAGCATATTCAATCCCGCCAGCAGCAGGACTGCGGCGAAGATCATGAGTGGGCCATGCTCGGCCATGGTATCCGAATGATTGAGAAACTTATCGACCATCAGCCAGCTTGCGATTCCACTTCCTCCTAGAATGCTCACCATTCCGAGGGTGCCAAAAAAGTGCAACGGGCGCGCCAGGTATCGCAACAGAAAGCGAATCGTGATCAGATCGAAAAACACGCGGAAGGTCCGCGAGATTCCATAGTGCGAGGCGCCGCGTTCGCGGTTGACGTTGCGAATTGGCACTTCAACGATTGAAGCTCCATACCAGGACGCCAAGGCCGGAATGAAGCGATGTAACTCGCCATAGAGCGGGACCTGCTCCAGCACCTCGCGACGATAAGCCTTGAAGGTAGTCCCGAAGTCATGAATACTCACGCCGCTCAGCTTGGCCATCAGCCAGTTGGCGCATTTCGAAGGGATGCGGCGCAACCACAGATTGTCAATGCGGCGCTTCCGCCATCCGCTGACAATATCGTAGCCCTCGGCAATCTTTTCCAGAAATAGCGGAATGTCGGCGGGGTCGTGCTGCAGGTCGCCATCCATAGCGATAATGTAATCGCCGCGCGAATAGTCGAACCCGGCGGCCAGCGCCGAAGTCTGGCCAAAGTTACGGCGCAGTTTCACCACCGTCACCCGGCTATCGACCGCCGCAATCTCGCGCAGCAGGTTGAAGGTGCGATCGCGGGAACCATCGTCGACCAGCACAATCTCAAAGCTCTCGCCGTGCATTTCCATGACCGCCTTCAGGCGATCGTAAAGATCCGTGACGTTCTCCTGCTCATTGTGCAGGGGCACCACGATGGAATATCTGGGCATGAAAAGTTATTATAACGTGCGCAGGGGCGATTTTGCGCATTCAGCTGCAACTCGATGGCGCTGGTTGTGAAACTAGAATGGCAACAGCAAGTTCTGTCTTTTGCTGTATCTTTCACTTAGGCAATTCCGGTTGGATGCATAAGTCTGAAGCAGTTGCAGGGCAAAGGCGGGACGAGGAGCCCGCAGCAATGGACATGAAGGTTATTATCATGATGGGCTGCGTTCTTTGTACGACTACCGGACTCTGTTTCATGGAACTTCGACGCATCCGAAAGAAGATCAGCGCGAAGTAGCGGGCGAGAAAGCCCATTCGAAAAAACTCACCGCCTGCCGCTAGGGCGCACCCGTTCGCGTCGGCATTCTGTTTTGTCCTGAGATCTCATTTTCGATCCTCACGTTTCTCACAGCCTCCGCCCCGCAAGGCGTCGGCCAGATAGTTGACACGCGTCGGTGACCAATCGCCTATAATTCCCGGTTTGCCGATACAAGCTCGCTGAACGGGAGAAACCGGATTGAGCCCTGAAGAAGACGCGGTCATCGCATGCGGTTCCCCACAACGCCGGCATTTCTTGCGGACCAGCACCTTGGCCGGCGTAAGCGCCGCAGTCTTGCCGGCCCTGGCTGCCTCTCGCGAAAACACGACTTGCCCTCCGTCAATACCTGAGATCAAGCCTTTCGAGTTGGACGAAATCACCATCGCCGACCTGCAAGCGGGAATGGCGTCCGGAAAATTTACCGCGCGCTCGATCACCGAGAAATATCTGGGCCGGATTGAGGAGATCGACAAGCAAGGTCCTGCCCTCAACAGCGTGATCGAAATCAATCCTGACGCGCTGGCTATTGCCGATGCCCTCGACCAGGAACGCAAAGCGAACCACTTACGCAGCCCCATGCACGGAATCCCGGTTCTGATCAAAGACAACATCGACACCGCTGACCGCATGCAGACCACCGCCGGATCGCTGGCGCTACTGGGATCGAAGCCAACCAGAGATTCCTTCGTCGCCCAGAAGTTGCGGGAGTCCGGCGCCGTGATCCTGGGCAAGACAAATCTCAGCGAGTGGGCAAATATTCGCTCCAGCCATTCCAGCAGCGGATGGAGCGGGCGCGGCGGCCAGACCACGAACCCTTACGCGCTTGACCGCAATCCTTGCGGATCGAGTTCAGGTTCAGGCGCTGCGATCTCGGCCAGTCTCTGCGCCGTCGCGGTGGGCTCGGAGACCGATGGCTCGATCGTCTGTCCGGCTTCAGCCAATGGAATCGTTGGCATCAAGCCGACGCTCGGCCTCATCAGCCGCTCGGGCATCATTCCTATCGCACACAGCCAGGACACGGCCGGCCCCATGGCCCGCAGCGTGCGCGACGCCGCAATCCTACTGGGCGCGCTTGCAGGAGCCGATCCCCGCGACACCGCGACGGCGGCCAGCCCAGGCAAGGCGGAGGCCGACTACACCAAATTTCTCGACCGTCATGGACTGCGCGGCGCCCGCATCGGCGTGGCCCGTAAGTATTTCGGCTCGAACGATGCTCAGGATCAGTTGATGAACAATCTGATCGCCGCCATGAAGAAGCAAGGAGCGGAGATCGTCGATCCCGCAGACTTGCCCACCCATGGGAAATTCGACGACACCGAGTTTCTGGTGCTGCTGTATGAGTTGAAGGCCGACCTCAACGCCTACCTCGCGGCCCGGCCAGGAGCGCCGGGATCGTTAAAGGACGTCATCGACTTCAACGAGAGCAATCGCGACAAAGAGATGCCCTATTTCGGCCAGGATATTTTCATCAAGTCCGAAGCCAAGGGTCCGCTCACCAGCAAGGAATACACCGACGCCCTGGAAGCGAATCAGCGTCTGTCGCGCAAGGAGGGCATCGACGCCGTGATGGATCAATTTCATCTCGACGCGATTATGGCGCCGACGGCCGGCCCGGCATGGCTCACTGATCTCGCCAACGGAGATCACGCCGTAGGCGGCAGTTCAAACGCTGCCGCGGTAGCCGGCTATCCGGATATCACGGTGCCCGCAGGATTTGTCTTTGGGCTGCCGGTAGGCATAAGTTTCTTCGGCCGCGCTTGGAGCGAACCCACGCTGCTGAAGATTGCGTATGGCTTCGAGCAGACGATCCAGGCCCGAAGGCCGCCGCGGTTCTTGCCGACGCTGAAGCTGTGAGTGCGAATTCTTGTAGGGACGGACACCCTTGTCCGCTGCCTTTGATGTCCATCTTGAGTCCGATTTGAGCTGCTAAACCCTTATTCTGTAATATTTTGCGTATAAGTCGTTTTCTTCAAAGATTCTAGTGGTGAGATTCGCGGCTCAGACGGCGCGGGCACGGACTCACCTTGGCTCAGGAATGAGCGCTAGGCACCGTGAAAACGACCGAAAAATCAGGCTCTGGCGTTATCTACAATGGTTCGGGCTGAGCCCATGAGAGCCTTCGACACTCGACTCGCCTTAGAGAAAATCGTGAAACGACTACGGTTGTCATCAAGTTAGCTTTTGACAGAACTCGCGTTTGCAGTTTTAGTGAAAACATTTGCACCATTCCCAAGGCACTCGATTTTACTTATAATCGGTCCCGCACTGCACAGATGCTCCCCCGCATCGCGAAGGGATTCCAGACCATGCATTGGCTCCAGGTTTTCATAGTAGGATGGCTTTTCTTCGGGCTCGCCACCGTTGCTTTTCTGTTCTGGTTGTGTAAGCGAAGTGCCGCCGCGCTTAAGGATCAAGTTCCGTTCAATTCGCTTCGTCCGCAGCGAGCTGAGTTTGGCCCAGGCAAGCTGTCCAGTGAACTTTCTGCCTGATTTCACTGGCTCACATTTTCCCTCGCTTCCTTCGCGGCTTACGCGTTGACATTGGAGAAATCTTGTCTCGCCGAGAGTTCGAGGCTGAGATTCCGAGCTAGCATTTCGCGCGCCGATGCTAACATTGAGGCTTCGCATTCGTCTTTGTTGCCATGAAATCTGCGAACCTCGTGCAGTATTTCCGCCATTCTTTCCGCTTGGCGCGGAGATCGCCTGTCTTCTCCGCGGTTGTGGTCCTCATGCTGGCTCTGGGAATCGGCGCCAACACCGCCGTCTTCAGCGTGGTCGATGGAGTCCTGCTCCGCAAACTTCCCTATCGCGATCCTGACCGTCTGGTCATGATCTGGGAAAAGAATCCCGCGCTGGGAGCACAGATCGGCGAACGCATCCCTGCCAATTACACGAACTTCGCAGAATGGCAGCGCCAGTCGAGCGTCTTCGAAGGCATCGCGGGAATGGAAGACGCCAACCTGAATCGCACCGGCACTGCAGAACCAGAACGCGTGACTGGCGCTCGCATCTCGCCCAACTTCTTCCAGGTCCTCGGAGTAGCGCCGGCGATCGGCGCAACCTTCGACTCCGCGCCACAAAACACTCAAGCAGCCATTCTGAGTGATGCCTATTGGGAGAGCCATTTCGGGGCAAACCGCAACGTCGTCGGACAGAGCGTTACGCTCAATGACATTCCTTACACCATCGTCGGCGTGTTGCCCGCGCATTTCTACTTGCCTTCCACACGAGAAGGCACGGAGCAGCGCAAGCCCGACATCTGGATCCCGTACGATCTCCCCGCGCAACGTAGCGCACAAGACTTGAACCGGCTAAAGATACAGGTGTACGCGCGATTGCGCCCGGGCACTTCCCTCGAGCAGGCTCGCGCTGAAATGGATGTGATCGGCAAGCGCCTCGAAGAGCAGAATCCCGCGCTCAACGCTGGCTTCGGCGTGAATATCTTCCCCGTGTACGTCGAAGACGTAGGCAAGGATCTCCGCCGAAATCTGCTCGTACTGCTATCGGCAGTGGGACTGATCTTGCTGATCGCGTGCGCAAACCTGGCGAATCTCGTGTTGACTCGGGCAATGGCACGGCAGAAGGAGTTGGCAATCCGCAAAGCTCTCGGGGCGAGCCGCGCTGAGCTGGTCGCACAGATGGTCATGGAAAGCCTGGTCCTCAGTTTGATTGGAGGCTTCGTCGGCTTGCTGGTCGCGCGCTGGGGGATCAAAGCCATTCTCGCGCTTAAGCCGGCAGACATACTCCGGCCTGAGCAAATCCACATCGGCATTCCAGTCCTGCTCTTTACCACTGCGGCCAGCATTCTCGCCGGCATGCTCTTCGGGATTTTCCCTGCGCTGCATGTCTCACGCACCGAAGTGATCACGGTCCTGAAAGAAGGAGCGCAATTCACCCGAACTCACCCGCAGACCATGCGCGCTGCCCTGATCGTGATCGAAGTCAGCCTGGCTTCGGTGCTGTTGATCGGCGCGGGATTCATGATTCGTAGTCTGCTGTCCGTGCTTGATGTTGATCCCGGTTTCCGCGCTGATCATTTGTTGACGATGCACTTCAGCCTGCCGCCCGACCGTTACTCGACCAGTACGCAGACGGCCGTATTTTGCCGTCAGGCACTGGAGAAGATCGCCGCGTTACCCGGTGTGAAAGCTGCGAGCTTTGCCGATGGCTTGCCCCTGACCCGCATTCGTCTCATGCGATTCACCGTCGATGGCGATCCAGTTCCCAAACGCGGCAGTGAACCGACCGCAGATATGCGCGGGATCAGTTCGCCATCGTATTTCGAGACTCTGGGCATTTCGCTGGTTAGCGGCAGAAACTTTACCGTAGACGAAATCAACCAGAACCAGCCCGTAATCGTGGTCAATCAGAAGCTTGCCAGGAAACTATGGGCCAATCAGGACGCTGTCGGCAAGCACATCTGGAGCGTGCCCGCCAGAGGAGAAATCAATCCAACGCAGTTGACCGTGATCGGCGTAGTGCGTGACACGCGCCAATCCTCGCTTGAGGATGCCACGCGCCCTGAGATCACGCGGCCCATGCAGGACTACACCTATTTGACGCTTGCGGTTCGCAGCGCTTCGGATCCAACTTCTCTGACCGCGAGTATCAAACAGCAGATCTGGACGCTCGACAAGGATCTGCCGGTATTCGACGTCCTGACCATGCAGGACGTTCTCGACGACAACCTCGGGCAGCGCCGCTTCGATTCGTTTCTCATGAGCATCTTCGGAGGGCTTGCGGTTGTGCTCGCCTGCGTTGGCATTTACGGAGTGCTCGCGACGACCGTGGTGCAGCAAACTCGCGACATCGGCGTGCGAATGGCTCTGGGGGCGGCCCGCGGCGACGTGCTCAAAATGATCATGGGCCAAGGCCTGCGATGGGTAGCGATTGGCTTGGGGATTGGTTTAACTTTGGGATTTCTGCTCACCCGAATGCTCGCCAGCCTTTTGTTTGGAGTCGGCCCGACAAACCCTCTGACCTACATTGCTGTGAGCGCCGTGATGCTTTCCGTCGCGGCACTGGCCTGTTACCTGCCGGCGGTGCGGGCCACCCGAATCGATCCCATGCGGGCGCTGCGCTACGAATGAGTCGGGCCAGGTTTCCAGATCGGATCCAAAGGACGACGCGGTCCGTCCGTGAAATCGCGGTATTATGCCAATCGAAGGATGAGCTACGTCCCTCATCTCCCCGCCGCACGCTTGAGCCTCAGATGGTTCGAGTGGGCTGTTCCCCATTATCTTTGAGGACGCGGTAAAGTTGTTGCATCAGGTAGGTGAGCTTTTCTGGGTCGTCTTCCTGAATGACGGCTTGAGCGAAGTACTGCCATGTTTTCCGGGGGTCTCGGGCCATAATGGCAGCTTCTTTCAGGGTATTGGAGTGGGTGACATTTCTTCACCCTCAGACCATCCATACCCGCACAATTGATCTGACGTTATAACTGCGGAAACCAACCGGGATTCAAGCACAGCGCTTCATCATGTCCGACACTTCCCGTTTGATCTCTAACAAACGTCCCTTTCGTAAGGCGAAAGCGGATTTCTCCAGCGCAGTGTGATGGTCCTTACTCCAATACCGCGCGGTCGTGACTCGTAGATCGCTTATTTCTTGTCTCATGCTGCCGAGACGTTCCGAAATGTAATTCGCATCCATCATCTGCCTGACCTCCAGTTGATTTTCAAGCGGCTCGGCCCTGGGAGCCGTTCTTCTCGTTTGGCTGTACTTCAACGCGCTCCGAAGGGCGTGCAAGGCATGCATGGCGTTATCGACGGCCTGCTCTTCTTCGATATTGTCTCCTGCTGAGTGAAACAGTTCACCGCGCGTGTTTTCCGCCAGAGGGAGGCTAAGAGGAAAAATTTCAGATGGGCTGACTTAGTTCAGGGACCTGAAAGAGTAAGAAGAGGTAGCTTGCTCAGTCGCAATGCTAGGCTTGAGCCCTACGATTGTCAAACGTCGCAGTGCGCAAATTGAATCGACGAACCCGAACCCGCACCCTTGGGTGAAGTCCTGGCCGGGTTGCTACTTCTTTGAGAGCTCGCCCTCGAAATGACTTTCAACTTCTTCACGATTGAGCGGGTTTCCTGCATTGGTCAATACGATCGAATAGACGACTTTGTTGCCTTCAACCTGAGCGGTGATGAACGCCCATTCGTTCGGAAGTTCCTGGTTAGTGAATTTTACTCTTTTGCCCTCAGCAAGTGTTTTAATCCACTCATCGCTTGGCATTCCCAATTCTTCCACGGGGCGAGACCACTGGTGCCGCTCGACATTTAGCTTGGGTAGAAGAATGCTTTTCACCACAGCGGGCATTTTGTTGCCGGTGACTTCGCGATAGATGCGCTCGATTGTAGTTTCTTTGCGGCGAGCCATGGAGCACCCAACCGGAGAATCCTATACCTAAACAGAAGGATGCACGAAACGTGACAATATGCAATGCATGGGTACACTTCAGTTTCTGCTGGTCCAGCATTGTTCGTTCAGGTCTTGCCTGGCAAGGAAGGAGCCATGCGTTCCTGAAGGGTAAGCGCATGTTGTAGCGCAACGCGCTGGTTTCAGTTAAATGCGGTGGAGGCCCCGGGCGGAGTCGAACCGCCGACCAACGGTTTAGGAAAAAGGCACTAGAAATTCGTGTGGTTTGTTTTCAGTTGTTTGGAAAGTGGAGCCTTGTGCCTATTTGTGGTATTTAGGCCATCTAAACCGGCGCTTTGGCAACCTG
>Ga0210403_10001036_pt1 | contig 27237 bp, 25 predicted proteins | sample IncBWC19MmetaG_FD_150863 | JGI IMG/M metagenome (GOLD analysis project Ga0210403, IMG submission 150863) | Forest soil microbial communities from Barre Woods Harvard Forest LTER site, Petersham, Massachusetts, United States - Inc-BW-C-19-M | ecosystem: Environmental > Terrestrial > Soil >... | reverse complement strand
AAAGGGTCGCCGAGGCCGGGAAGCCCCCTCGGCACATACTGCTTCCAGCCCACTCGCCCCGAAGACCTCGAAGGTGCCGTGGTGGTTGTCAGTGTCACGGGACCACCATGGCCGAGTAAGGGTCCCGTCGCGTCGCGTTACGCTACGTGGATGCCCGAAGCAATGGATTGTTCCCAAGGCGAACTTGAGATCCAGACTGGCGAAATCACGCTGGGGTCTAGTGGTCTCATACAAACACCGTCAGGGTACGTCGATTTCAGCTTCGTGGTGCCGTGACCTCGCAAAGACGGCCTACGTTCGTCGGCATCCGCGAGATGCGCCAGAACCTGAGTCGCTATACGCACAGGGCAAGGAGCGGTGAGTCGTTCGTGATCACGGATCGCGGACAGGCAGTGGGCCAGCTCACACCGGCACCGGGGCGCGCCTCGTTGATCGACAGGCTCGTCGCCGAGCGCGGCGCAAGGCGCGGACAGGGCAGCCTGCTCGACGTGTTGGAGGAACTGCCTGAGCCAATCCCGGGCCCGCCGTCTGAGGCGGTGCTCGATGAGCTTCGCGGCGAGCGCCAGTAGAGCGCTTGCCCGCCTACCTCGACACCTCCGCCTTCGTCAAGCTCGTGCGCTCGGAGCCCGAGAGCCACGCGCTGGGAGCACTCGGGGCCATTCAGCCGCGGGCCGCTCGCTCCTTCGACTTCAGCCGGCCGGTGACACAGATCAATCCCTCGCCCGCATAGCGGGCATCCGACCGGCCGCTGCAGAATTGGCCGGCGTGGTCGTGCCTGCCGGTGGCCACCTGCGAGACCCCGGGCCTCGACTCGGCCGCCGTCGACTTCGACTCGGGCCTCCTCCGGCCCGGCTTGGGCGGGGTGCCGCTCGCTACCGCGATCGCTGTGGGCTGCGGAGCGTTTGAGGTGACGGCCTTCTGAGCTCCGCAGCCGGTCAGGCTGACACCGCAAAGAGAGACGACCGCCAGCGCGATGAGGGTCAGACGATGCATCGTGAGTAACGTCCTTGAGTTGGTTGACGGATTCAGCCCCGGGAGGCGAGGCGGCCGGCCGGGTGTCGCCACCCAGCCAGCCCTTCGGTCCACCCCGCTTTGGTACCTAGCTGACGTTCAGCGCCGTGTCGTCAAGCACGAACGACGTCTGCTCCCCTTTGTATGGGACCTCGTCGGCGGTGAACCGGACGGTGATCGTCTTTCCGATGTAGCTCGCCAGATTGACCGACCACTGCTTGTAGCCGGTGTTGTGGTCGAGGTTCGACCATGTGCCCGGCGTCGACAGGACCGTCCCCGAGCTGTCGAGGACTTCCAAGTACATGTTGCTGTCCTTGTAGGTCGTGGTGGTCTCGGCGGTGTTGATGTGCAGCCAGAACGTCAGCGTGGCGTTTTTGCACGTCGAAGGGACCGTCACCGGCTGTGCGAGCGTGTCGGTGTCGGTCTGGTTCCAGCCGCCCAACCATGCGTCGTAGGTGCCGCTGTGCGGCGGCTCCGATGAGGAGCTGTTGAACAGCTGGGAAGCCGTCGACAGCGTGCTCGTCCAGGTCCACGCGGTCTGGCTCGGACCTTCCTCGAACCCGGGGTTCTTCAGCAGCTGCGCTGCCGTGCAGCCGCTGGAGGCGGGGTTGACCGTCCAGGTGAAGGTCGTCGAACCCGACGCGCCCGTCGTGTCCTTCGCCGTGACCGTCACCGTGTAGGTGCCGGCTGTGGTCGGCGTGCCGCTGATCTGGCCGCCCGAGGAGATCGACAGGCCGGCCGGCAGGCCGGTCGCGCTGTAGGTGAGCGTCTGGCCCGAGACCGAGTCAGTCGCTTGGATCTGCAGCGCGCTGATCGCGGTCCCCACGGTGCTGGTCTGGTTGCCCGGATTGGTCACCGTCACCGTGTTCGACGTGCCGCCGCTGCCCGACGTGTTCAGCGCCGTGTCGTCGATCACGAACGACGTCTGCGTCGCGCCTGCCTGCGTGCCGGTGAACTTCAGCGTCACCGCCTGGCCGGCGTAAGCGCCGACGTTGTAGGTGAACTGGGTGTAGCCGGTGTTGGCGTCGAGGTTGCTGAAGGTGTGCAGCGTGCTCAGCACCGTGCCGGAGCTGCTCAGCAGCTGCGCCTGCAGCGTGTCGTGCGCTGTCGTGCCCGTCTGAGCGGTGTCGATGTGCAGCCAGAACGACAGCGTCGAGGTGTTGCAGCCCGACGGGATCGTCACCGTCTGCGACAGCGTGTCGGTATGGGCCGAGCTGTAGCCATCCAGCCACGCGTCCCACGAACCGCCGTGCGGCGGCTCGCTGCTGGAGTTGTTGAACACGCCGCTCGTCGCGGCCCACGGCGAGCTGGTGCCACCGGACTCAAAGCCCGGATCGCCCAACAGCTGCGCGGCGGTGCAGCTCGACGGTGCGACCGGCGTGGCGCTGACCTCGCTGCTCTGCGAGCTCTCGCCCGTCGGGTTGGAGGCTGTCACCTTGTAGTAGTAGGTGCTGCCGTTGGTCAGGCCCGTGTCGGTGCACGTCAGAGCCGCGCCGCTGAGTCCCGAGCAGCCACCGGAGGTGAGCTTGGTCTCGCCCCCGCTGGTGCTACCGCGGTAGACCGTGAAGGCGGCCAGCGACTGGCCGCCTGTGTTGGTCGGAGCGGACCAGCTCAGCGCGACCTGGCCGTTTCCGGCCGTGGCGGTCACGCCGGTCGGGGCGCCCGGAGGCGTGGAGGCAACCGGGGACGCGGTGACCGACACCGTCGAGGTGGCGGTGTGGGCCGGCGAGGCGCTGTCGGTGACCGTCAGCGTCGCCGTGTAGCTGCCGGTGTTGTTGTAGGTGTGGCTCGGGTTCTGAGCCGTGCTGGTGTTGCTCGACGAGCCGCTGTCACCGAAGTTCCAGCTGTAGGTGTACGGTGCCGTCCCGCCGGTCGCCGAGCCGGTGAACGAGACGTTCAACGGCGCGTTGCCGGTCGTCGGCGAGGCCGTGGTCGACGCCGACAACGGAGTCGCGCCCTGGACCCAGAAGTCCTCGAGCGGGTCGCCGAGCGCGGTCTGGTCGGCGCTGGTCATCGGGAAGGTGTTCGGTCCGAGGTTGTCGTTCGGGTCGATCGCGCCCGGATGGACGTTGTTGACCACGCGCTCGATCGCGGCGACCACGTTGCTGGTGGAGTAGGCCACGTGGGAGAGGTAGTGCTGCTTGCAGTAGGTGGCACCACACATCACGACGAGCGGAACGCGATAGGTGTTGGAGACGTGGTCGGGCCCGTTGTTGCCGTTCTGGGTGTCATCCTCGGTGTTGATGATCAGGGTGTTGTTGGCGTACGCCGCGTTGCCCAGGATCGAGTTGACGATCTTGTAGGACGAGGAGTCGTTCAGTGGGATGTTCTGGCTGGAGCCCGGGTGGTCGTTGAAAAGCTCCACATACGAGTACGTCGGCAGTCCGTTGGTGGTGACCGATGAGAGGAAATCGTTCGCCACGACTTCGTCGCTGACGCTGACGTTCGAGCAGGTGTACTCCGAGTAGTGCAGCTCGTCTGGGTAGGTCGTGCCCGCCGCAACGACCGGCAGTGCGCTCGGACTCCCGCCGCTCGGCTGGTAGTAGCCGTTGCCGCCGCTCGTCGAAACCGTCTGGCTCTGGTCATCCGCGGGCGATGACGGATCCCTGGACCCGCTGCATTTGACGCTGTTGGCCATCCAGTAGATGTCACCGTTGACCAGGAAGCTGGAGGTGCCCCCGCTGCCCGCACCGTGCAGGAAGCGGTCGAACACGGTGCCCGTCGCCGGCCACGCCTGCTGCTGGTTCTGGGTGGCCGTCTGCGCAGAGAACAACCACCAGTGGTTCGGTCCGGACGGAGGCTGGGTGCCGGTGCTGTACGCGTCACTCAGCGCGTAGGTGCTGGCCAGTTTGTGAAGGTCGGGCACCGAGCTGATGTGGTTGGTGCTTTCGACTTTGCCGTTGCAGCTCGAATAGATGCTCACACAGTCGCCGAGGTAGTCGTCGAAGGTGTGGTTCTCGTGATACAGGATAATCACGTGCGTGAACGGTGGGAAGTAAGGCGCCAGCGGATTGACCGCCGCGCTCGGCGCCAAGGCGTGCGCTTTGAGGCTCTGACAGAACAAGCCCATGAGGCATTGCTGGGCAGACGCGACGGTCACCCGGTTCTTGATGCGGAAGTCCTTCGGCTGTGGGAAGCGACCGAACTCGGCACCGAACTTCGCGAACTTCGCCCCGTAGCAGTCATAGCCGTCGGGCACGAAGTTGATCTGTCCAGTGCGAAGGTAGACCTGCCTGGAGGTCTTGGCGCTCTGGTTCGGATCGGTGTTTACGAGCGTGCACGAGCCGACACCTGTCGCGGGATGCTTGCTCTCGCTCCCATGCCGTTGCATCTCCGTATGCCAGATCCGCCACGGGTTCGGTGCGCCCGCGTCCGCGGCAGAGGCCATCAGGAATAGGCAACACAGGACGACAACGGTAAACCGACCCAGCCGTTGAATACCAAGCATGCGACTCCCTTTCCTCGTGACAGAGGCAGCCGTGGACACACATACCCGCGGTCGTTACTCCGCGGTCTGACCTACTGCTGCGACGCTACCCCGGTGGCCAGTGCTTGTATGTGAAATTCGCGTGACGAGAGCAAGACGACCTCACGGCACAGCTTCCGCGGAAATGCGGAGCATGGTGCGAAGACCGCAAGCGATGGCGCCGCGCTGTTTGCGGGGGTTCGGTGTGGATGCGGTGAAGGGATTGGACCCTCGACCTTCGCCATGGCCGCGACCTCTGAGGGCCAGCTTACGGTTGCAGCCCTGCCACAAACACAGCGGGGTCCACAACCGGCAGGTCTAGCTCGGCATCGAGCAGGTCACGATCCACGGACACTAGGTAGTCAGCCTGAGCCTCCCGACTGAGCGCAACGAGATAGTGGTCATCTGGATCACGGACCTCAACCGGTCGGGCGGAGGGCACATCGGAGCGAAGCTCGGAGCGAGCACGAAGCGCCGCGATATACGCACTCGCACGACCCTGCGAGGACCAGCGCTCGAACTTCGGCCGTCCGAGCACGTCCACCAACTCATCAACGAGCAGCGGGGACACGACGAGGACGAAACGGCGGTCCCGCCATGCAGTGATGAGGCGACCCGGCCCAGCCTCGGGATCGCCGATGAACGCCGAGACGAGGACGCTCGGGTCTACGACGGCACGGATCAAGCGGGAGTGTGCGCTCGCCGCGCCGCGCGTACCTCTGCAACGGCCAACTCGTCGGCGGCCTCCGGTGCAAGAGTGCCTTGGGCGCGGGCTTCATCCAGGGCTCGAAGGCCAAGGAACACCAATAGCGCATCCTCGACCACCTGGGCGTCACTCTTGCCGCCCTCCCCCACGTCCTGCGCACGGGCGCGCCGCACCAGCTCCTCGTCCAGCGTCAGACTGATCTTGCGCGCGGCCATCCATCCAAGCATATCGCCGCTTGCTCGACACCCGCCGTAGCGCCAGAACTCGCGCCTCTTGCCGCCCGTGCCCGCGAACGGGAACTCGCATCCGCCTCGGATCAGTGGCTCGATGCGATGACTGAGGACAGGACGGCGCCGCGCTCCGCTGCCGTCACCCTCATCGTCGCTGGCTGGCGGGGACGAGTCCACCTCATCCTTGCCGGACTCGGCCTGCCACGGGAATGTGAGGTCTATTCCGCCCATCGCCCGAATGCTTTTCGAGCTGCCGGCGGGAGCGGGCATCCTCGGCCGCCTCCAGCGGCACCATCTCGGGCATCTCGAACGTGCGATGGACGACCTCGTTGCTGCGGTCGATCACTTCGCCTCATCAGAACGACCTTACTCGGCACAGCGTTGGACGAGCAGAAGGCGATGGATCAGCGGGCAAGTAGGTACCCACGAACGGTACCCATGGAACTCGCGGCTCCTCCGCCGCTCCGCCCTGATACAACAAAACCCCCGGAAATCCAGGGGCTTTGCGTGAAGCGGATGAAGGGATTCGAACCCTCGACCTTCGCCATGGCAAGGCGACGCTCTAGCCAGCTGAGCTACATCCGCGCGACCCGCCCATTCTACCCGCCGCCGCGCACAGGCGTCCAGGCGCCGAGCCGGCTCAGCCCTTGAAGCTCGAGCGCCCGAGGTCGCCGAACGGCTCATCGCGGTCGCGCACAGCCTCGCGGAAGCCTGCCTCGGCGGCCCGCTGCTGGAAGGCGTAGCCCTCGGCGGTATGGCGGGTGACGCCGTCGAACAGCGTGCCTAGCACCTGCGTGGCGTGCAGTCCCTGGGCGTAGAGCGTCTGGTTGACCAGCAGCTTCATCATCATCAGCTGGTTCACAGGCACCCGCGCGATCCGCTCCAGCAGCACCTCGGTGCGCTCCTCCAGACGGTCGGCGGGCGGCGCCTCGATCGCGAGACCCCATTCCAGCGCCTCCTGGCCCGAGAGCGAGTCGCCTGTGAACAGCAGGCGCTTGGCGCGCTGCGCGCCCACGCGATGAGCCCACAGCGCTGTCGTTGGCGAGCCCCACACGCGCGCCGGCGGGTAGCCGATCTTGGCGTCGCTGGCGATCACCAGCAGGTCCGAGCACAGCGCCATGTCGGTGCCGCCCGCAACGCAGAAGCCGTGCACCCTGCACACCACGGGCTTGCCGCAGTGAAACAGGCTCATGAAGCCCTTGACGTTGCGGCTCATCATCGCGTAGTCCAGCATCGGATCCCAGGTGCCACTGGGGTCGTGGTTGGCCGCGATCACCGCAGGGTCGAGCGGGGAGCCTGCGGGCGCGCGCCCGTGGCCCTCGCCGCTCGCCTCAGCGCCCATCCCCTCGGCGCTTTCCACGAGGTCATAGCCCCCGCAGAACCCCGGTCCGTTGCCCGACAGCAGGATCGCGTGCACGGCGGGGTCGAGGTCGGCTTGCTCCACGCACTGGCTGAGCTCGCGAATCAACTGCGCGGTGATCCCGTTGCCGCGCTCGGGACGATCGAGCGTGATGCGGGCCACGCGGTCGCCCACGCTGTAGCGCACCACGGGCGCCTCGCTCACCACGCCTCCATCCCACATCGCGCGCTGCCGGCCGCTGCCCAGCCCGGGCGCCACTCGTACATGCTCGCGCACTCTACAGACGCCCGCGGGAGCGTCTGGACGTGCATGGGAGCGTCCGGGCGCGTGTGGGCATCCGCCCGAGCGAGAGCCGGTGACATACTGCGCCGATGCCCAGCGATCACGCTTGGTCGCGCCTGTCCATGACGATGCCTGCGGGGGCGCTGCGGGCCATGGGGCGCCTCAACGTGCCCATCTACCGCGCCACCCGCGGTCGTGTGATGGGCAAGGTCGGGCGGGCGCCGGTGCTGCTCTTGACCACCACCGGCCGGCGCTCGGGACAGTTGCGCACCGCGCCCGTGGTGTTCGTCGCTGACGGCGAGCGCGTGGTGGTGATCGGCTCCAACGCCGGCAACACGCACGCACCCGCCTGGTCGCACAACCTCAAGGCCAACCCAGCAGCCGAGATTGAGATCCGCGGGGAGCGCCGGCGGGTGAGCGCGCGCGTGACCGAGGGCGAGGAGCGCGAGCGGCTGTGGCGGATGATGAACGAGCAGTACGCGGGCTTCGAGGACTACGAGGCGCGCACCTCGCGCGACATCGCGGTGTTCGCGCTCGAGCCCCGCTAGCGCGTTGAGCGCGGCCGCTCGCGCACCACGTGCTCGCTGCTGCGGCGTGGCGCACGAGAGGCGCTGATCGCCTGGTGCTCGTCGGTGATCACGGGCGGCTCCACCGTGGCCGCGGGCCGCTCGGCCGTGGCGGCGCGTGAGTGGATGCGGCGCTCGCGCACGATCGAGATGCCGCATATGGCGAGGATCGCGAGCACGAGCAGCAGCGTGATTGCAAGTCCCGGCGTGGCGAGCAGCAACACGAGCGCCGCTGCAAAGCCGAGGCCGAGGTCGATCCTCGCAACCCGCTGCCTGCGCCGCGCCTCACGGCGACGCGCACGCAGGTGCGCCATGTCGGGCCTGCGGTGCAGGTCACCCGTTGTGTGTGCGCGGTTGCTGGGGGAGCGTTCGGCGCTCATTGCTTCATACGGCGGAACAAGGGCCGCGGAAGGAGTCTCATCACGAGCATAAGCAAGCGTAGAGCGCGAGGCACCCAGATAGTCTGCGCAGCGCCGTCGAGGCCACGCGCAACCTCACGCGCCACCACCTCCGGCGTGGTGGAGAGCGGCGCCGCTGCCAGCCCCTCGGTCATGCGCGTGTGCACGAAGCCGGGGCGCACCACCAGCACCCGCACGCCCTCATCCTGAAGATCGTCGCCGAGGCCCCGCGCCAGCGCGTCGAGGCCCGCCTTGGCGGCGCCGTAAACCGCATTGGCCCGGCGCGGCCGCTCTGCAGCAACCGAGGAGAGCACCACGATCGCGCCCCCGCCCCGCTCGCGCATCAGGCGGGCGGTGCGCATCAGCAGTGAGCCCGCACCCACTACGTTGGCCTGCAGCACCTCGAGCGCCGCGTCCACGTCGGTGGGCAGCCCGCCGCGCTCGCCGAGCACACCCACAGCGAGGATCGCGATGTCCACGCCTCCAAGCTCGCTGAAGGCCCGCTCCAGCACGTCCGCATGGCTATCGCTCGCCAGAGCGTCCACCTGGAGCGCCACCGTGCGCGCGCAGCCGGCCGCGTGCAGCCGCTGCTCGGCCTCCCCCAGCGCCGCGGGGTTGCGCCCGAGCAGCGCCACCTCGCGTGGCGCGCGAGCCTGGAGCTCGGTGACAATCGCAAGCCCAATCTCTGAGGTGCCGCCAAGCAGCAGCACCCGCCGTCCTGCCGACCATGTGCGCGCGGCGCTCACGAGGACCGCCCTGCCAGCCCGAGGCGGCGCGCCAGATCCGAGCTGAGCACGCCCTCCGGGTCGGCGCGCAACCGCTGGGCCTGGAACTCGCCGAGACGCGGGTACATCGCCTGCAGGGTCTCTCTGGGCAGGCGCGAGTCCTTGGTCAGGTACACGCGCCCGCCGCAGCCCGCCACGAGTTCGTCTAGCTCCGCGAGCGTCCGCCCCACGCTGGGCGCCGCGGCGGGGATGTCCGCGGCGAGCGTCCAGCCCTCCAGCGGGAAGGAGAGCGGCCCCGGCGAGGCGCTGCCGAAGCGCTTGAACACCGCCAGGTACACAGGCACCCGGCGCATCAGCTCGAAGCTCCGCTCGAGCGCGCTCTCCTGTCCGGAGGGGATCACGTACTGGTATTGGATCAGCCCCGCAGAGCCGTAGAGCCGGTTCCACTTGCCAAGCACGTCCAGTGGGAAGAAGTAGGGCGCAAGCGCCTGCGGGCAGCCGCGCTCGCGGCGCGGGCTGGCGCGCCAGTTCAGCGCGTTGAACGCACGCACGCTCGCTGGGCGTAGCAGCGCCGCCGGAAACGAAGCGGGGACGTCGAGCAGCGGTCCACGTGAGAGCGTGCCGGGGTAGGCCTGCGCGCGACGCGTCCTGCGCCCGGGCGTGGGCGCCTGATCGGCGGACAGCGGGTCGGCGCGGCTGATCACCGCACGCCCCATGCGCGCGCCCGGAGCGAGCATGTCCAGCCACGCAACCGAATAGCGACGGCGCTCCTCCCCAGCCAGCAGCTCGAGCGTGCCGCTGAGGCCGTCCGTTCTATCCACGTCCACCGCAACCCAGGGAGAAGGCAGTGCCGTGGCGCGCAGCGTGGCCTCCACGATCACGCCGGTCAGGCCCATGCCGCCGAGCGTGGCGTAGAAAAGCTCCGGGTCGCTCTCCGGGGTGAGCTCCAAGAGGCCCTCCGCCGGCGTGCACAACGACAGCGCGCTCACGTGGCGCGCAAGTGCGCCGTCGCGGTGGTGGTTCTTGCCGTGGATGTCGCTGGCGATCGCCCCCGCGAGCGTCACGTGGCGCGTGCCGGGCACAACCGGGAGCGTGAGGCCGTATGCAGCAAGGCGAGCCATCAGCTCGCCGATCGTGGCCCCCGCCTGGGCACGCACGAGCCTCCGCGCGGGATCGATCGAGAGCACGCGCTTGAAGTCGCTCATGTCCAGCACCGCGCCGCGCTCGTTCTGGGCGGCATCGCCATAGCTGCAACCCGCGCCCCTGGCGATCGCGCTGCCGCCTGCGCGCGACGCAGCAGCCAGCAGCTCGAGCACCGCCTCGGGGCTCCTGGGCCGATGCACGCTGCAGCTGCTGTGGGAGGTGCGACCCCACCCGCTGAGCGTCTGCTGCACTCCAGCGGCGAGCGGCTGCGCGCTCAGCTCAGTGACCGACATAGACGCCGCCGAGGAACAGCAGGCCCCACGCAACGCTCAGCGCAAGCAGCGCGCGATCACGCAGGATCAGCTCCTCGGGCGCCTGCCCCGCCCCGGCCCCGATGAGCGCTGCATAACGGCCGAGCCACAACAGGAATGGAACCACCGAAAGCACGTACCAAAGGAGGTGCGAAGGCCGGGTGACGGCCCAGGACACGTAAGCCGCACCGGCCCCCGCGGCGGCCACCGCGAGCGTCAGCCGCAGGCTCTCAAGCGAATAGCGGCGCAGGGTGGCGCGCGCGGGGCTGGAGCCCGCGCCGTCGCGCAGCTCGGCCAGCCGCTTGGCGGCCACGAGGTAGATCGCGCAGAACGCTGTCACGAGCACGAACCAGCGCGAGAGGTAGATGTCGGTGGCCACGCCGCCCGCGAGCGCGCGCAGCGCAAACCCAGCGGCGATGGCGAGGATGTCCAGCACCACCACCCTCCTCCACCACAGCGAGTAGCTGCCGGTGAGCGCAAGGTAGCCAACCGCCACCAGCGCGAGGCCCGGGGTGATGATCGCTGCGCCCGCCACGCCCGTGACGGCCAGCGCAGCAGCGATCCACAGCGCCATGCGCGAGGAGATCTCACCCGCGGCCACGGGCCGCGTGCGCTTGCGCGGGTGCAGGCGATCCTGCTCGCGGTCACGCACGTCGTTCACGAGATATGTGGCACTCGATACGAGGCACAGCACGGCAAACGCTCCCGCCACCTGGGCGGCCACGAGCGGATGGTCGATCACGCCCGCGGCGGCCGGCGCGGCGAGCACCAGCAGGTTCTTGCTCCACTGCTTGGGGCGGCAAGCTCGCAGCAGCACCCGCGCCCAACTCCCCGCCGAGCGCAGCGGCATGGGCGCGCCGTGCACGAGCGCCAACGGCGCTGCCTCGCGCAGCTCGCGCGGGCGCACGGCAACTTCATGGTCGTGGGCTACTGCCTCAATAGGATTGATCGCTAGACCTCCGGTGGGGATTCGGATGAGCGTGCGATGCGCCGGCCGTGTCGGGAATATTCCACACGCGGACCCGTTTTCCGCCAATTCCGCCGCCGCCGGGGAGTGAGATGTTTCTCAATTAGAATCCGCTTACGCATGACGTTAGGACCAAGGAGCCCCAGGCCGGGCCCCGTACAGTCTTTTGAGCATGGAGCTCGGTGCTGCCACATCTCGCCGGGCGGCTCCTAGACGCCGCCCTACCGCCTACCGGCAGGTTACCGGCGTGGGCCGGTTGCGCCGCATCGCGCTGGTGGCGTCAATCGTAGCGCTGATACCGGTGGCCTTCTCCTACCTCGGCGCGATCAGCCAGCGATCCAACGCAACTCTCGGGATCCGCACGGTGGAGTGGCTGCGCGACAACGGCGGCGCGGGCATCGTGGCCAAGATCGAGTCGATCTACTACAGCCTCACCGCCCCCAGCAAGGGTGGTCCCACGCTCAAGGCGCTACCCCACGTCGGCTTCGGAGCCGCTGCAGGGGCCGCGGCCGGCGGATACCGGCCCGCGAGCGTGCCCGCGATCCTGCAGCCGGCGCTGCCCGGCGAGGGCGTCTGGCACGCCACCCGCCAGAGCTTCGAAGGCGAACCCCCGTTGCTGCTGACCACGCTGCGCAACCAGTCGGAATACCCGCGGGTGCTCGCTGGGATCGCCTGGATCAACACCAAACGCACCACCGTCACGCTCAACCCGGGCCGCCTCGAGCCCTCGGTGACGCTCCCGCGCGGGGCCATGGAGGTGCCCCGGGCGAGTCGCCCGCGGCTCCTGGCCACGTTCAACAGCGGCTTCAAGCTGGCCGATGCGGGCGGCGGCTTCGCGGTCGGCGGCCACACCTACGCCCCCCTTCGCAACGGCCAGGGCACCATCGTGGGCTACACCGACGGTCGCGTTGACGTGGTCAACTGGACCTATGGCTCGCACGTTCCCGCCAACGTGTCGTTCGCCCGCCAGAACCTGCCGCTGATCGTAAGCGAAGGCAAAGCCAACCCCAACATCGCAAACGACGCCGAATGGGGCGCCACGGTGGGCAACGCGGTCCTCGTGTGGCGCTCCGCGGTGGGCGTGGACAAGTACGGCAACCTGATCTACGTCGCCGGCGACCACCAGTCGGTGACCAGCCTCGCTCAAACGTTCGTGCACCTCGGCGCGGTGCGGGCAATGGAGCTCGACATCAACTCCTTCTGGACCAGCTTCATCAGCTATGGCGCCGCCGGCGGGGAAGACCCCAAGAACCTCCTGCCGGGCATGGAACGGTCGGCCACGCGCTACCTGGAACCGGACGACCGCGACTTCTTCGCCGTGTACTCCCGCTGAGCGGCTAGCCTGGATCCATGCGCTTCTTCGGGTCTGACAAGACGGCGATGGTTGAGCCCGCGGCCGCGCTGCCGGGCCGTGACGTGGAGATGCCGGTGCCGGCTCGCCACGAGGTTCTGGGCACGCCGTTGAAGGGGCCGTTCCCGCCCGGCGTTGAGACCGCGATCTTCGGCCTCGGATGCTTCTGGGGCGCCGAGCGGATCTTCTGGGAAGCCGATGGCGTGTACACCACCGCCGTGGGCTACGCCGGCGGGTCCACGCCCAACCCCACCTACGAGGAGGTGTGCAGCGGCCGCACCGGCCACTCCGAGGTGGTGCTCGTCGCCTTCGACACCGCCCGCACGAGCTTCCAGGACATGTTGCGGACCTTCTGGGAGGGCCACGACCCGACGCAGGGAATGCGCCAGGGCAACGACGTGGGCACCCAGTACCGCTCCATCATCCTCTGGGACGGCGAGGCCCAGCGCGCCGCGGCGGAGGCCTCTCTGGGGGTCTACCAGCAGATGCTCACCGCGGCGGGGCACGGCACGATCACCACCGAGCTCGCTCCGCACGACGCGGCGCACCCCTTCTTCTACGCGGAGGACTATCACCAGCAGTACCTCGCCAAGAACCCCGGCGGCTACTGCGGCCTCGGCGGCACCGGCGTGTCCTGCCCCGTGGGCATCCCGCGCTAGCGCCCGCCCGGGCGCGTTTCGTGCGCGCGGGCCTCGCGCCAGAGCCTGACGGGGGCGCCGCCACCGGAGTGGAAGCGCCCCCGCCGAGCCTCGCAATGCTGCTCTGCGACTAGGCGCCCGCTCCCGCCGGCACCGCGCTTCCGGGCTGCCACGCCGGAGCGTGGGGCCCGCCGAGCGTGGGCACGTCCGAGGGGTACACCTCGTTGCCGTGGATCGCGTGATCGCCGATCTCCAGTTCCTCGTCGGAGAGCCGCAGTGGGACGAAGATCCCCACGAGCTTCAGGATCACGAAGGTCATGATCGCGCAGAAGATGATCACGAACCCGGCCGTCTCGGCCTGCCAGCGCAGAAGCGTGAAGCTCCCGCCGTTGAACACGCTTTCTTTGCCGGGCAGGTTGCCCGCGCCTCCGCCCGCGCCGATGTACTCGACCAGCCTGGGGTCGGCGAACAGCCCCACGCAGAGGCCTCCCACGAGGCCCGCGATCCCGTGCGTGTAGATAACCCCCAGGGTGTCGTCCACGTTTCTGAACACCGGCGCTCGGCTCAGGAACCTGATCGCGAACCACACGATCGTGGAGGCGATCACGCCGATCGCGATGGCGCCCCAGCCGTTGACGAAACCAGCGGCTGGCGTGATGCCCACGAGCCCGGTGATCATGCCGTTGACCGATCCGATCAGGGACGGCTTGTCGCGGAAGATGTAGTCCCAGGCGATCCACACGAGCACAGCAACCGCCGTGCACAGGTTCGTGTTGATGACCGCCGCCGAGGCGTTGGCGCCGGCGTAGTAGGAGTCACCGCCGTTGAAGCCGTTCCAGCCGAGCCACAGCAGACCGGCTCCCGCCATCACCATCAGCAGGTTGTTCGGCGCATCGACCTCGCGATCTCGTTGCAGTCGTGGGCCGATGACCGCAGCCGCCACGAAGCCCGAGATGCCCGCCGCAAGATGGATCACATAGCCGCCGGAGTAGTCCAGCGCGCCCTTCGCCGCGAAGTAGCCGCCGCCCCAGATCAGGAACGCGTTGACCGTGTACACGAACGTGATCCAGATCAGCACGAACGGAATCCAGGCCTTGAAGTTGATGCGCCCAAGCACCGAGCCCAGCATCAGGATCGGCGTGATCGCAGCGAACACGAACTGGAAGTAGACGAGCGAGCCCATCGGGAAGTGGAAAGACGGGCCTTCGGTGATCGACGGGATCGTCGCCTGACCCTCCTCGGCGCCCGTGGAGAGGACCGTGCCCGACTTGCCCCAGAAGGTGTCGAGGAACCCTTTCCCATGGCCGATCGGGCTGCCGAAGCCCATCTTGAACGCCCACAGGCACCAAGCCACGAGCACCAGGCAGAACGCCACGAACGTGAGCATCATGCTGTTCACCGACCAGCGCTTCTGCATGACGCCGCCGTACAGGACCGCCAGGCCCGGCAGGCTCATCAGCCCGACGAACGTCGCGGCGGTCATCTGCCAAGCGTTGTCTCCCGCGTTGAGCCAACTTGGATATGCGGACCAGGACATGGGCCTCCGTTTCCTACGTAGTTTTGAGATCTCTGCGCGGCAACGCCGAAGCGTCCCCCCGCGCCGAAGACAGTCCCGGTATGAAATCCACCCTGCGGGAAGGCCGGTAGGGCCATCCTGGCCAACTCTGCGCTCCGGCGTTTGGACAGTTGTCCAAGCGGCGCTATCCGGCCCCGACGAACGGGAAGCCCGCGCGCCTGCAGGCCTCCGCCAGCTCCTGCTGCAGGTGCGGGAACCCGCCCGAGGTGCACTCTCGCCGCGCCTGGGCGCCGCAACCGCGGAGCTCCGCTCCACCGAGCGTGCTCGGGAAGGTGATGTCGATGCAGTCGCGGCGCGCCGGCGCCCCGCTGCTCAGCGCGTAGGCCGCGAGGGCCGCGAGCGCGAGCACCGTCACGCTCAGCAGCGCAGCCACCACGGTCTTCTCGCGTCGACCCCAGCGAAGCGGCTCCGACAGCCGTCGGGACTGGTCGAACATGATCATGGCGCTTGCAGATTACCTGCGGCGGGCCGAGGTGCGCTCCGGCGAGGACTACTCGCTGGGCGTGAAGTCCAGCGCTGCGGAGTTGATGCAGTAGCGCTGCCCGGCGGGGCCGGGGCCATCGTCGAAGACGTGCCCGAGATGACCGCCGCAGGTGCGGCAGATGACCTCCGTGCGGCGCATGAACAGGCTGTTGTCGGGACGCAGCTCTACCGCCTCGGCGACCGCCGGCTCGGTGAAGCTCGGCCAGCCGGTGCCCGAGTCGAACTTCGTGTCCGCGCTGAACAGCACCGCCGAGCAGGCAGCACAGCGGTAGTCGCCGGACTCCTTGTTGTAGACGTACTCGCCCGTGAACGGAGCCTCGGTGCCGGCCTTGCGCAGCACCTCGTACTGCTCGGGCGTCAGCTGCTCGCGCCACTCCCGCTCGGACTTCTGCACCTGGTGCTCGGCTGAGGACATGAGCATGTTCTAGCACCGCTTCCACAATGCGCCAAGCGGCGTCGTGCGGACCCCCCGGCGCCGCCGGCCCCACCGTGGCGCGGTTGATATGATCCTTACGTTCACGTTAGATTCTCAATCGAAGGAGCCGCCCGCGTTGGCTGAGGCAGTGCAACCCACCCCCCGCCGGGGACGCGCGCTCGCCTCCCGCTACGGGGTGGCCGCGGGCCACGAGCACTACAAGTGGTGGGCACTGTCCTGCACGAGCCTGGGGATGCTGCTCGCAGCCACCAACTCGGGCACGCTGATCATCGCGCTGCCGGAGCTCGAGCGATCGCTGCACACGAGCCTGCTGGCGCTCGTGTGGGTGATCCTCGCCTATCTGATCGCGGCCACCGTGCTCGTGCTGATGGCGGGCCGGCTGAGTGACCTGTTCGGGCGCAAGCGCGCCTACGTGGGCGGGTTCCTGCTGTTCGCCCTGGCCTCGCTCGGCGCGGGCTTCTCCCCCGACGGCACGGTGCTGATCCTCTGGCGAGTGTTGCAGGGCATCGGCTCGGCCTTCCTGTTCGCCAACGCCGCCGCGCTCGTCACCGACGCCTTCCCCAAGGAGCAGTTGGGCCTTGCGATGGGCGCGAACACGATGATCGCCGCCGTCGGGCTGGTGCTCGGCCCCGTGCTCGGCGGGGCGCTGGTGTCGATCTCCTGGCACTGGGTGTTCTGGTTCAACGTGCCCATCGCCCTGGCCGGCGCGGCCTGGGGCGCGTTGATCCTGCGCGAGCTGGCCAAGCCGGACACAGTTCGCGGCTATGACGTGCTCGGGAACCTCACGTTCGTCCTCGGCCTCACCGGCCTCGTGCTGGGTGTCTCGCGCGGAGGCCTGAGCGGCTGGCAGGACCCGATCGTGGTTGGTGGGCTGATCGCCGCCACGCTGCTGCTGCCGCTGTGGGTGCTGATCGAGCGGCGCTCGCGCGCGCCGATGCTCGACCTTGAGATCTTCCGCAACCGCCTGTTCGCTGCCGCGAGCGCGGCCGCGTTCATCAACGGCCTTGCGCGCTTCGCGCTTATGTTCCTGTTCGTGTTCTACTACCAGGGTGCCCAGGGCAACTCGCCGCTGACCGCGGGCATCAAGCTGATGCCGCTGGCGCTGGGCATGCTCGTGGCCTCTCCCCTCGCGGGCATCCATGCCGATCGCCACGGCTCGCGCGCGCTGGCAGCGATCGGCATGTTCCTCACCGCTGTGGGGCTGGCCGGCATGACCACGCTCGGCGTGCAAACCCCCTACTGGCAGAGCGCGCTGTGGCTGCTGATCGTGGGCGCGGGCTCGGGCATGTTCAACAGCCCCAACACCGCTGCCATGATGGGCGTGGTGCCCGCCCACCGCCGCGGCGTGGCCGCCGGCGCGAGAACGTTGCTGCAGAACACCGGCGCGGTGCTCTCGATCGCCTTCGTGCTCGCTGTGGTCACCTCGGCGGTGCCCAAAGCGACGCTGTTCGCGGTCTTCTCGGGCCTCACCCGCGGGCTCTCCGCGGCCAAGCTCACTCCGTTCATCGAAAACATGCACGTCGCGCTGTGGGCGCTCGCGGCCGTGTCGCTGATCGGCACCGGCGTGTGCATGCTGCGCCCGCGCCATGCCCAGTCCAGCGACAGCGCGCCGGCGGATGGGTCGATCGCGATCGGCGAAGCCGCTCCCCTGGCCAGCGGGAGCTGAGCATGGACGCCGCCGCTCAGGCTCCCGCGCCGCCCCAGATCGAGCCCCGCCGCGAAGGGCTGCGGATCGGCGACGTTGCTCGCCTGGTGGGCACCACGCCGCGCACCATCCGCTACTACGAGGAGATCGGCCTGCTGCCAGAGACGCCGAAGCGACCGTCGGGGCGACATCGCACCTACACGCAGGCGGAGGTGGAGCGCCTGCGCGAGGTGATGCGGCTGAAACACCTGCTCGGGGTGTCGCTGGAGGAGCTGAGGACGCTGCTCACGGCCGAGGAGGCGCGCGCGGAGGTGCGCGCGCAGCTGCAGCGCGAGGACGTGGACGCGTTCCGGCGGCGCGAGCTGCTCCTCGAAGCGCTCGGCCACATCGAGCGCCAGCTCGCGCTCGTGCGCCACCGGGTGGCGGAGCTCGAGCGGCTGGAGGGCGAGCTGTCACGGACGCGCAAGCGCGTCAAGCGCAGGATCCGCGAGCAGGACGCTCACTCGAGCCCGGAGGCCGTCCTGTGACCCCCGCGCAGGTCAAGCCAAGCCCCGCCGGCGTCCCCGGCGCGGTGAGCGATCCCGCCAAGCTCCAAGCGGAGGACCTCACGTTCCCGGGTGCCGGCGGCATGACTGTGGGCGGCTATCTGGCTCGCCCGGCGGACGCCTCGCTCGGTGCCCTTCCGGGCGTGATCGTGATCCACGAGGCTGGCGGGCTGGGCGAGCACATCCGCGACGTGGTCAACCGCGTGGCGAGCCTCGGCTACGTAGCCCTGGGCGTTGACCTGTACACGCGCGAAGGCGGCCCGCCGCCCGCGGGCGACATGAGCGCGATCTTCGAGCGCCTGTTCTCGATGTCCGATGCGACCGTGCTCGGCGACCTCGAGGGCGCCGCGGACTTCCTGCGCTCACGCGATGACTCGAGCGGTCGCGTGGGCTGCATCGGCTTCTGCATGGGTGGGCGCTACACGCTGCTGATGGCCTGCGCGAGCGACCGCCTTGATGCCGCCGTGGACTGCTGGGGCGGCTTCATCGACAGAGCCACCCTCGAGAAGGTCTCCACCCCCGAGCGCCCGCGCCCGCCGCTGGAGCTCGCCACCGAGCTGCGCTGCCCGCTGCTGGCGGCGATCGGCGCCGAGGACCACAACCCCTCCCCGGAGATCGCGGCGCTGCTTGGCGAGCGCGCCGCCGCGAGCGGCCAGGCCGTCAAAGTGGACGTGTACGAGGGCGCCGGGCACGCCTTCTTCGCCGACTACCGCCCGACCTACCGACCCGCTCCCGCGGCGCGGCTGTGGCAGGAGGTGGTGCCCTTCCTGGCTCATCACCTGCAGGGCCGCTGAGTGCAGAGGGCCTCAAAGGACCGGTCGGGGTCCTTCATATAGTGGACGGCGCAGTCCCGGCACACCCAGCGAGGAGGAATGCCTTGGAGGACAAGTGGTGGACCCTCATCGCGGTCTCGGTGGCCATTTTCATGCTGCTGCTGGACATCACGGTGGTCAATGTGGCGCTGCCGGACATCCAGCACTCGCTGCACTCGAGCTTCCAGGATCTGCAGTGGGTGGTGGACGCCTACTCGCTCACGCTGGCCGCCTTCCTGCTCACGGCGGGCGCGCTCGCGGATCTGCTCGGGCGCAGGCGCGTGTTCCTCACCGGCCTGGTGGTCTTCACGGCCTCCTCGGTGGTGTGCGGGCTGTCCTCCAGCGCGCTGATGCTGAACCTCGCCCGCGCCGTGCAGGGGACCGGCGGGGCGATGATGTTCGCCACCTCGCTCGCCCTGATCGCCCAAGCGTTCACGGGCCGCGATCGAGGCACCGCCTTCGGCGTGTTCGGCGCGGTCACCGGCGCGGCCGTGGCGGTCGGTCCGTTGGTGGGCGGCGTGATTACCTCCGGCATCGGCTGGGAATGGATCTTCTTCGTCAACCTCCCCATCGGCATCGCCGCGGTGATGCTCACGCTCTCGCGCGTGAGCGAGTCCCGCGACCCCAACGCAGCGGGCGTGGACTGGCCCGGGCTGACCACGTTCTCCGGGTCGCTGTTCCTGCTCGTGTTCGCGCTCGTGCGCGGCAACGACAAGGGCTGGGGGTCCACCCAGATCGTGTCGTTTCTGATCGCCTCCGCCGTGCTGATCGTGCTGTTCGTGGTCGTGGAGCGAGCGCAGGAGCGCCCGATGCTAGACCTCAGCCTGTTCCGTGTGCCGGCGTTCGCGGGCGCCAACATCGTGGCGTTCGCCCTGTCGGGCTCGATCTTCGCGATGTTCCTCTATATCACGCTGTACGTCCAGAACGTGCTCCACTACTCCCCGCTGCAGGCCGGGCTGCGCTTCCTGCCGATCACGCTGCTGTCGTTCGCGGTGGCGCCGCTCGCGGGCCGGCTGACAGTGCGCGTTCCCGTGCGCCTGCTGCTGGGCGTGGGCCTCGCGTTCGTGGGCGCGGGGCTGTTCGCGATGACCGCGGTGGACGCGCACTCCGGCTGGACGGTGCTGATCCCCGGCTTCGCGATCACCGGCGTGGGCATCGGCCTGGTGAACCCCCCGCTCGCCTCCGCGGCCATCGGCGTGGTGCCACCGGCGCGCAGCGGCATGGCCTCCGGCATCAACAGCACCTTCCGCCAGGTGGGGATCGCGACCGGCATCGCCGGGCTCGGTGCGGTCTTCCAGCACAACGTCACGCGCGAGGCCACCACGTCGCTCAAAGCCGGCGGCCATGCCGGCGAAGTGCTCGCGGCGGCGCATGGGCACCTGAGCGTGCTGCTCGAGTCCGGGGAAATCCGTCAAGTGGCAAGGACGTTGCCGGCGGCTGCGCGCTCGGGGCTGATTGGCGCCTACCGCGTGGGCTTCACGAGCGCCTTCACCGACATCCTGATCATCGGCGGCGTGCTCGCCTTCGTGGGCTCAGCGCTGGCGTTCCTGCTCGTGCGCAGCAAGGACTTTGTGAGCGCTCATGTGGCGCAGGAGGGCGAGCCCGCGGGAGCGCTCGCGAGTTGAGCGGCGCCCGCAGGCGGTCAGGGCATGGGCGGGGTCACCCTCGCGCGATAGCCGGCGCACTCCAGCACCGGCAGACGTGGATAGCGCGGAAACGACGGATCCTCACGCGAGAGCCGGCACAACGAGAAGGTGGAGCCGCGCGTGTTGCGCACGAGCTGCTGGTGCTCGCAGTCCTCGCACAAGCCCGCGCGCGCGCCGCGGCGCTGTGGCTGTGGCGGTGGGGTTGCCATGAGCGCAGCTTAGGCGCGGCGCCGCGGGCGCCCGCGCTTGGCCGTGGCTGCGGTCGCCTGCAATACTCGTTGCCCATACAACTATGAGGATCTTTTACCGACTACTGGGCTTTCTGCGCCCCTACAAGCGCGGCCTCACCGTCTCCTGGCTGCTGGCCAGCGCGGCGATGGTGATGACGGTGGCGCTGCCAAAGCTCACAGGCAGCGCTGTGGATGCACTGCAGAAGGGCGCGGTGCACACCCAGCACCACCAGCTGGGCGCGCGCAACCACGACCGACATACGCTGCTGCTGCTGGCCATCGCGATCGTGGGTGCGGTGCTGGTCCGCTGGGCGCTCACCTACATGCGCAGGATGATCGCGGGCCGCGTGTCGCTGGGAATCGAGTACGACCTGCGCGAGCTCATCTACGGCCACCTGCAGAGCCTCGAGCTTGGCTTCTTCGACCACCAGCAGACCGGGCAGCTGATGTCTCGAGCCACAGTGGACCTTCAGGCGGTGCGCTTCTTCCTCGGCTACGGCCTCGTGTTCATCCTGCAGTCGGTGCTCACGCTCGTGCTGGCGGCCGTGGCGATGATCTACATCAACCCCACGCTCGGGCTGATCGCGATGGCGCCGGTGCCGTTCGTGGTGCTCATCTCCCAGCGCTACGGCCGTCGCGCGCGGCCCGCCATCCAGGAGGTCCAGCAGCGGATCGCCGAGCTCACCGCGGGTGCCGAGGAGAACATCTCCGGCGTGCGCGTGGTGAAGTCCTTCGCGCGCGAGCCGCTGCAGCTGCAGCGCTTCCGCCACAGCGTCTCGCGCGTGTTCGACCAGGCGATGGTCTCAACTCGCCTGGAGGCTCGCTACAACCCGATGATCGGCTTCCTGCCCCAGCTGGGCCTGGCGGCGGTGCTGCTGGTGGGGGGTCGCGGCGTGATCCACGCGCACCTCACCCTCGGCCAGTTCAGCGCGTTCTACCTCTACCTCAACATGCTGATCGCGCCGATGCGCTCGCTCGGCGTAACGCTAGGGCTCGCTCAGCGCGCCACCGCCTCCGGCGCGCGCATCTTCCAGGTACTGGACCGCGGGCCGCGCCTGAGCTCGAACCCCGGTGCGCCAGATCTGCCGCCCGGCAACGGTCACGTGGAGCTGCGCGGCGTTGGCCTCCACTACGACGAGGTGGACGAGTTCGGCGCCACCTACTCCCAGGCGCGCGCGGAGGCCGCTGCGCAGGGCGCAGTGCCCGAGCGACGCGCGCTGCGCCGCGGGCGCACGGTGCTCCACGACGTTGACCTCGACGTGCCCGCGGGGCGCACGCTGGCGCTCGTGGGAGCCACCGGATCGGGCAAGACCAGCCTCGTGTCGCTGATCTCGCGCCTCTACGACGCAAGCGATGGCGAGGTGCTGATCGACGGCGCTGACGTGCGCGATGTGGACCTGCGCTCGCTGCGCCATGCGGTGGCAGTGGTGAGCGATGACCCCTTCCTGTTCTCCGCCTCGGTTGCCGAGAACATCGCCTACGCACGCCCGGACGCGACGCTCGCCGAGGTCGAAGCGGCCGCACGCCGCGCGCAGGCGCACCAGTTCGTGTCCGAGCTGCCAAGCGGCTACGACACGCGCGTGGGCGAGCGTGGGCTGACGCTGTCGGGCGGCCAGCGCCAGCGCCTTGCGATCGCCCGCGCGCTGCTTGCCGACCCGCGCGTGCTGATCCTCGACGACGCCACCTCCTCGGTTGACTCCTCTACCGAGCGGCTGATCAAGCTGGCGCTCGATGAGGCGATGAGCGGACGGACCACCTTCATCATCGCCCACCGCCTCTCCACGATCGCGCTGGCAGATGAGATCGTGGTGCTGGACCGTGGCGTGGTGATCGCCCAGGGCGACCACCACGAGCTGCTGGAGCGCTCGGAGCTCTACCGCGAAATCGTGGCCAAGGGGCTGCCCGACCAGGTGTTCCTCACGCGCGAGCACCGCGAGGCCGGGGTGAGCGGGCTGTGAGCCCCGCGGTGGGACGAGGACCCTCCGGCCCCGGCTTCGGCCGCGCGCAGTGGGCCGGCGAGCGGGCCAGCAAGGGCAGCCGCGGGCGCAACCTCAGGGGCCTGATCGCGCTGCTTCGGCCCTACCGCACGCGCACCGCCGCGATGTTCGCTGCGCTGCTCGTGGGCACCGCCGCCTCGCTGGCGCCGCCGCTGCTTGCGAAAGTGGCGATCGACCAGGGGATCGCGCGCCACGACACCACCGCGCTCGGGCTGGTGGTGCTCGCCTTCATGGTGTCCGCACTGCTGGTGTGGGTGATGACCTACGTGCAGACCTATCTCGTGGGGTGGGTGGGCCAGCGCGTGCTCGCGGACCTGCGCATCCGCATCTTCACGCACCTGCAGTCGCTGCCGATCGGCTTCTATGAGAGCCGCCCCGCGGGCGTGCTGATCTCGCGCATGACCAACGACGTCGAGGCCCTCGACAGCCTCGTCACCGACTCGGTGGTCACGCTCTTCCAGGCGGGGCTCACGCTGATCGGCACGATCGCGATACTGCTCACGCTCGACTTGAAGCTCGCGCTGATCACCTTCTGCGTGTTCCCGCTGCTGGCGGGCGGCTCGATCTGGTTCCGCCTGGCCTCGGCCGGCGCGTTCAGGCGCACGCGGGAGACGATCGGCGCGATCACCGCCTACCTGCAGGAGACGCTGTCGGGGATCCGCGTGGTGCGCAGCTTCGGCCAGGAGCCCTTCCATGAGGCGCGCTTTGCCGAGCTCAACGAGGACAACCGCGAGGCCAACATGGTCACCGTGCGCCTCAACGCCGCCTACTTCCCGGCGGTGGAAATGCTCTCGGGCGTGGCGATCGCGGGCATCGTGCTCTACGGCGGCTACCAGGCGATCGAAGGCAGCATCACCGCGGGCACGATCGTGGCGTTCATCGGCGCGCTCGGCAACCTGTTCGACCCGATCCAGCAGCTCTCCCAGCTCTACACCACCTACCAGTCGGGCATGGCGGCGCTCGAGAAGATCTTCCAGCTTCTGGACGTGCTCCCCGACCTGCACGACCGCCCGGGCGCCCGCGCGCTGCCGCGCATCGTGGGCGAGATCGACTTCCGCGACATCTCCTTCGCCTACCCGCGCCGCCGCGGCGCCGACGAGGACGCCCCAGCCGCGCTCGCATTGGACGGCGTCAGCCTGCGCGTGGCGGCGGGCGAAACCGTGGCCCTGGTGGGCGCGACCGGTGCGGGCAAGTCCACGATGGCCAAGCTGGTGGCCCGCTTCTACGACCCCACCGGCGGCAGCGTGCTGGTGGACGGACACGACCTGCGCGAGATCACCGCCTCCTCACTGCGCTCGCAGATGGGGATCGTGCCACAGGAGGCGTTCCTGTTCTCCGGCACCATCGGCGAGAACATCGCCTTCGGGCGCCCCGACGCCGGCGAGGCGGAGATCCGCGCGGCCGCTGCAGCGGTTGGCGTGGACGAGTTCATCGCAGAGCTCCCCGACGGCTACGACACCGAGGTGGGCGAGCGCGGCGCACAGCTCTCGGCGGGGCAGCGCCAGCTGATCGCGTTCGCGCGCGCGCTGATCGCCGACCCGCGCATCCTCGTGCTCGACGAGGCCACCTCCAACGTGGACATACATACCGAGGGGCGCATCGAGCAGGGCCTTCGCCGGCTGTTGCACGGACGCACCGCGATCGTGATCGCCCACCGGCTCTCAACGATCCGCCAGGCCAGCCAGATCGTGGTGCTGGAGCACGGTCGCATCGCCGAGCACGGCACCCACGACGAGCTGATCGCGGCCGAGGGGCGCTACTACGAGCTGTACCGCGACTGGGCCGCGCAGGCCGCCGCCTGAGCGCCGGCGCCGCGCCCGCGCTCGCACTCGACCTCGCGGCTCGCGCTTCACCTCGCAGGCTGGTAGCGTTTCCTGCAGACGGGTGGCTGCGCAGGGGATGGCAACAGCACGGCCCGGCACCAGGGGACCATGGACGGCCCGCAGGGCCGAGGAGGAGGATCGAGGGGATGAGACGCGCTCATGCAGTCACCGCTTTTGCCATAGCTGCAGCTGCCACCATGGCGCTCGCGGCACCGGCGATGGCTCACGAATTCAACAGCCCGCAGGGGCCGAGCGAACCGAAGGCGGTCGCTGTGGGCGCCCAGAGCTTCGCGTTCAGGCCCTTCAGGGTCACCTGCGAAGCGGCGCACTCCATTGCCGGCAGCACGGCCACCACCTGGCCCTCGCAGACGCTCACGCTGCAGATCAAGTACTCCAAATGCAAGACGCACGCGGGCAAAGTCGGGAAAACCGAAGGTCCGGCCGTCCCCACACACTTCGAATCGCCGGTCACGCTCACCTACCACGCCAACGGCTACGTGGAAGTGGGCAGCATGGCGATCAAGGTGGGCGGCAACTTCAAATGCAGGATCGCAACCGAACCGCAGGTGGTCCCGGCCAAAGCGGTCAAACACCCCACCGAAGAATTCACAGCCGTGGGCTTCCTGACCGAATCGATCCCCACCCTGAGCAAAAAACTCCCGATCCAAGAAATGGTCTCCGTGGCCAACCACGAAGTCACGCACCTCCGCTACGCCCTCGAAGAAGGGTTCTGCGAAGAACTCGAACTCCCGGGTGGCAACACCGGCTCCTACAGCGGCGTGCTGCAGGCGTCGATCAAAGCCGCAAGCCTCAACTGGAAATAGCCTGAGGACGGGCGCCCTGGCGGGCGCGGCGGGCGGCTCGACCCAGGTGGTCGGGCCGCCCTTCAGCGCTCCCGCACCCAGTCGGCGAAGCGTTCACAGAGCAACCCTCGGAGCGCGCTGACCGGAGCCACGAAACAAGCGGGTCAGCTACTCCGGGACAGGGACTCGAACCCCAATCTCCCGGACCAGAACCGGGCGTCGCTGCCAATTGGACTATCCCGGACAGTGCCTTCGTGATGAAGAATAGCCAATCACGCGGCCGTTCCGTCCCAGGCGTCGGCGAACATATGTTCGTGCCGCCCACGCGCGACAAGGTGCTGCAACTGTGGGGCCAGGGCCTGCCCCAGGCCGCCATTGCGCGCGCCCTCGACATCACCAAGAGCACCGTCGCGTTCCACCTGCGCGCCGTGCGGCAGCCCGACTCGCGTTTCCGCAGGCGTTACGACTGGATCGAGGTCCAGAGCTTCTATGACGCCGGCCACAGCGTCAACGAATGCGTCGCGCGGTTCGGCTTCTCCAAGCAGACATGGCACGCTGCGAAGAACCGCGGCGACATCGTGACCCGGCCCCACGCGATGCCCATCGAGAGGTTGCTCTCGGCGCCTCGTTGCCGCACGCACCTGAAGAAGCGCCTGCTCTCAGCGGGGCTGCTCCGCAACATCTGCGCGATGTGCGGAATCGCTGAGTGGCAGGGCAAGCCGCTGGCACTCGAGCTCCACCACGTCAACGGCGTGGCGCAGGACAATCGCCTCGAGAACCTGGCGTTGCTGTGCCCGAACTGCCACAGCCAGACCGACAGCTGGGGCGGGCGCAACCGCGAACGCCGAACGCCTGCCGCGAACGCCGCCTGAACCGCAGAGCGACGCTCAGAGCGTCGCGGGGTGGCCGTTGGGTGCGAAGAACGTGGTGATCGCCTCCTCGAGGCCGGGGTCGAGCACGAGCAGGACCTCATCGCCCTCCTCGATCACGGTGTCGGGCTTCGGCACGAAGCCCGAGCCGCCGCGCAGCACGGAGATGATCAGCGCGCCTTCCGGCAGAGCGATGTCGGAGATCTTCTCCCCCACCACCGGCGCTCCCTGGTTGACCTCGAGCTCGATGATCTCCAGACGCTCCTCTTCGAGCGCGAGCAGGTGCACGAGGCCGTAGCGCGGCACCTCGTGCTCGATCAGGCGCAGGATCAGGTCGGTTGCGGACACCGCGGGCTGGATTCCGAGCAGGCGGAAGTGGTCGTGGTTTCGGGGGTTGTTCACGCGGGCGATGATGCGATCGCAGAGGTACTTCTCCTTGGCCACCTGGCAGACGAGGATGTTGTCCTCGTCGTCCCCGGTGACCGCGATCACGAGATCAGCCCGCTGGATCCCTGCGCGCTCGAGCACCCACAGCTCGGTAGCGTCGCCGTACTGCACCGCGTGCTCGAACTCCTCCTCCATCACCAGATAGCGGGGGCGGTAGGACTCGATCAGCGTGACCTCGTGGTCCTTGCTAATCAGCTCACGCGCGAGGTTGCGCCCGACCTTGCCGGCGCCGGCGATGATCACGTACACGAGAGCTAGGCCGCCTCTGGCGCGAGCGCGTTCTCGAACATCTCGATCGCGTGCTTGGTCGGGGAGATCGTGTGCAATCCCTGCTCGCCGTACCATTCCGCGCGCGCGGGGTCCATCACGCGCACGATCGCCTTCTCCACGCCGAAGCGCTTCTGGGCGATCTGGGCGATGACGAGATTGGTGTTGTCGCCCGCGGTGGAGGCGATGAACACGTCGGCGCGCTCGATCCCGGCCTGGATCAGAGCGTCCATCTCCAGGGCGGTGCCCACCGTGAACTGGCCGCGCGCGTCCTCCCAGGACTGCGTCTGCCCGGCGTCCAGGCGCTCGTGCGAGAGCGGATCCTGATCGAGCACCGAGACTTCATGGCCGGCGGCCAGAGCCTTCTTGGCGACCGCGGCGCCCACGCGGCCTGCGCCGACGATCAGTACGAACATGACGCTCTGGAGATCTGCACAACCGGCAGGTTAGACGATGGGCGCGGTCTCTCGGTGCCCACGGCGCGACTGAGCCACCGCGGAGTCG
>Ga0210403_10001035_pt1 | contig 27238 bp, 20 predicted proteins | sample IncBWC19MmetaG_FD_150863 | JGI IMG/M metagenome (GOLD analysis project Ga0210403, IMG submission 150863) | Forest soil microbial communities from Barre Woods Harvard Forest LTER site, Petersham, Massachusetts, United States - Inc-BW-C-19-M | ecosystem: Environmental > Terrestrial > Soil >... | reverse complement strand
CAGAACACGCCTCGTCAGGGTCAGTTGAGCGGCCGGTTCGTCTTCTAACACGGTTGATCTCGGGACGGGCCGCTCTTTGAGCGGCCCGTTTTTTGCATTTTGAAGCATCATTCGTTTCTTATACTTGCTGTATGTCGATATCCATTAGAGTCGTGTTGTTTGGAGCCATCCTTTGCACTCCCCTCGTCTCGGCTGGCCAGACGCCGAATCCGAAGATCGTGCAGTTGTACCAAAGGGCCAGCGCAGAGCAGGCCAATGGTGGCGATGACGCGGCCGTGGCGGATTACCTGGAGATACTTCGGCTCGATCCTAAGTTGGGTGCCGCATATAACAATCTGGGGCGGCTTTACTACAACATAGGTCGGTATGCGGATGCTGTTCAGGTCTTAGCCAACGGGCTTCGTATCGATGCTTCGATGCACCCTGCGGAAGCGATGCTGGGTGGCAGCTATTACCAGATGGGAGAGTATGAGAAGGCTGCGTCGGTGCTCGAGTTGGCGGTGCGTGCGATGCCGGAGGACTGCTTCCCCCGCATCACGCTTGCGCGTACGCTGAACCAACTCGGCCAGCCGGACAAGGCGATTAGCCATCTTCATACCCTCGTGAGTAAGGACCCAAAGGATCAAGAGGCGTGGTACCTGCTTGGGAAGCTACAGTTAGAACTCTCCCAGAAGGCGTTTGCACGCGTGTATGCGATTGATCCCAACGCCCCGCTCGCGCATGAACTCTCCGGAGAGATCATGGAAAGCATGAGCAATACAGCCGGTGCGATTGCTGAATACAAGAAGGCTCTCGCGGTCGCACCCGCAGATAACATGGCTTTGGAGCATCTTGCCAATGCGTACTGGCATACGGGAGATTGGACAGCGGCTCGCGACGGATTCCTCGCATTGCTTCGGCAAGACCCCACCAATTGCATCGCGCACTGGAAGTTGGCGAATGCTCTCGATGAGCTTGCGGAGTCGGCCACCGATGCTCTCGCGCATACGGACGTGGCGCTGAAGGCATGTCCATCGCTGGGACAGGCCCGGGTTGAGCGGGGACGCCTTCTGCTCCGGATGGGACGGGCAAGCGATGCATTGGCTGAGTTGCTCATCGCGGAGAGAAGCGCTCCGGATGAAGCCTCGATCCAGATTCTTCTCGCAAAGGGCTATAAAGCTCTCGGAGATTCAGCGCATGCAGCCGCCGCCAACGCCCGGTTCCAACAACTGCAGCAGGCAGAGCATAAGGCTGAAGAGGCGCATGCCGCGGATGTTATACGAGCTAATCCCTAGGTCTGGCAACAGTAGTTTCCCATCCTGATCGCCTGCCGGCGCTAATGCTCGAAGCCTCTATCGTCGTGCGCCATATGCTGGCTTTCCGAACAGCGAGTGGCCTTCCAAATAGACTGCGCTGGTCTGGCTAGTGTGGCGAAGTTCGGTCGTATAGGATCGCTCCCCCAAGGAGGGTCAAATCTACCTTTACATTCTCGATCTCTGCTGGATCGATCTGAAAGATGTCGCGAGAGAGAACGACGATGTCCGCTAGTTGCCCGGGCTGAATAGAACCCTTCAGCGTCTCTTCCCCTTCGGCATAGGCAGCGTTATAGGTGTAGGCGCGCACTGCCTGGGCTACGGTAACTTTTTCCTGTGGCATCCATCCGTTCGGGTTCCTACCATCGATGGTGCGACGCGTTACGGCCGCGTAGATACCGGTCAGCGGAACCAACGGGGCGACCGGCCAATCGGATCCGAACGCAACCACGGCGCCTGAGTCCATGAGGGAACGGAAGGCATAGGTGGTCTTGATGCGTTCGGGGCCGATGCGCTTCTCGGCCCAGCGGCCGTCGTCGATGGCGTGGAACGGCTGCACGGAAGCGATGATATGCAACTTTTGAAAGCGCGGAATATCCTCCGGTAGCAACGTTTGTGCGTGCTCGATGCGGAAGCGCCGGTCGCGCGGGCCGTCTTCTTTCTCGAGCCGTTCATAGAGGTCGAGGACGGTATGGTTTGCGCGATCGCCGATTGCGTGTGTGATCAACTGCAGGCCCGACTGGTCGGCGAGTTTGAACGCGGCATAGATCTCGTCGGGATGCTGCATGGTGTCACTGGCGATTCCATAGTTGGCGGGGTTGTCGGTGTATGGCGCGGTAAACCACGCCGTTGATGCACCGAGTCCACCATCCGCGAAGCTCTTCAGGCAGCCGATGTGAAACAGCTCATTGCCAAAGTCCGCTTCGATGCCTAACTCGGCCATCTTTTTGCCGTCGATCAGCGGAAGGCACTCGGCGACACGCAACTTCAGCCTGCCCTGGCGAGCCAGGGATTGCAGCGCCTGCACCTTCAGCCGGCCCGAAGGATCGTTTGCACTGACGGCCATGTCCTGCACGCTGGTCACGCCGTTCTCGGCAGCCAACTTCTGGATTGCGAGGAGGTAGGTCTCCATATCCTTCGCGGTCTCGGCCGGGACGTGGGACAGGATCAGGGCTGTGGCTGCGTCCTTGAAGATGCCTGTAGGATTGCCCTCGGCATCGCGCAGGATGACGCCGCCGGGAATGTCCCTGGTGTTGTGATCGACCCCTGCGAGCTTCAAGGCATAGGCATTGGCCAGAATCATGTGCAGGTCGGTCCGCGCGACGGCGACCGGATTGTCTGGGGTTACGTCGTCGATCAGCTGATGTGTCGGCAGTAGGATCGGAGACCAACGTTCCTGGTCCCATAGTCCGTTCAGAATCCATCTTCCCTTCGGTGCCGACTTCGCGAAGGCGGCGATGCGCTGGCGGAACTCGGCCGCGCTCTTGGTGTCGGTCAAGTGAACGCCAACGAGATTGGCTCCGCCCAACTGCACATGTACGTGGGCATCGTTGAAGCCCGGCAACACGAGGCGCCCATTTAGCTGGACGATCTTTGCCGTGGGCGCCGCCAGCTTCAGCATCGCGGCGGAGGTGCCGGTGGCGAGAATGCGGCTGCCGCGAATCGCCACGGCCTCGGTCTGCGGCTGCGATGCCACGCCGGTCCACACCTTGCCGCCGACCAGCACAACGTCGGCGCCACCCTGGGCGTGCAGCCCGGCACCGATGAGGAGCAGCAGCGCCAGCGGCAGAAGTGCGATTCTGTGCGAGGTCATCGTGTCCCCCAAAAATGAGTTCTGCGACGTCGTCCGAGTGATTCCGAGTTACGGCCGCGCTTCATTGTATCGATAGACCATCGCACCCAAGGCGGCCGCTCGGAAGCGTGATGGGGGAGCCGTAGCCGCTGCTGAGCAGCGGAATCTCCTTCACCAGGCTGTTGTATGTGTCGGCGACAAAGACGTTCCCGCTCGCGTCCACAGCAACGCCGAAAGGTGAGTAAAACCCGCCTCGCAGGGTAAGCTGCGTCCCGCTAAAGTGAGCCGTCTGCGCGGCCACAACGCCGGCGCACCCCGCACTCAGCAGCGCAGCCCCGTCGCGCTTCGCAGCACCATCGCGCCAAGTCGAAGAATCCGGAGGTTGAGCCGAGAAACAACCGCCAAAGACAGGGTAAGGGGAGCAAATCAGGCACACAGGGACATGGAGACAGACCTATTTCGCGCACGCAGACTCTCTAGCGCCGAAGGGGAGAATTAGATGACGGGACCTCACGAGCCTAACCCAAACAGGTGCGCATGCAAAAGAAAAATCACCGACAGCGCCGATTTTCACCTGTTGTTTGCTCGCGGCGGCGAGTCGCAGCGGAGAAGGCAAGGCTGGACAGAGCCAAGCCGTGAAGAAATTGTGAAGATGAGATCTTCTTCCCGGTCATCGAGCCACAGACGACGCTGAGAGCGTCGGTCGGGAAGGTCCTGACCAAGCAATAAACCGTTGTTGTATTCAGCCAGGATGCAACTGTGCCTGACCAAGCGGCGCGGTTGCTCGAAGGGTGCGGCGTGTGTCATGCTCGAAAGATGAAGGGTCGAAAGCTGCTCTGGGCGTGGATGGGATTGGTGTTGGCGGGCTCTTTGTCGTGTGCGGCACAGGAGAAGGGGATCTGGCGCGCAGAGAGCTCGACGGCCAAGACCATCACAGGCGACGTGGTGATTTCGACTGAAAAGCTAGCCATCAACTTTTCCAATTTTCCCATCGCGCAGATACGTGCTCTCGAGCCGGCTGAGGCGAGTGCAGCCTTCGATGCAGAGAGCGGTACTGGCGGGAGCGGAAACCTTTACAGGCTGAGCATCCCGGCTGAAAAGCGGTTTTTGCACCGCAATACTCTGTGCGGAGGGGAGGAGACGCAGTGGATGGCCACCTACGTGGTAGGTCACAGTCTGCAGGTTGCATTCTTCTCGGGCGCCAGCATGCCCGTATTTACAGCCGATGCCCTGGCGAATGCAACGAGTCTGTGTGGCACCTTCTCCTACGTGCGTTGAACTCCAGTTCGCGTAGACGACTTGGATACGCGATTCTCCGAGCCTCAGATGAAGATCGGGAGGCCGCGAGACTCTGCGATGCGTGTCAGTGGCGTCGCAGAGTCTCGCGATTGCTTTCCTGATCACTGCTTCGCAGCTTTGACGTTGGGAGTGAGTGAAGCTGCCAGCGGATCTCCCCAGATGTAATGGTCGAACCAGTTCTCGTTCTCTTCCATGACGGCACGTTGTTGTTTGGGCTTGTTGATGGGATGGCCGAAGCCGTCATACACCACCATCTTCACCGGGACTCCGCGGTCTTCGAGCGCCTGGCGCAATTCAAAGCCATTGGCGATCGGGACGCGCCGGTCGGAGCCACCGTGCTGAATGAGCGTCGGCGTCTTCGCCTTGGCGATATAGCTGATCGGCGAGGTCTTCTTGTAGATATCTGCATCCTCCCAGGGTGTGGAATGCAAATACTGCGGAGCGAACGGCGTAATGTCCGTGTTCACGTAATAGGTCATCCAGTCGGATATTCCGGCACCTACGGAGACTGCTTTGAAGCGGTCGCTTGATGCCGTGATGAACGCGGAGATATAGCCGCCTTCGCTCCAACCCATCGCGCCTACGCGGTCCTTGTCGACGTAGCCCTGTGCGATCAAGAAGTCGACACCGGAGATCACATCGGCGTAGTCGCCAACGCCAAGGTTGCGCACGTTGAGCGAGCGAAACTTCTCTCCGTAGCCCGCTGAGCCGCGGTAGTTGGGCCGCAGCACAAGCGCACCCTTAGCCAGAAAGTGTTCGATCGGGTAGTAGCGGTCAGCATTCACGACCGGAGTATCGATGCCCGTCGGTCCCCCGTGAATTACGACCAGCAGCGGATACGATTTGCTCGGAGTAAAGTCCGCGGGCTTGTACAGGATGCCCTCGATCACCGTTCCATCCGCGGACTTCCAGTGCACTACCTCCCGCTTGGAGGTATCGAAGCTGGCGAGCTGATCTCCTGCGTGCGTCAGTTGTGTGGGGGAGGCAACCGGAAGATCACTCGCGTAGATCTCCGCATAGCGATTGGCACCGGCGCCCCGGTAGGCGATTCGCTTGAAGTCCTGGGAGAAGGAGAACTGGCTCGCGATATCGCTTCCGGGCGTGGCTATCTGCTTTACCGTTCCTGACTTTGGGTCCATGAGGAACAGAGAGGAGTTTGTCTTTTGGAGTGCAGAAAAGTAGATTCCTTCTGGAGCCCAGCGCAGTAGATCCGCGTCTTCGTCAAACGCTTCGCTCAGGACGCGGGGTGTGCCTCCGTCGCTTCCTACCACCGCGATTCTCCTATCGGAGTAAAAGAAATACTTGCTTGCGTTTGCGGTCTCGTATGCGATCTCGGTGCCATCGGGCGACCACTTGGGATTGTTGTCCGGTCCCGGAGTGGCAACGATCTTCTTCACCGTTTCATTCGCGATGCTTACGGTGTATATGTCACTGCTGAATCCCGAGATCAGGTCGGGGTCTCGCTGCGCGCTGAAGGCGATGCGTGTGCCGTCGGGCGAGAACGAGAAGCTTCCGACGCTGAACGTGTCGCCTGCTGTGAGCAGCTTCGGCTCTCCGATGGTGGTGGTTCGTCCCGCTGCATCCGTTGTCGGCAGATCGATCAGCCAGAGGTGCACCATCGGGTAATCCGCATGGAAGACGTGGTACTCCCCGAAGGTCTCCTGACGATCCTTCATCGCTTTGGTTTCGGGGGCTTCGGCCGCCAATGCGATCCGCTTCGAATCAGGCGCCCACTGAAATTCAGCGACTCCGTTCTCCAGCTTCGTAAGTTGCTGCGCTTCTCCGCCGTCGAGCGGCATCACATAAACCTGTTTCTTGCCCTCCTTCGATCCTGGCAGCGGTGCCGTTCGATCGGAGAGAAAAGCGATCCAGCGGCCATCGGGCGACCACTTAGCATCACTTGAGGACTTAGCTGCCACGGTCAGCAGATGGCTCTCGCCCGTCGCTGTGTTGGCGAGCCAAAGATCTGTCTCGAAGGCATTGGCCTCCCAATTGGCGCGTGTCTCTTCGTACACCACGTGGTGTCCATCGGGAGAGATCTGAGGCGCCGCTACGCTGCGCATCTCGATCGACTGATCGATTGTCGGAGTTCTCGTTGGGACTACTGTCTGCGCTGCAATATAAGGGGCGAAGGCGAGCAGGGTGGCTGCATACTTCAGATAAGCCTTGCTGGAACGGGTCAAATGGCACTCTCCCTTGGCGTGATGTGCCAAAGTATACCTAAACCCGCTCTTTCTCAACGCTTGATTCCGGTTGTACTGGGAAGGCTTTGTCCAGAGTTGTGAGCAGGGAAGAGCATCGGGCTTCGCTTCGGAAGCGGAAGTCCGATGCTCTTCGGGCAGATGCGTCGAGCGCCATAGAAGACCCGTTCGTTGCGTTACTCCGCCAGGACCGCCTTAGTTAAATTACGTGGATGGTCGACGTCGATTCCATGGTTGATCGCCATGAAATACGAGAGCAATTGCAACGGGATCACCTCGCAGATGGGCAGCAGGGCGTCGCTCATCTCTTCAACGAAGACGGCATGTGTGGCAAGCCCGGCGACTACTTCGTCTCCCATATTCGCGACGGCGAGGATGTCGGCGCCCTGCTCGCGCATGTCGCGCATCAGCTGCACGACCTTTTGATAGCGCTCGACGGACTCCGGGTCGGAGCGATCCACTGTGGCGATCATGACCAGCGGCGTGCCTTCAGCGACGAGGGCATTGGGACCATGCTTCAACTCTCCGCTGGGATAGCCCTCGGCGTGGAGGTAGGCCGATTCCTTGAGCTTGAGCGCGCCCTCGCGGGCGATGGGGTAGTGAATGCCGCGGCCCAGGAAGAGGAAGTTCCTTGCAGTGCGGTACTGATTGGCAATCGCGCGCATCGCGTCGTCCCAGCCTTCCAGCTGCGCGCTGATCCGCGTAGGCAGACTGGCCGCCTGGGCCAGACGTTCCCCTAATTCGGCTGCGTTCATCGTCTGTTTGGACTCGGCGATCAGCAACGCGAGCAGGTGCAGGTTAAGCAGCTGTGCAGTGAAGCTTTTTGTCGCGGGGATGGCGCGCTCGCGTCCAGCCATGGTGGGGAAGGAGACCGTGGCCTCAGCCGCCATGGTGGAGTTCGCCACATTGGTGATCGCCAGGGTCGGATGGCCAGCGAGCCTGGCCTTCCGCAGCGCGGCCAGCGTGTCCGCAGTCTCGCCCGATTGCGAGACCACCAGCACCGCGGCGTTCTTCAGCGCGCGCTCGGAGCGGTAGCAGTACTCGCTGGCATATTCGACATCGACGGCCACACCGCTGAGATCCTCGATGGAGAGCTCCGCGACCATGCCGGCGTGACGGCTGGAGCCGCTGGCGGCAATGACAATCTCGGTGCGCGCCGCCTGAATCCAGGCACGAACGGGCGCGCAGACCTCTTCGCGAAATCCATCGATGCCGACATAGCGGTCGAGGGTCGCCGAGAGGGTCTGAGGCTGTTCGTGGATCTCACGAAGCATCCAGTGAGCAAAGGGGGCTGGGCGTTCAGAGTCGGGCATACAGTGGGTTCTCCCGTCGAAGTGATTGTTTGATCTATATATGATCAGAATAATCTACATTTTGCACGAAAGAAAATGGGAGCACCTCCGGTCTCGCGCTCCACCGGTCTCGTATTGCCCGGTTGCTCGTGGGGCACAAATCGCTGGATCCATCGCGTCATCGAAATCGGGCACGGCGAGTATCGCATGAAGGCGCGAGCGAGCTGCTTGTCAGGACCTAATTGAAGTAGGAAGGAAATGCGGTGCTTGTTCTCGAATTTTATGCTTTCGATGGCTATACCCTGGCGGGGTATGATACAAATGAGAACGGGGATGATAGATCCTCGCAGGAGAACTACGAAAACTATGAGCATCAATTCCGCACAAGAGCCTCCCAGTACGCGGAGAGCCTTCCTGTGTTGCGATGAGCGCTCTGGAACTCGCCCCTAGCTCTGCTATAGACGACTCCACACCGCTCATCACACCATACGACCTGTGATTTGAGCGTGTGAGTACGTCGGCCTCTTAGAGTCCAACTCACCCCTCCCGAACCAACGATCCGGCATGTCATTTTTCACCTGAGCCCTGCGCTAGCGGTGGAGATGCGCCTGTCTGGGTCTCAAGGAGGACTGAACCATGGAGAGCAAGCTCTTCTCTGCCCGTCAGACTCGTGCCATGCGTTGCGCGTGGCTTTCTACTGGTGAAACCAGCAATCCCTTACGGTGTGTGTGGCTGCCCGTCGAGGCTTCCACTCGGGTAGCTGCTGCTCCCTCGGATGAGACAGGGGGGATAGGACTGTGCGCGTAGCGGAGCCCGAACTCGAGGTCGCGCAGCATGCCCCTGCTGGAGTTATCGTGCGGCGCACATGGCAGAAGCATGTGCTCACCTTCCTGATGGTCTTTGGCCCCGGCCTGATCGTCATGGAGGCGGATAACGATGCGGGAGCGGTTTCTGCTTACATGCAGGCCGGTGGTCAGTACGGCCTGCATCTGCTTTGGCTGCTGGTGGTGCTGCTGCCCATCTGCTACTTCGTGCAGGAGATGGTGGCGCGGCTTGGAATCGCGACGGGCAAAGGCCATGCAGCGATGATCTACGAGCGGTTCGGTACATGGTGGGGGCGCTTCTCGCTCGTTGATCTGCTGGCGGTCAACTTCCTCACCCTGATCACTGAGTTCGCTGCGATCTCGCTGGCGCTGAGCGCGCTCGGCATCAGCCCCTATATCTCGGTGCCGGTGTCAGCGCTCGGCCTGACGCTGATGGTGGTGACGGGAAGCTACCTGCGCTGGGAGCGTATCGTCATCGGCCTGTGCCTGATCGACCTGACTTGGTTCGTTCTGGCCTTCCTCGTACATCCTCACTGGGCCACGGTGGCCCACAACTCCGTCGTGCCGACGATGCCCTCCGGCGGGATCAGCAGCAGCTTGATCTTTCTGGTGGTCGCCATCGTGGGGACAACCATCGCTCCGTGGCAGCTCTTCTTTCAGCAGAGTTGCGTGGCCGAGAAGCGGCTGCGCTTTGCCGACCTGAAGTGGGCGCGACTGGATACGCTGCTCGGCGCCATCTTTACGGTGTGCGTGGCGGGCGCAATGATGTTGGTGGGGAACTACGGCTACGAACACAAGATCGCATTTGAGGATCCTGCGCAGCTCGCCGTTGCACTCGGGCCCATCGCCGGTCACTTCGTTCGTAACGGCGTTCTGCTGCTGATGGTCAATGCTGCCGTGCTTGGAACCACGGCGATCTCCTTGGCCAGCGCCTGGGCGTACGGTGAGGTGCAGGGCTGGGAGCACTCGCTGCATAAGAAACTGTGGGAGGCTCCGGGCTTCTACGCTACCTATATCGCCTGTGTGGGCGCGGCTGCGGGCATTGTCCTGATTCCGCATGTGCCCTTGCAACTGGTCATCATCAGCGTTCAGGTCTTCGCTGGATTGATTCTTCCCTCGGCCATCATCTTTCTGCAGCTTCTGCTCAACGACCGCGAGTTGCTGGGGGAGCGCTGGATCAACCGGCCCTGGAATAACACCATCAACTGGACGATCATCGTCGTTCTCTTTGCCCTGTCGCTGCTATTGGCTGCACAGGTGATGCTTCCCAATCTCTTTCAGAAATGAGCTGACCGATGGCAACTCTACGTGTGGCACCTGAGATAAATGAATGGAGCGTCGTACACCCGATGCACGACGTGGCGGAGCAGAAGTGTTCCAGTGAAGGTCTGGGCAAGATTCGCATGACTCGACCGGTCCGTGTCTCCCTGGGCGTTTTGCGCGCCTACCTGATCGCGATGACGTTAATGCTCGGCTACCACGTGCTCGATCTCGCCGGTCTATTTCACAAGACCCGATGACGACCGGTTTGCGTAACGCCTAGTTGTTGCCGACAAAGGCTCGCGTGTTTAGGCGAGGTTATCCGACGCGATGCCTCTCTCGTGAATCAGGTTGCGAATGTGCCCCGCGATCTCATCTCGGATGGCACGTACAGCTTCAATCGTCTGTCCTTTGGGATCGGAGAGTGGCCAGTCGTCGCGCTGCAAGCCGGGGACAAAGGGACAGGCATCACCACAGCCTATGGTGATCAATAACTCCGCGTCGGCTGCGAGCTCTGCTGTAAGTCTCTGAGGTTTTGCGGTCGACAGGTCGATGCCAACCTCGCGCATCGCCTCGACGACGACGGGATGCACCTGCGCTCCGGGCTGGGTGCCGGCCGAGATTGCCCGCGCCTGCTGTGGATCGGTGAACCGGTTGAAGAACGCCGCCGACATCTGCGAGCGGCCGGCGTTGTGAACGCAGGCGAAGATAAAGGTCCGCATCAACTCTCCTCAGCTATTCGTTGTGGGCTATGCGCAGCAGGTTGGGCCGCAGCAGGTCTTGGCCGCGGGTTTGATGGCGTACACCTTCACGCTGGCTGCCGCTGCGTTCACATCGTATTGCGCGAGTAAGTCGCTCAAGTCCTCATGAACACTGGGCGCGGCCGGGGCGCAGCAGGTGTTTTGCTCTGTGGCTCCTGGGCTGGCTGCAGCCATCGCTGGCGAACAACAGCCTGACTGATTCTCTACCTTGGTGTAGGCATTCAGATCGGAGCCGCTATCGACGATCTCGACGAATGCGAAGCCAGCCTTGAGGAGTTCGTTGCGGTATTCCTCGATGCGGATAGCGCCGGCGATGCAGCCGACATAGGCGGCGAGGCTGGAGGCGACCGCCTGAGGCAGTTCTGTCTTTAGGGCAATGTCACTGACGGCGAGCCGGCCGCCTGGCTTGAGAACACGAAATATCTCGCGGAAGACGGCCGGCTTGTCGGGGGCAAGGTTGAGGACGCAGTTGCTGATCACGCAATCGACCGACGCGTCGGGCAAGGGAAGATGGTCGATGGTCGCCTCGTAGAACTCAACGTTGCTGTACCCACCGGCTCGCGCGTTGGCGCGAGCGCGCTCGATCATCGCCGAGGTCATGTCGATGCCGATGGCCCGGCCCCTCGGACCGACCTTGCTGGCGGCGAGAAACACGTCCAGACCGCCGCCCGAGCCCAGGTCTACGACCACCTCGCCGGCTTTGAGGTGAGCGGTCGCCGTCGGATTGCCGCACGACAGGCCCATGTTGGCTGCAGCCGGAATCGAGGTCAGCTCCTCGGCGCTGTAGCCGAAGGCCTCGGCGACGGCCTTCACGCCGCTGTGTTCGCTCGAAAGCGTGCTCTCGGCGACGGCTCCATACTTCGCTTTCACTGCATCCAGCAAGGTTTCTGTCATGACTCCTCCACAATCCATCTGCCAAGGCGAATATATTCCTTGACCGATACATGCGTCAATGCGAATATATGGGCATGGCGGCAAAACCATCCTTCGACATGGAGCGATTTTTCAAATCCCTCGCGGACAAGACGCGGCTGCGTCTGTTGCACCTTATGGGCGACCAGGAGATCTGCGTCTGCTACTTCGTCGAGATCCTGGGCCAGCCGCAGCCGAAGATATCGCGCCATCTGGCTTACCTGCGCAGTGCCGGGATCGTCGCTGCGCGGCGGGAAGGGACGTGGATGCACTATCGGGTCGTGATGCCGCCGCACATCGGAGCCGCGCAGATTCTTCGTCAGACGATCGCCGCGCTGCAGGATGAGAGAGGTATGCAGGCGGATCGAGCCCGGCTGACCAAGGCATGCTGCGCGCCGAAGAGGAGCGTCGCACTGGACGGAGCGCCTGCTCCCATCTCCCTCGGGGCGCCGAGCTGCGAGGCCTGCTAATGACGAGACCCAAGGAAACGCCTGCGCGCCCGCCGTGCGGAAGAAACTTTCCTTCCTCGACCGCTTCCTGACCCTCTGGATCTTCCTGGCGATGGCGCTTGGGGTTGCCATCGGCCATCTCATTCCGTCTGCGGCTGGCTACATCAACCGCTTTCAGGTGGGGACGACCAATCTTCCCATTGCCATCGGACTGATCATTATGATGTATCCGCCGCTGGCCAAGGTGCGCTACGAAAAGCTGGGGGAGGTCTTCGGCAACCGCCGCGTGCTCGGCCTGTCGCTGCTGCAGAACTGGGTGGTTCGGCCGGTTCTGATGTTTCTGTTGGCGGTGTTGTTCCTGCGGTCCGAGCCGGCATACATGCGCGGGCTGATCCTGATCGGTATCGCCCGTTGCATCGCCATGGTGCTGGTGTGGAACGAGCTGGCAGAGGGCGACACGGATTATGTCGCCGGGCTGGTCGCATTGAACAGTATCTTTCAGGTACTTTTCTATAGCCTGTATGCTTGGCTCTTTTTGAGCGTGCTGCCCGTTCACCTGAGAATGCGGGGAACCGCTGTGGCTGTCGGCATCGGAGCTTTGGCCAAGAGTGTGGGCCTCTATCTCGGCGTGCCCTTCGTCGCCGGCTTTCTCACCCGGTTGGGATTGCGGCACGTCAAGGGCGAGGAGTGGTATCGAACCCATTTCATTCCACGCATCAGCTCGTTGACGCTGGTTGCGCTGCTCTTCACGATTCTGGTCATGTTCTCGCTCAAGGGCGATCTGATCGTGCGGCTACCGCTCGATGTGCTGCGGATTGCAGTGCCGCTGGTGGTCTACTTTGCGGCTATGTTTCTGGTGAGTTTTTGGATGGGGAAGAGGCTGGGTGCCGACTACGCGCAGTCGGCAACGCTCTCCTTTACCGCTGCCGGCAACAACTTTGAACTCGCAATTGCGGTCGCTGTGGCCGTATTTGGCATTAATTCCGGTGAGGCATTCGTCGGCGTAGTCGGCCCGCTGATTGAGGTACCCGCCCTCCTTGGTCTCGTGAATGTCGCCTTCTGGATTCGCTCACGGTATTTCAATAGAGCGCATGGTCCAGAAGTGTTTCAGATGGTGGAGAAATGATAGGCCCAACGGGCACTTCTGCAGGCCTGCCTCGTCCTGAATGAATAGTTGTCATAACGCAGTTTGCTGTCCTTCCTTGCGGATGAATATTGTGAACCGCAACCTAGGTGAGGACGCCGCGTTCGGGAGAGTAGACTGAATCTGTAGATCTCCAGAGGCCTACTGTTTATTCCCGAGACGACAGACGACCAGATCGTGGTTTCTCGGGACCTCCCATGCGCTCTCCATCGGACAATACGTTCGTCTTATGATTGTCGTCATATCGCTCAGACAAATAACTGAATCGTTCATGCCGTCGCATCTAGCCGAGCTTTCTGTTCCCGTGTTCGGCGATTCTGGCGACACCTCTTCCTATCCATCGGAGACAAAACAATGAAGCTGTCCGCGCCTCCGTTTCTTCTTGCTCTGCCGCTGCTCTTCGCCTGCAATGCCTTTGCGCAGCACGAGACTTTTACGATTGTGCCGGATGCGAGCGACGTTGGGTTCACCCTTGCTGGATCCGAGCATAGTACCCACGGTACCTTCCACGTAAAAAATGGATCAGTCGACTTCGACCGTGCGACGATCTCCGGTTCGGTCATCGTCGCGGCCGGTAGCGGCAACACCGGTAATCAGAGCCGCGACCGGAAGATGACAAATGAGGTCCTGGACGCCACCCATTTTGCAGAGGTCACCTTCGCTCCGCAGAGATATCAGGGGACGATAGCTCCGAGGGGCGACTCGACCATTCAGGTCACCGGTACCTTCACGCTGCATGGCACGCCGCATGAGATCACCGTCCCCATGCAGATCCTCATCGAGGGCAGCAATTGTACGGCGAAGACCCACTTCACGATCCCTTATGTGCAATGGGGGCTCAAGGACCCAAGCGTCTTTATTCTGAGGGTGTCCAAGGAGGTTGACATCGATCTGACTCTGGTTGGCCGCTTGTCGGGCACGAACTGATCGCAGCTGTTACCTAGGCCAATACTCCAAATCGATAAGATCATGGCACCCGTTTCCGTTCTTCAACGGTGAGCAACGCATCTGCGGTAAGCGAAGCTAGATCTCTAAAGAGCTGCTCCAACGTCGCCTCCCGGTCCGACTCGGACAAGCCGAGTTGTCGCTCCACCCGCGCTTTCATCTCTCGTATCCGCGACTCCGATGCCTTGCCCGTAAGGTGTTGGAACAATAAGACGTGCGCATTCTTGTGCTGCATGACCTCCAGTGCGTCCAGCATCTGGCGATGCGATGTTCCCTCCCAGATCGCCAGAATCATTGCTTCGCGGAGCCAGCGTTCGACGCGATATTCCTGCAGTGTCCCCAGACCGCCGTGCACCTCCATCGCCCACTTGGCCGTCTGCACCGCGAACTCCGCGGTCCAGTATTTGGCGAGGTGGGCGATCAAGCGAAACAGATGATAGCGCTCCGAGTACGGCGGCCTCTCCTGCCATACCTGGTCGAGCAGATGCACGGCTTCCCACGCCAGCATGGAAGCCGCGCGCAGGCCGCGCAGTCGAGTCTCAAACTGTTGCCGAAGTAACGGATGCTCAATGATCGGTTTGCCGAACGCCGTGCGGCGCTCAGCAAAGGAGTAGGCATCGGCAATGGCCCTTTGTGCGAGCGCTGCACTGCCCACGCTATTCGCCACGCGCGAGAGGTTCAGCGCCTCGAGAATCAAGTAAATTCCATGTTCCGCTTGTCCCAGAAGCCAGCCTTCGCTGTTCCGAAGTTCGATCTCACCGGTCGGCACTGAACGCGTGGCGATCTTATCCTTGAGCCGGCGTATCTGATAGTTCAACTGCCCGTTCCCATCGCGACGCGGCACCAGGTAGAGGCTTAGCCCGCGTACATTCTGGGGTGCGCCCTCGCGCCGAGCCGCGACCACGGCCAGTTCGGCGCCGGCATTGCTTGCGAAGTACTTGTCGCCGGTTAGCCGCCATTTGCTCCCATCCTGTCGCGCTACGGTCGCGACCGCCGCGCCCAGGTCTGACCCACCCTTGATCTCCGTCATCCAGGTTGCGCCCTGCCAGACGCTGTCATCGTGCCGCAACATGCTCGGCAAAAACAGGGACTTCAACTCCGTCCCTCCATATTTCGAGAGTGGGGCAGCGGTGGACAGAGAGACGGTATACGGACACGCCAGCCCCGGGTCGTAGAAGGCGGTGGCGTAGAGGAGGAGGTAAGAGGGAATTAGAGAGTTTTGCTCAAAGGCTCGCCAGAGCACGCCTGTCCGGTATCCATGTTTCAGCATGCGCCAGTATTCAGGCGGGTAAAGAATCTCATCCACCCGCGCGCCCCACTGGTCAAACATGCGTAACCAGGGTGTGCCCGCGCGATCCACTGCGTCTGAGATTGCCTGGCCTTCGCAGGCGAACCATGCATCGTACTCTCGCAGCCACGCGTGATCTGCTGAGATCCCAAGTTTCTGCAGAAACTGCGGCGGAGAGCGCAACGCATCGAAGCTCATAGTGAGAAGTTCTCTCACCAGAGCGCCATTTTTGCAAGCATCGTCGAGATATCCATTTCAGAGAGGATCTGGAAAGGCAGAAGATTGGACCGCCCAGCCGGGACAATGGAGAATTATATTCAATCGCTTGAATAAGCTCTGCCCTTGATATATAAGGAATAACTCAAGAGCAATGTGCGTTAGAAGAGCGTACTGTCGCCAACCGGGACAGTGGGGGGATGTGCATCCATGTCGCAACACGCCACCGAGCCTTGCCTCGCCGCCGCCGCTCCTGATGAGAGGTCGGGACTACGGCGCTCGCTCAGGTTATGGCATCTGGTGGTGTACGGGATCGTCATTATCCAGCCAACGGCGCCCATGGGCATATATGGAGTGGTCAGTAACGTAGCCGGCGGCCATGTTGTGACCACTATCCTGATCGCCATGGTAGCCATGCTGTTTACCGCGATCAGCTACGGCCGCATGGCGCGCGTATATCCCAGTGCGGGTTCCGCATATACCTATGTGGGCAAGGAGTTGCACCCGATGCTTGGTTATGTCATCGGGTGGTCCATGCTGATGGACTATCTGCTCAACCCCATCATCTGTGCGATATGGTGCAGCGCTGCCGCGCAGAATATTCTGCCCAGCGTCCCTTATGCAGCATGGGCGGTTTCCTTTGTCCTCCTCTTCACCGCTCTCAATCTTCGCGGGGTGAAGACCTCAGGCCGAGTGAACGCGCTGCTTGCCTTGTTTATGAGTATCGTGGTCGTCGTCTTCCTGGCAGAGGCCATCCACTATATCTCCCTGGTCGTCCGCCCCGTCGCAGGGCAGTGGTTGCTTCCGTTCTATGATCCCACGACCTTTTCCTCCTCCCGTGTGCTTCGCGGTACCTCGATCGCGGTGCTGACCTACATCGGCTTTGACGGCATCTCCACCATGTCGGAGGAGGTGGAGAACCCTCGCCGCAACATCATGCTCGCAACCGTCTTCACTTGTCTGGTGATTGGTATTCTCTCCGCAATCGAGGTTTACACTGCACAACTCGTGTGGCCTGCGCACACTCCTTTTGCTGACTCCATGATTGATACTGCCTACGTCTTTGTCGCGCGCCGGGTTGGCGGAGTCTTCTTGTTCCATCTGCTCAACGCGACACTGCTGATTGCCAACATGGGGTCAGGCATGGCCGCACAGTTTGGCGCCGCGCGCCTGTTATATGGAATGGGCCGCGCTAATGCTCTGCCAAAGCGCCTTTTCGGTGCCATCGATGCGCGCAACGGAATCCCCCGTAACAATGTCCTCATCGTTGGAGCGTGCACATTGTTGGGAGTCTTCCTGATGACCTATCAAAGCGGTGCCGAGTTGCTCAATTTCGGCGCCTTCATGGCATTTATGGGAGTGAACGCCGCAGCGCTGGTTCACTACAAGTTTCGCTCCAAGGAGACGGTGTTCATGGCTGCGATGATTCCCCTCCTGGGTTTTGTGGTGAGCGCGTTCATCTGTCTCAATCTCAACCACAAGGCGCAGCTTCTGGGCGTCGCATGGGTTTTGATAGGCCTTTCTCTCTACTTCCTGATGCGACGCACAAGTGCAGTACCGGACAGCCGAATGGAACTCGACGGGCTGCAGTAGAGCACAATTTGGCTTCGTTCTTGAGCTGTGTAACTGGAGATGAGTACTATTCCAGTAGGGATACAGAAACCAATTTTTCGCTGAGGCAATGGACGTAATGAAACGCAAGACCACATCGAGCCGCGTGACCCTCGTAGACGTTGCGCGGGCTGCCGGGGTTTCGACTTCGACTGTTTCTATTGTGTTAAATAAGACTCCCCTCTCCCGCTATGTGGCTTCAAAGACGAAGGAGCACGTCTGCAAAATGGCGGCGGAAATGGGCTACTATCCGGACGCATTGGCGCGCTCGCTTAGCCGTCGGCGCAGCCAAACGATTGGCGTTCTGGTCTTCGATATCTCGGATCCGTTCTGCATGTCGCTGCTGCGCGGCATTGAGCAGGCACTCTATCCCACGTCCTATCTGCCCATCATTATGGATGCGGATAATCGCCGTGATCAGTTCGAGCGCTATCTTGATATGCTTCTGGAGCGACGCGTAGAAGGTGTAGTCGTGGTGGCAAACTGGCTCTTCGCCGAGATTGATCCCGTAGCGAAACTCACAAGCAATAAAATTCCAACCGTAGTCGTGGGCCGTGATCTAACTTCGCGTTCGATCCGGTCCGTGGTGGTGGACAACGAAGCAGGTGGTTATGCCGCCATTGAACACCTCTACAGCCTGGGGCATAGAAAGATCGCCGTACTGCGCGGTCCGGAAGAGTTGGACGACAGCTCCCGGCGGTGGCTGGGCATTCAGCGATTCGCTAACGAGGTGAGTCTTCGCCTCGATCCTCGATTGACATTCCAGCTTCCTTCCGCCATGGATCCAAGCTCAGGTTTTGAAGTTGGCTCGCGGCTTACCACCGAACTCCTTCACGCCAAGCGTGATTTCTCCGCGATTCTCGCTTTTGACGATCTAACCGCCCTGGGTGCGCTACGGGCTCTTTGGATGGCAGGTCGTCGCGTACCCGACGATTGCTCGATCATCGGCTTTGACGATGTGCCCCCGGCGGCTCTTAGCACCCCTGGAATAACCACCATCCGCCAGCCCATGCTGGATATGGGCATGCTCGCCGCTAGCCTCGTACTCGACTCAATCTCTTCCTCTCCGCAAGCAACCAGCTCCCCTTCAGGCAACCTGTTGCACTTGATGCCGCCTGATCTGGTGCCACGGGACTCAACTCGGAAGATTCTCCGACGCCGGTAGTTGGCACTCCATTTACGCCGCATGCCGACGGTCGTAATGCTACTATATTCAAACGATTGAATATGGATGATTAGGGCGCCGTTGCGAGTTGGCAATCGGGTAGCGCTGCGCCCTCATGCGAGCAGGAAACCCGGTGTCATTCAGCAACTGCAGACATTGCTTGGGGAAATGAAATATGCCGTTTGTGAAGAGTCGAATGTGGATGGATGCAGCATGAGCCAGTTTGATGTCGCACTTGCCGGAGAGTTCAATCTCGACGTCTTGCTGTATGGATTACCGGAGGATTTGCCTCTCGAACGCGAACTGCTTGCAAGCAACATGGCGATGTTGATGGGTGGCTCCGCCGCGATCACTGCGAACAATCTGGCCAGACTCGGGAGCCGCGTTGGGTTGATCACCGCGAAGGCCGATGACATGGCGGCGGTATTCTGCGTGAAAGAGCTTGAGGAAGCCGGGGTCGATCTTTCGCATGTGGTCGCGGCACCGCCAGCGATTGGGACGGGGATGTCGGTCTTTCTGCAGCACGAATCGTTGCGCAGATCGTTTACCTACACGGGCAGCACTGCGTGTCTGCGATTTGCCGATCTGGATCTCAACTACCTTTGCCGCGCCCGACATTTTCATCTAGCCTCGCTCTTCTTGCAGCATAGCCTGATCGAAGACGTCCCTCGACTGCTTGCTCATCTGAAGGAGGCTGGACTTTCTACTTCGCTCGATACCAATGATGATCCCAGCGGAATCTGGGGAGGACCAATTCACGAAACCCTCAAATATGTGGACGTCTTGATGCCCAACGAAAGGGAAGCGAAGGCGCTCTCGGGAGAGGAAGACCTAGAGTCAGCCATCGAGCGGCTGACGCAACTCGTGCCGACGGTAGTCGTCAAGCGGGGAGCGCTGGGTGCGCTGGTCGTCGATCGCGGAAGAAGAATAGAGCAGTCCGCCATCGAAGTAGTGCCGATCGACGCCGTAGGGGCGGGCGACAGTTTCAATGCTGGATTTCTGCATGGTTATGTACACGGATGGTCGGTTGATAGATGCTTACAACTGGGTAACGTAGCGGGCGCCTATTCCACAACGCAGAGTGGTGGCACGTCTGCCTTCCGAAATAACACCGCGATGCGAACATTCTTTGATATGCACGGTAATGAGCTCGACTGTAAGGCATAGGTCCCTCTGCTAGCTCCAGCAGGCTTAAGAATTCTTCCGCCAAGCCATTTTGAGGCTCTCGACGTAAGCCGGTCGAGGAACGCCGAACTCGGTTGTGAACTCCTTTGAAACCGGTGGCACGGGATGATTAAGTCGGGTAATGCCCAAGATCAAGGCTCGCGAGGGCTTGCTTCCCCGTTTTGCTGGAGGGCGCGGCAACCGCTGAAGGCGCGGGATAGCGTTATCGGTGCAAATTGTTTTTCGCATAGTTCTTGACTTGATTTCACAAATCTGTAAGCATGCCGTATTCAAGCGATTGAATATATTTTGACCTCAATTTGAAAAGTCAGTTGTGGCCCGTATTCAAGCGCTTGAATAGATCCGCCCTAACCCGCTGCGTATCTGGAGGAAAAGAATGTTGAGGACCGTGAACAGCTCTCGCTTCGCCTTGATTTGGAAGTCGTGCCTACTTCTGCTGTGCGCTCTCCCGTTCTTTGTGGACTCCTCTGTGGCGCAAGGAATCATCACTGGATCCCTGACCGGCTTTATCGCAGACTCTTCAGGAGCCGCTGTGACCGGCGCGTCCGTTACTGCGGAAAATGACGATACCCACGGTATCTTCAAGTCCATCACCGGTAACGATGGAACATTTACTCTCACCGACCTGCCGGTAGGTACGTATACCGTAAGCATTCTAAGAGAAGGCTTCAGCAAAAATACGATTCAGAATGCCCAGATCACCGCCGGTAAAGCTACGTCGGTCGGCAATCTGAAGCTGCAACCCAGCTCCCAGGCGGAGACTATTGAGGTTGCAGCAAGCTCTGCAACCCTTCTTGACACAATTAGCTCCCAAGGTTCTGCCACCATCGAATCGAAAGAGCTGCAGGAGTTGCCTGTGTATGGCGGCTTCGACACCACTGCTTTGCTCATTCCGGGTATCGTTTCGACACACAGCAACGGCGATGCCCAGTCCAACGGCACGGACTATTCTTCGAACGGATTGCGCTCCCGCTCCAATAACTCCGAGCTGGATGGTCAGGCAAACGACGATCTGCTGATCACCGGACCCCAAATCTATTTCTCAAATCAGGATGCACTCCAGGAGATTCAGGTCATCTCCAATAACTTCAATGCCCAGTATGGCCGCAATGCGGGCAGCATCGTGAACTACATTACAAAGAGCGGAACAAATGCATTTCATGGTTCCGGCTTTGAGTTCTATAGCGGAACATGGCTGTCTTCGTTGACCCAAGGGCAGAAGGGAACGCAGTTCGGATACTGCCCGCCTGGCGTGGATCCATCGACAGGATGTACAAAACCCGCTGTTCCTGTCTTCGTGGAGAATGCCTTTGGGGGCACCTTGGGCGGTCCGATTCTTAAGGACAAGCTGTTCTTCTTTGGGAGTACCTATTGGGTCAGAACATTTCAGGGTGCGACTCACTACACGAGCGCAGGAACTCTCTTTCCGGACGCGAATGGCCTAGCGCAATTGAAGAGCGCATTCCCAAACAATCCTGGTGCTCAGGAACTTATCAACCAGGGACCGTTTGCCTACACGTCGGGAAACCCAACCTCGTTCGGGCCGACCTCTACCATTCAGGTCACCGATGGCGTTACGACGCAGTCCATAGAGGTAGCCCAGGTTGCGCGCAACGTGGCAAACATTGACCTCGATAAGGAACACATGGGGCGGCTGGACTTCCAGCCCACTGAGCGCGATCACTTCTATTTGCGCTATATCTACCAAGACACACCCCTGATCGCCTACTTTGGAAACCTAGTGGCAGGCGATTCAGTCAATGTTCAAAGCACAACGCACTCTATTGGTGGCGACTGGACGCATACCTTCTCTCCCCGCTGGGTCGATCAGTTGCGTTACTCCTTCCAGCAGGCGCGCTTGGCATTTGATGGCGGCGGTGTGCCCGATTGTACGATCGGCAATCTCGGCTCCTGCCCCTCACAGGTGAGCTTTGGTAGTTCTTTCCTTCAATTGGGTTACCCCGCAGGGCAGCCTACAGGTCGCATCGCGAAGGTGACTCAGGTGCAGAACAACGCCACGGGTGCGCTTGGTCGCAATAGCATCAGCTTTGGCGGTGAATTTGACTACCAAAACAATCCGAACATCAGTCTTCCCAACGGTGCCGGCGTCTTCAACTTTACCCCCGGAAGCTCATCGTTCGCGCTCCGCAACACATCAGCTAATGCTGACACCTATAACGGATATACGGCGCTGCTCGAGGGCGTTGCATTCACCTCGCTGACTGCCGGCAATGCGACCACTCACTTCACCGCACCGAACGTCTTCCTGTATGTTCAAGACGACCTGAAGGCGACTCCAAACCTAATTCTGAATCTCGGTATTCGCTACGAGTTTTTTGGCCAGGCAGTCAACGCGCTGCATCGCGAGACCGTAGCGCAACAGACTGGAGGCAATCCCTTCTGGAATGCCACGCTACCGCTGTCGGCAACTACCTTTCCAACAGTCAATAACTACTGGAAAAACATCGAGCCACGCTTCGGATTCTCCTTCAATCCGAACATGGACAAAAGCCTTGTAGTGCGTGGCGGATTTGCGATCAACGCTGATCCGTCCTTCAATGAGATATTTCTGACTGCCGCCTCTGGCAGTCCAGTCGTGAACTCGGGCAGCTTCAGCTGTGACGGCGTCACCGTAAACTGCCTTCCTGCGGGCGGGTTCACCTACGCCGGGGTGCATAACTTAGATAATTCACTGATTCCGTCCGGTGGAGATCCGAGGTTTAATCCTGAACAAGATGTTCCATCCAATTTTCGTCCTGCCTTTGTCGAGACCTGGACCTTGGGCGTGCAGCATCAGGTGGGAAAAGAGAGTGCAGTGGAAATTCGCTACGTAGGCAATCACGCGACGCACGAATTTCAGCGGATCAACTCAAATCCTCTTCTGGGCAATAGCTCTACGTGCGTCAATCCTGCGGCTGCAGGCTATCTGCGCGCGGACTGCACGCATTCCCTGCGCAGCTCGGTGGCGAACACCTCGTTCTCGCGATATAACGGGCTGCAAACCTCGTTCACCACGCGGGGTTTCCACAATCTCAGTGGCTCGATTGCCTATACCTATAGTCGCGCCATCGACAACGCTAGCGAAATCGACAGCACGTTCGGCGGTGGAACAACAATCGCATACGCCCAGAATCCCCTGGACCTCTCCCGTGGGGAGCGGGGTGTTAATGGACAGTCCTATACCAATGTTGTAGGCTCGAAAATCACCTTTACCTCTCCCTTCTATAAAGGCGAGAAGGGAGTGCTTGGAAGACTGCTCGGCGGCTATCGCGTAAATGGCTTTTACACGTTCAACACCGGCCAGCCCTTTACCCCATTTCAGAGCGCTATCTCTCAGTCGCCTAATGCGGACCCCAATGATCCGATGAGCTTTAGCAGTAACTGCGACGCCGCATTCAGCAATTACTTCAACTCCGGCTACGACGTATGCCGCCCGGTGCTGGCCAATCCGAAGGCTCCCATCGGATCAGTTGGCATCAATACCGGGCACGGCTATATGGACTACGCTATTCCGGGCAAACAGATATCGCGCAGCGACGTTCACTGGATCTACGACAATCAGTACGAAGCTCAGGCACTGAACAACCCTTACCCGGGAGTGGGCAGAAACACGCTGCGAGGTCAGGCATGGAGTTCCCTGGACGCCAGCGTCTACAAGGACGTTCGGTTGACTGAAAGGGTGAACCTGCAGTTACAGATCACTGCGTTCAATGCGTTGAATCATGCGTTTTTTGCTACTCCAGATGCCTATTTGGACGACGTGCTCAAATCCCCGCAATCGGGTTTCTTGAACACCTTCTATAGTTCAGGATCGACCGGGACCTTTGCCGCGAATGGAGCAATCGTGCCGCCGCCCGGCAACAGGAACATACAACTTGGAGGTGAGATTCGTTTCTAGAATCGCTTCATAGAAATGTAGCCCTCTCCAACGCCTCTTTGTCAATTGTTTGAGACCAAGAGGCTAACTGGAAAGAGTCGCGCTCACGATATCTCTTGTAATGCAGCTGTGGCACCAAGTATTCTTCACAGCAACCCCATTCAGCAATGGACTAAGGCCAGAGATGCGCACCTATAGTGGATTTCCACTCGCAGTAGCAACGTTCCTGCTTCTGGCGCTGCCCTCTTCAGCGCAGGTTGATCATGCCATCACCCTGGAACGAGACCTTAAGGTCAAGATGCGGGACGGAGTCGTGCTAGCCGCAGACATCTACCATCCGATCGGCGAGGGAAGGTATCCCGTTTTGCTGCAGCGGACTCCGTACAATAAGAATCTTCAGGCCGATTTAGCGATCAAAGCCGCAACTCGCGGCTACGTTGTGATCGTGCAGGATGTTCGCGGACGCTTTGCCTCCGAAGGAGAGTGGTACCCGTTCCAATATGAAAGCCAGGATGGCTACGATACGGTGGAGTGGGCTGCCGCACTTCCATACTCTGACGGCAGAGTGGGCATGTTCGGCGAGTCGTACGTTGGGGCAACTCAGGTACTCGCGGCGATCGCACACCCTCCTCACCTCGCGGCGATCGCTCCGTCCGACACCGCGAGCAATTACCACCGAAACTGGACCTATCAGGGGGGAGCGTTTCAGCAGGGCTTCAATCAGTCATGGACATCTATCCTGGCGGTCGACACACTGAGCAGGCATCTCGCTAAGATCGCAAATTCTTCGGACGAAAGCCGGATCCTTCCACTATCTCAGTATCCGCTTTTCGACTTCAGCGCACTGCCCGCGGAGAAAGACTGGACGGCGAAGTACGCTCCTTATCTACTCGATTGGATGTCGCATCCCTCCTTCGACGAATACTGGAGACGCTGGTCCATCGAGGATCACTACGCCGACATTCAGGTCCCTGCGCTCACGATCACTGCGTGGTACGACATCTTTCAAGACGGCTCTCTGCGCAATTATCAGGGATTTAAGGAGGAGATCGGCAACGTCGCGGCGCGGAAGAACCAATGGCTGTTGGTCGCTATCGGCGGGCATGCCGGGTCCGGGCGACACATTGGTGAGCTCGATTTTGGACAGGCAGCGGCAGACTACAGCGAAGACGATACCGTGCTGAGTTGGTATGACTTTCAGTTCAAAGGAGTCGACAACGCATGGGCGCGTTCAAAGCCGGTGAGGATCTTTGTCATGGGCACCAACACATGGCGCGACGAGGAGCAGTGGCCGCTCGCTCGAGCCAAGGAAGTCAAATACTTTCTCCACTCATCTGGTCAGGCTAATTCAAGCACCGGGAACGGCACTTTGTCCCAAGTCGCTCCGCATTCGGAAGAGTCCGATCAATATAGTTACGACCCGCGTGACCCGGTACCCACAACAGGCGGACCACTCTGTTGCGATAGCGTTCACCTGCCTGCCGGCCCGAGAGATCAGCGGAGCGTTGAACTTCGCAAGGATGTCCTGGTCTACTCGGCTGCGCCGTTTGCTCACGACACGGAGGTTACGGGTTCTATTGTAGTTGAGTTGTACGTGAAATCTACAGCGGTTGACACAGATTTCACTGCGAAACTAATGGACGTCTGGCCAACCGGCTATGCGCAGAATCTTAGCGAGGGCATCCTCCGCGCCAGGTACCGGGAGTCGCAGTCGGTGCCGTCTCTGCTGGTTCCGGGACAGGTCTACAAAATCAAACTCGACCTGGAAGCAACAAGTAATGTCTTCCGTGCTGGCCATGTGTTGCGTCTCGAGATCAGCAGCAGTAACTTCCCGCGCTTCGACCGAAACCTGAACTCTGGCGAGGGCGACGCCAACACTCCTCATCTCGTAACGGCGACGAACACAATTCTACATGATGAGAAGCACCCGTCGGCTCTCATTCTTTCGACCGTGTCGCAGTAGTATCTCTCTATAGGCGACAGCTGCCTATGTCCTAGATCCGCGTTGAATCCTCCCCATCCCGCCCTGTACAAATAGAAGCACGGCCACGCTCGCGAGATTGTTAGCAAGTGGGCGCGCAAGGTCAACCAGTTCCACTGGACCATGGCGAGTCACATTCCGGCCTCCATGCTCGTGTGGGGTCCATCAGACAACGCGCAATCGTAAGGGATAGAAGATGACACCCGAAGAGTTCCGTATCTACGGCCATCAGTTGATCGATTGGTTAGCCGACTACCGTTCCACTCTGGCCGAGCGTCCGGTCATGGCCCAGGTCCAACCGCGCGAAATCAGCGTCCAGCTTCCCGCCACCCCGCCCGATCAGCCGGAGCCGTTCAGCAACATGCTGGCCGATCTTGACCGCCTGGTTATGCCCGGCCTCTCCCACTGGCAGCACCCACGCTTCTTCGGCTACTTCCCGTCGAACGCCCTGCCCGCCGGCGTTCTCGGCGACCTCGCCAGCACCGGCCTGGGCGTCCTCGGCCTTGCCTGGCAGTCCAGCCCCGCCATCACGGAGGTCGAAGACGTGGTGCTCGACTGGGTCCGCCAGATGACCGGGCTCTCCGACGCCTGGCACGGTGTCATCCAGGACACCGCCTCAACCAGCACCCTGGTGGCGCTCATCACCGCACGCGAGCGCATCACCAACTACGCCCTCAGCCGCGGTGGGCTGCAGGCCGAGAGCCGCCCCCTGGTCATCTACGTCTCCGCCCAGAGCCACAGCTCCGTGGACAAAGCCGCGCTCCTCGCCGGCTTTGGCCGCGAGAACCTCCGCCTTGTCCCTTGCGATGAGAACCATGCCATGCGCGCCGACGCGCTCGACACCCTCGTCCAGCAGGACATCGCCGCCGGCATGCTGCCCTGCGCTGTCATCGCCACCACCGGATCGACCGCCGTCACCGCTATCGATCCTGTCGCCGCCATTGCCGCCGTCGCCCGCCGCCACGGTATCTGGCTGCACGTCGACGCCGCCATGGCCGGCAGTGCCATGATCCTGCCTGAATGCCGCTGCATGTGGGAGGGAATCGAGTCCGCCGACAGCCTCGTCATCAACGCCCACAAGTGGCTGGGCGCCCCCTTCGACTGCTCCCTCTACTACGTTCGCGATCCCGAGCACCTGGTCCGCGTCATGTCCACCAACCCCAGCTTCCTGCAGTCCTCGGTCGATGGCCAGGTCCGGAACCTTCGCGACTGGGGCATTCCCCTTGGCCGCCGCTTCCGCGCCCTTAAGCTCTGGTTCTTGATCCGCGAGCAGGGCGTCTCCGGCCTTCAGGCCCGTCTGCGGCGAGACATCGAGAACGCCCGCAACCTCGCCGCCGAGGTCGCTGCCACTCCCGACTGGCAGGTCGTCGCGCCCGTGAATCTACAGACCGTTTGCGTCCGCCACCAACCGGCTGGGCTTACGGGCGAAGCGCTCGACGACCACACCCGCGCCTGGGCGGAGGCCGTCAATCGTTCCGGTGAGGCCTACCTCACCCCCGCCACCCTGGACGGCCGGTGGATGGTCCGCATCTCCGTCGGCGCCCTGCACACCGAGGCCGCCGACGTAGCCGCAGGTTGGGCCACCATCCGCCGCCACGCCGAACAACTCTCCGCCGGCTAGTACTGTGACCGCATGTATGGGTAACCATTGTAGATACTTGTTGGGTGCTGGTTCTGGCGGTATATCTGGGGAGTGAGCAGAGGCATACGACTTCAGATTGAACTCAAGCAGCGCGATCGACAG
>Ga0210403_10001034_pt1 | contig 27270 bp, 23 predicted proteins | sample IncBWC19MmetaG_FD_150863 | JGI IMG/M metagenome (GOLD analysis project Ga0210403, IMG submission 150863) | Forest soil microbial communities from Barre Woods Harvard Forest LTER site, Petersham, Massachusetts, United States - Inc-BW-C-19-M | ecosystem: Environmental > Terrestrial > Soil >... | reverse complement strand
GGCGGGCAGGCTGAACATCAGGAACATCGAGGTCGCGGCGCCCGCGGGTCCCACCAGCCAGATCGCCGGCGCCTTGAACGGGCGGTTGAGGTTTGGCTCCGCGATGCGCAACGCTACTACGCCCAGCGATACGACGGCAAAGGCGAACAGTGTCCCGATACTGACGAGTTCGCCGACCAGCCCGATCGGCAGCAGGCCGGCGAGCACGGCGACGACCACGCCGGTCGAGATCGTCGCGATGTGCGGCGTGCGCAGCGTCGGATGGATTTCCGCAGCCACCGGCGGCAGAAGGCCGTCATACGCCATCGCCCGAAAAATCCGCGGCTGCGCCAGCAGCATCACCAGGATGACCGAGGTCAGGCCGAAGATGATCCCGAGTTTAATGAACGGCGAGAGCCAGCCCACGCCTGCGGCATCGATCCCGACCGCGATCGGGTCTGGCACGTTCAGCTTGTCGAAGGGGACGATGCCGGTGAGCACCAGGCTGACCACGACATAGAGCACGGTGCAGATGACGAGCGAGCCGAGGATCCCGATCGGCATATCCCGCATCGGGCTCTTGGCCTCCTGCGCGGCCGTGGAGACGGCGTCGAACCCGATGTAGGCAAAGAACACCACCGCCGCGCCGCGCGCGATGCCCGACCAGCCGTATACCCCGACGCCTGCGTTGGGCGGGATGAAAGCACCCTCGGGATTGCTGGTCGTGACCCAGTTAGCCGTGTTGAAGGCGGGCAGGGTGCAGACCACAAACAGCGCGATCACGACGAGTTTGACCGCGACGATGAAATTATTGAACCGCGCAGTCTCGCGGATGCCGACGACCAGGAGCGCCGTGATGACGATGATGATCGCGACTGCCGGCACGTTGAGGATCGCGCCGGTGGACGACCAGGCGTGCCTGTTTGCATCATAAACAAAGGGCGAGGAGACAAAGCGCGCCGGCAGATCGATGCCCAAATCCCTGGCGAGAGAAACGACATAGCCGGACCAGCCGATGGCGACGGTGGTGGCGCCCACGGCGTATTCCAGAATGAGATCCCAGCCGATGATCCATGCGATCAATTCGCCGAGCGTGGCATAGGCGTAGGTATAGGCGCTGCCGCTGATCGGAACCGTGGAGGACATTTCGGCGTAACACAGCCCGGCGAAGGCGCAGGCGACGGCGCCGAGCAGGAACGACAGCGCGACCGCTGGGCCTGCATTCGCCGCAGCGGCGTGTCCGGTCAGCACGAAAATGCCCGCGCCGATGATGCCGCCCACCCCAAGCGCCACGAGATTGAGGGCGGACAGCGTGCGTTTCAGCCCCCGCACCTCACCGTCGGCTTCGTCGCCTTGCGCGGCTTCGATCAACAGCTCATCGGTGGATTTGCGAGTCCAGATATCTGCCATTGCGCGCTGCACCCCGTGCCGGAACCGATCCCGCAAAACCATAACGCATGCGGCTCGTTTTCAGACATGCCAGCTCCGGATTTTTATCGGGGCGCGGGTCATAGAATGCAATCAGGGATCGATCAGCACGCCCGGATTGAGCATTCCCTGCGGATCGAGTTCCTTTTTCGCCGCGCGAAGCGCTGCCGCGAACAGCTCCGGCCGCTGGCGATCGTACCACGGCCGGTGGTCACGGCCGACGGCGTGATGATGGGTAATGGTGCCGCCAGCCTCGATCAGCGCGTCGCTTGCCGCGTTCTTGATCGCCTGCCACTGCGTCAGAAGCACGCCGTGGCGGCCCAGCGCGTGGAAGGAGAAATAGGGCGCGGGGCCATCCGGATAGACGTGGGTGAATCGGCAGGTGACTTCGCCCCTGACACCGGTCGCCTCGAGGATCGCGCGCTCCGTCGCCGCCTTCACCTTGTCGTGGAAGCTTTCGAACCGGTCCCAGGTAATGGCGGTCTCAAAGGTGTCGTTGATGAGGCCGGCGGGCGTCAGGAATTCGCGCGCATAGGGCATGCGGATGAAGGCGTTGCGCCAGATGCCCGCCGCGCCTTCGAGATGTGCTTCGCCCTTTGCAGCCTCGGGCGTGCCGCCATGATCGGCGCAGCATTCCAGCGCGCGCGCCATCCAGGCGTCGGTCGGATGATCGCCGGATTCGAAGCCGAGCACCATGATGGCGACGCTGCCGTCGGCCGCGCCGGTGTTGAAGGCCTCCTGCGGGTCGAGGATGCGGCAGTTCGACGGATAGAGCCCGGCTTGCGCGATGGCGCGCACGGCGCGCGCCGCGGCGAAGAAGGTCTGGAAGCGAATGGACGCGCCGGCGCGGAATTTCGGACGCGGCTGCAACCGCATCCAGGCGCGCGAGATCACGCCCAGCGTTCCTTCCGAACCGATCAACATCCGGTCGGGGCTCGGACCTGCGCCCGAGCCCGGCAGGCGGCGCGTTTCCAGAATGCCGCGCGGCGTCACCACGCGCAGGTTTTCGACGAAATCGTCGATGTGCGTGTAGAGGCTGGCGAAATGGCCGCCCGACCGGGTCGCGATCCAGCCGCCCAGCGTCGAATACTCAAAGCTCTGCGGGAAATGCCGCAGGGTGACGCCATGCGGCTTGAGCTGGTTTTCCAGCGCGGGACCATAGGCGCCACCCTCGATCAGCGCGGCGCGCGAAGCCTGATCGACCTCGACCACCTTGCCGAGGTGGCGCAGGTCGAGCGTGACGGCGGCCTTGTAGCGAACGCCGTCGGCGCGCGGCTCGACGCCGCCGCAAACGCTCGAGCCGCCGCCGAACGGGGTCAGCGAGGCGCTGACACTGCCGGCCCAATCCATCACAGCGGAAATCTCCACCTCATTGCGCGGATAGGCGACGACGTCGGGCGCGCGTTCGTAGTCGCCGAGCATGGCGCGCACATAGTCCGGGTAGGACTTGCCGTAAGCGTGCGCGGCGCGGTCGTAGCGGTCGGTGGTGCAGAAAGCGGCGAGCGAGGCCGGCGGCGTTATCCGCGGCGCGCGCAGGCTGAGATCCTCCAGCCGCGGCACCGCAATGGTTTCGAACTTGTCACGGGAGAATTTCGCGCGGTAACGGCCGAGCACAAAAGCCTGCTCCGCCTCCGTCATGCCTTCGCCCTCGCGGCCCCAGCCATAATGCTTCAGCCTTGCGCCGGTCATGGCCGCCTCCTTGAGTTTCCGTCCGGAATTTTCTGGTTGGGCGCAGTCTCTCGCGGCCCGGCCCGCTCAGCAAGCCCCGGAAACAAAAACCCTCTGCCGGCAGCCCCTCGCAGGAAAGAAAGCATTCGCCGCCGGCCGAACATTGAAAGTTCCAACCATTGTTCTGCCGGCCGGCCTTGCGAGATAAAGGCCCGCAGGAATGATGCCGGATACAGCGATGCCGACCGAGAAATTCGATGCTTATGGCGAGGTGTTGCCGGATGCGTCGCGCGGCAAGCGCGAGGCAGGCGCCGCGTCCACGGCTCTCGGCCGCGTCGGTCAGTACGCGTTCTGGCTGCTGGTCGTGGTGATCGTTTCCGTCCGGGTTCTGATGTATCCGGCGACCCCGGCCTTTGAAGTCGGCAGCGCGACAGCGTCGAAACAGACCGTTACGCGCTAGCGGCTTGACCCGGTTTCTGGTCGGGAAAAGCCGAGCGATCCAGCAGCATTTTTTCGAACGCACGCGCCGCGGGCATCGCCACCCGGCCGGGCAGTTTCAACTGCCACAGGGTGCGTTCGATTTTCATGTCGTCGAGCTCCAGCACTTTCAGCCGGCCGAGTTGCACCAGGTCTTCCACCGCCGCGACCGAGACGATCGATATGCCGAGCCCCGCGGCGACGACCTGCTTGATCGCCGCGGTGCTGCCGATTTCGAGCGTGCGCGGCGGTTCGATGCCGTGAGCGGCCAGCGCCTGCGTCACCACCTCGCGCGATCCTGAGCCCGGCTCGCGCACGATCAGGACCTCGTTCTCGATCCGCCTGGGATCGATCGGCCCTGCCTCGCGTGCGAAGGCATGGTCGGGAGCCGCGATCAGTTTCATGACGTCGTTGCGCCAGGGCTCCGCGATCAGATTCTTGTCGTCGACCGGGCCTTCGACCAGCCCGACATCGAGGTCCTGGGCGACCATCTGTTCGGCGATGTCGCGGGTATTGGCGCTGATCAGATGCAGGTCGACACCCGGATAGGCCCGATGAAACGCGCCGAGATAGGGCGGGATCATGTAGGTCGCGATCGTCGTGGAGGCGCCGATCCGCAGCGAGCCATTGTGAAGCCCGCGCAGCGCGGACAGCTCTTCCTCGGCTGCGCGCTCGACCGCGAACAGCGCCTCGGCGCGCCGCGACAGCGCGAGTCCCTCCGGGGTCGGCACCACGCCCTTTGGAGAGCGGTTGAGCAACCGGCAGCCGACCTGAAGCTCGAAGTCCCGCACGCCCTTGGAGATCGCGGGCTGGCTGACATTGAGGATCTCGGCAGCCTTCGAAAAGCTTCCGCTGCGAACCACGGTCGCGAACATGCGCAACAGATGGAGGTTGAGGGGCATAACCTCTTTCTATCGGGCTATATTGAAACGATATTTTCCATTTCCGATGGTCTAGCGCATAATTCCTTCTCTTTGAAGGATGTCGCGTGCCAGATCGGGTCGAATCCCCTTGCAATGTCGCACCCTCCGGCGGCGTGATCGCGAAAGCGGTTCCCCTGAGTTGGGGAATAGCGCTGTGCGGGCTTGTTACACTTGCTGCGGTGGCGGTGCAGGCCGTTGAGGAGACCCTCATCGGACACCCCTATGTCGAAGCCATCGTCATCGCGATTCTGCTCGGGATCGCGATCCGCGCGATCTGGGAGCCGGATCGCCGCTGGCTCATGGGGATCGCCTTCGCCGCGAAACAGCTGCTGGAACTGGCGGTCGCGCTGCTCGGAGCTTCGCTGACATTCGGTGCGATCGCGGCGTCCGGCATGGTCCTGCTCGGTGCCATCGTGATCATCGTCATTCTCGCGCTCGGGGCCAGCTTCGGCATCAGCCGGGCGCTCGGTTTGCCGGTCCGCCTGTCGATCCTGATCGCTTGCGGCAACTCGATCTGCGGCAATTCGGCGATCGCCGCGGTGGCACCGGTGATCGGCGCGAGCTCCGACGACATCATCTCCTCGATATCGTTCACCGCGGTGCTCGGCGTCATCGTGGTGCTGGGACTGCCGCTTCTGATCCCGCTGATGCACCTGTCGGAAACCCAATATGGAGTGCTGGCCGGCATGACCGTCTATGCAGTGCCGCAAGTGCTGGCGGCAACCGTGCCGGCGGGCCTCGTCAGCACGCAGATCGGCACCCTGGTGAAACTGGTCAGGGTGATGATGCTCGGCCCGGTCGTCGCCTGCATCGCGGTGTCCGCGAAAGGCCTGCGTGCCGATCGATCAGCCGCAGGCGCCTCGAAGACCAATAGCTTCTTCGCCACCGTACCGTGGTTCATCGTCGCCTTCTTCATCCTGGCCGCGCTGCGTTCGCTATCGCTGATGCCTGTGGCCGCGGTTTTCCCGCTGCAAAAGGCGGCGAGCATCCTGACCATCATGTCGATGGCGGCGCTGGGGCTTGGCGTCGATCTGCGCGTGATCGGGCGCGTCGGCGGCAAGGTCACCGCGGCGGTGACGCTGTCGCTGTTGTTTCTCTTGGCACTCAGCCTCGGCTTCGTCTGTTACGGTGCGCTCGGCTAGCTCAGGCCATTTTGGCCTGCATCAATTCGATCCGGTTGCCAAAGGGATCGTTGACGAAGAAACGATCGTACCCTTCCAGCGGCTCGTCATAGGCGATCGGATAGCCGGCGCTCTTCAGAGCTGCTTCCAGTTCTGCCAGATCGTCCACGATGAAGGCCGGATGGGCCTTTCGCGCGGGCGCGAAATTCTTCTCGACCCCGAGGTGGACCTTCAGTTCGCCGTCCTCGAACCAGCAGCCGCCTCGCGCGGCGAGACCGGCTGGCTTCACCGCCTCCGGGATTCCGAGAATTCCCTGGTAGAATTCCCGCGCCTCGCTTTCCCGCCCCGCCGGCATCGCGAGCAGGACATGGTCCAACCGGCGGATCCGCATCCGTTACCCTCCTTCTCGGACCCCGTCCTCGGGAACATCGAACGCAAGCTATTCCAGTTCGGAAGACCGGCCAACCGCCCCGGCCTCGGCCCGCCGGAAGGACTTGCGAGGGCAGGGCAGTGCCACCATGTCTCTTATCCCCCGAGGAAATCAGCCATGCTGGATTTTACCAACTCCACATTCGACGAGAACCCGCCATCGCAAACGGCTACGCCGGCGGCCGCCGACGATCAGGCGCTGCTCGACGCCTATTCCAATGCCGTGATCGGCGTGACCGAACGCGTCGGGCCCGCCGTGGTCCGCGTCGAGACCACCGCGGCCGGTCAGGACGCGCGCGGGCGCGGCGGGATCGGCTCGGGAATCGTGATCTCTCCCGACGGATTCGTGCTCACCAACAGCCACGTGGTTGGATCGTCGAAGCAGATCAGGCTGCGCGATACCGAGGGCGTCGTCACGGACGCGCGGGTGCTTGGCGTCGACCCCGACACCGATCTGGCGCTGCTGCGTGCCGATGGCGTGCGCGATTTGCGCTACGCCTCGCTCGGCGATTCCAAGACGCTGCGGCGCGGGCAATTGGTGGTGGCGATCGGCAATCCGCTCGGCTTTGAATCGACGGTAACGGCGGGCGTGGTGTCGGCGCTCGGCCGTACGATCCGCTCGGTCAGCGGCCGGACCATCGAGGACGTCATCCAGACCGACGCCGCGCTCAATCCGGGCAATTCCGGCGGGCCACTGGTGTCGTCCGCCGCCGAAGTGATCGGCACCACCCCCGCGGTCATCAGCGGCGCGCAGGGAATCTGCTTTGCGGTCGCCAGCAATACCGCGCAGTTCGTGTTGTCCGAAATCATCCGCCACGGCTATGTCCGGCGCGCCTATATCGGCGTGTCCGGCCAGACCGTACCTGTGCCGCGACGGCATGCGGTGGTCGCCGGCGTGGACAACAAGATGGGCGCGCTGTTGGCGCAGATCGAGCCGGACGGGCCGGCGGCGCGGGCGGGCCTGTTGCCCGGCGATGTCGTGATCAGACTGGATGGCGTCGACGTCAACGGCGTCGACGATCTGATCCGCATCCTCGACCGCGACCGGATCGGCCGCACGCTTGCGATGGATGTGCTGCGGATAGGGCGCCTGTGCGCCATCGACATTCATCCGATCGAACGCAAGCCCGCGGTTCGGCAGGCGGCAGCCCGCTAGGCTGCTGGATTGCATTTCCTGCCTTGCCTGCGAACGGCGCGGCCTGCTCTGCAACTGCGCCGTCTTGACATTTTCGAGAGTGGCTTCCGGTTCCGCCGCTGGCCGGCCCTTGCCGGTGTCGGAGTGCGCCGACCGGCGAGGGATCTGTCTGTTCATCCTCGCGGAGAAGTCGCAAGAAGTGGTTGCGGCGCAGCCTCTTCTCGGCTCAGAGCCCGTCGTGCCGTTGCTGATGAATCTCGGGATGCGTCGACGCGGCGGCGAATTTGACCGCAAACCGCGACCGACTCCCACCTACTTTAGTTGCGCTGACGCGGAGCGGATTGCGATGCAGTTTCGCTTGCCGTGCACGCATGCCCGGCTAAAATACTGGGAAAGCTGAAGAACGGCTCAAGAATAAGAATGGAGAGAAACGATATGAAGAAGACATCAGGGTCGCCTATTTTTTGGTCATTGCGAGGACTTCTCGGTGGAACCGCGCTCGGCCTGTTAACGATCGCCTCCGGCCAGGCGCTGGCCGCGGACCCCATCAAGATCGGCGTCATCGCCGAAGCGCAGGCCATCGCCGGCGCGTCGATCCCGCAGGCGGCCCAGATGGCAGCCGATGAAATCAACGCCAAGGGCGGCGTCGACGGCCGCAAGATCGAGATCATCACCTACGACAACCATTCTTCTTCGGCGGATTCCGTTCGCGCCTTCCAGCGCGCGGTCAACGAGGACCATGTCAACATCGTCATCGCCAGCTACATCAGCGAAGTCGTGCTGGCGCTGGAGCCCTGGGCATCGCGCCTGAAGACGCCCTTCATTACGCCCGGTGCTGCGTCGAACGAGATCAGCAAGAGCGTGCATGCCGACTACGAGAAGAACAAATACACGTTTCACGGCTACCTGACCTCGGCCGCGCTTGCGCTGTCGGTCTGCGACGCCGCCAAGGAATTGCTGGTCGACGAGAAGCACATGAAGACCGCCGTCATCATGAGCGAGGACGCCGCCTGGACCAAGCCGCTCGACGTCGGTTACGAGGAGTGCCTGCCGAAGATCGGCCTGAAGGTGCTCGACCACATCCGCTTCTCGCCCGACACCACCGACTTCACCCCGATCTTCAACAAGATCGAAGGCGCCAAGCCCGACGTGATGATCACCGGCATTTCGCATGTCGGCGTGCAGCCGACGGTGCAGTGGAAGAACCAGCAGGTGCCGATCCCGATGCTCGGCATCTCCTCGCAGGCCACCAACTCGACCTTCGGTGCGGATACCAACGGCGCCGCCGAAGGCGTACTCTATCAGGGCGTGTCCGGACCGGACGTCCCGGTGACGGAAAAGAGCCTGCCGTTCACGCAAGGCTTCAAGGCGAAGTTCGGCAACTTCCCGTCCTATGCCGGCTATACCTCCTATGACGAAGTCTACTACATCGCCGACGCGGTGAAGCGCGGCGGCTCCACGGATGCCGACAAGCTGGTCGAGGCTTTGGAAAAGACCGACTGGGTCGGCACCATCGGCCGCATCCAGTTCTACGGCAAGGACGATCCGTTCACCCATTCGATCAAATACGGCAAGGGCCTGATCACCGGCCTGATGCTGCAGTGGCAGGACGGCAAGCAGGTCGCCGTCTGGCCGAAGGAAGTCGCCAAGGGCCAGTTGAAGTTCCCGAGCTTCATCAAGGTCACGTCGAACTAGAAAAGAGAATGAACATGCTCCCGGGTTCGCCCGGGAGCATGTTCGCCTTGGCAATTTCTTTTAGTAGGAGTGAGGCAGCGGTGCTGCCGCGGCCATCATAGATGCTTGCTTTTCAGATCCTGATCGACGGCTTTGCCATCAGTGCCCTGTATGCTCTCGGGGCTACCGGCTTCACCCTCATCTTCGGCGTTTCCGGCGTGCTCAACCTCTCGCACGGCGCCATCATGGTGCTTGCGGCGGTGGCGGCGTGGGCCGCCGCCGCCACGCTGCACTTGAACACCTACGCCGGAGCGCTGGTCGGCGTCGCCGTCGCCCTGGTCGCGGCGTTCGCCACTTATTTCGCGGTGGTGCAGCCGATCCAGAAATCGCGGCGAATTCCCAACGAGGAGAAGGAAATCTTCGTCCTCACCGGCACCTTGCTGTGGGGGATCATGATCCAGGAGCTGATCGCGTATTTCTTCACCAACAATGCCAAGACCGTGCTGCCGATCGTCGAGGGCGTCGTCGATATTTTCGGCGTCCGCACCCCGAAAAACGAAATCTTCACCGCGCTGGTCTGCTGCCTCGTGATCGGCCTGCTTTGGCTGATGGTGAACCGCACCCGCACCGGCAAGGCGGTGCTGGCGGCGTCGATGAATCCGCGCGGCGTCACGCTGCTCGGGCTTGAGCTCACCAGCATCTATGTCGTGGTCTGGGCGATCTACGGCGTGCTCGCCGGCATCGCGGGCGTGCTGCTTGGAATGTTCCTCGGCGTCAGCTCATACAGCGTCGGGCCACTGACCGCGAGCGCATTCTCGATCGTCGTGCTCGGCGGCCTCGGCAGCGTATCCGGTTCGCTGATCGCGGCGTTCGTGGTCGGTTACCTGGAGACGCTGACGGCCTATCTGGTCTCGCCTGCCTATCGCACCATTCCCGCGCTGCTGCTTTTGGTCATCGTGATGTACATCCGGCCGCAGGGCCTGCTCGGGAGGCGATGAGCATGGCCCAGTTCTTCAAATCGCGGCTGTTCTTTGTCTCGCTCGTCGTGGTCATCGTTGCGGCAACGCTGCCGCTCTACGTCTCCGGCTACGTTCTCGGTCTGCTGACGGTCGCCTATTATTTCGGCGTGTTCGCGATGGCGTGGGACCTGCTGTTCGGGTTCGCCGGCGAGGTAAATTTCGGGCCGACCTTCCTGATCGGCGTCGGCGCCTATACCGCCGGCATCCTCAACAACCAGTATGGATGGTCGGTCTATCTGTGCATCCTGCTGGGCGCGCTGGCGTCGGTTATTGCCGGCTTCGTGCTGGCGCTGCCGGCCTTGCGCGTGCGCGGCCCCTATTTCGGACTGACGACGCTGGTCGCCGTGCTGATGCTGCAGAATTTCATCGTGGTGTTTGCCGACCTTACCGGCGGTGAAATCGGTCTCACCATTCCCGACGTGATCACCATCAATGCTGGCGCGAACTACTGGATCGCGCTCGGCTTCATGACCGTCAGCGCCATCATCCTGTACGGGCTTTCGCAGTCGCCGGTCGGCCTGGTACTGCAGGCCAGCGGCCAGGATCCGGTGCAGGCCGGCGCGCTCGGGTTCAACATCGTCAAGCACAAGCTCGCGGCCTTTGTGGTGAGCGCATTCTTTTCGGGGCTATCCGGTGCGCTGCTGGTGTTTTATTTCGGTACCGCCTCGGTCGGCACCGTCGTCGACGTCGCCGTCGGCGTCAACGTCATCGTGGCCGCGGTGCTCGGCGGCCGCCGCACCGTGCTGGGAGCTGCGCTCGGCGCGATCTTCCTGATCGTCGCCGGCGAATTCCTGCGGCCGACCGGCGAACTGGCGACCTTCATCGTCTCGGCGGTCGCGCTGCTCGTCGTTTTGTTCTTCCCCGGCGGTTTCCTCGGAGCGGCCCTGTCGCGCGAGGCGCGCTCGTGATGGATGCGACCAGCAACAATTCCCTCGTTCTCGAGGTCCGTGGCCTGACCAAACGCTTCGGCGGCCTGACCGCGGTGAAGAACCTCAGCCTCGATCTGCGCGCTGGTGAGATCTTCGGCCTGATCGGCCCGAACGGTTCCGGAAAGTCGACCGCGATGAAGTCGATCATGGGCATCGAGCGCCCGACCGCGGGCGAAGTCATCTTCCAGGGCGAGAATGTCGCCGGCCTGCCGCCGCACAAGATCGCGCGCAAGGGCTTTGGCATGGTGTTCCAGCACTCACGGCCGCTGAACCGGCAGACCGTGCTGGAGAACATCATGGTCGCGCTGCTGCCCGACAGCCTGTTCATGCTGTTTGCGGACAAGGCGCTGACCGAGCGCGCGAAGTGGATTGCCAACCGCGTCGGCCTCGGCGCCGTGATGGACCGGCGGCCGCCGACGCTGCCGTTCGCGGATCTGCGGCGGCTCGAACTGGCAAAAGCGATCGCGCGGGATCCCAAGGTGGTGCTGGTCGACGAGCCCTTCGCGGGCCTGACGCTCGCCGAAGTCGGCACCTTCTCCGAACTGATTCGCAGTTTTCGCGATGAAGGCCGCGCCGTGCTGCTGGTCGACCACAACGTCAAGAGCGTTGCGGCGCTGGTCGACCGGGTGCTGGCGATGTATCTCGGCGAGGAGATCGTCACCGGTCGCGCCGACGAGGTGATGCGCAACGAAACCGTGCGCAGGGTGTATCTCGGCGGGGCGATCGAGACGTCGGCGCGCCCGGAGACCAGCTTTAAGGACAAGGTTCCGCTGCTGCAGGTCGAGAATGTCAGCGTCTATTACGGCAAGGCACAGGCACTGGAAAACGTCTCGATCCATGTCCACCAGGGCGAATTCGTCTCCGTGGTCGGGCTGAACGGCGCCGGCAAGACCACGCTGTTCAACACCATTTCGGGCTTTTTGCCCTATACCGGCGAAATCCTCCGCGACAGCGAAAAGCTCCGTGGCACCAGCCCGGCGCGGATCGCCCGCAGCGGCATCGTACAATGCCCGGAATCGCGCGAACTGTTCGGCGAGATGAGCGTGCGCGAAAACCTCGATCTCGGCGGCCAGCATCTCGCGGACGAGGAGAAGGCCAGGCAACTGGCATGGCTGTTCGAGCTGTTTCCAATCCTGAAGGAGCGCCAGAACCAGATGGCGCAGACGCTGTCCGGCGGCGAGCAGCAGATGCTGGCGATCGGCCGGGCGTTGATGATGCAGCCCAAAATCCTGATCCTCGACGAACCGACGCTCGGCCTTGCGCCGGTCATTCTCGAACAATTGTCGAAGGCTCTGGAAAAACTGCGCCAGACTACGCCAATCACGGTGCTGTTGGGCGAGCAGAACGTCACCTTTGCGCTGCCGCATGCCGACCGGGTTTATGTGCTGGAGCACGCGCGGATCGTCTGGGAAGGCGATCCCGGGCGCTTTGCCGAGGAAGCCGGCACCGGCTATCTCTGAGGCCGCATATAAAAGGCCAAAATTACAGCTTATGTACTGATGCCGACCAGGTGCGAAGAAAACCTGGCGCGCGTGTGAAAATCGGGGAGGGGAGCATGCTCGGCAGGAAATTGGCCTATCCGTCGCGCCGCGACGTCTTGCGTGGCGCGGAGCTGGCGGTCGGCGCGATCGTCGCTTCAAGCCTTGGCCTGAAGCAGGCCAGGGCAGCCGGTTATCCCGAACGTCCAGTCAAGATCATCGTGCCATTCGCCCCGGCCGGTCCGACCGACATCATGGCGCGCATCCTCGCGACCCATCTCGGCGAAGCCATCGGCGGCACCGTCATCGTAGAGAACAAGGCCGGAGCCGGCGGCAATATCGGAATCGGCACCGCCGCGCATGCCGATCCCGACGGCTATACGCTCTTGGTCACCTCGAGCGCTTATGTCGTCAATCCCGGCCTCTACGCCAAAATTCCCTACGATCCCTACCAGGACTTCGCGCCGATCGCCGAACTCGGGACGTCGCCGAATGTATTCCTGGTCAATCCAAAGCTCGGCGTCGGCACCATGGCCGAGCTGATCGCGCGCGCAAAGGCCGATCCCAACGAGCTCAATTATGCGAGCCCGGGGATCGGCACGACGCCGCATCTGTCGGCCGAGCTTCTCAAGATTGTCGGCGGCATCCAGATCACGCATGTGCCGTTTTCCGGCGCCGGCCCGGCCATCCAGGCGGTGCTCGGCGGCATCACCCAGGTTTGCTGCGCGGCGTTGCCGCCGGCGCATCCGCAGATCGAATCCGGCGCGCTGAAGGCACTCGCGGTCACTGGCGCCGAGCGCTGGTTCGATCTGCCCGATGTTCCGACGATGGTCGAACTCGGCTTCAAGGATTTCATCGCCGATACGTTCCAGGGTTTTCTCGCGCCGGCGAAGACGCCGCCGGCCATCGTCGAACTGCTGTCGGCGAAGGCGATCGAAATTCTGAAAACGCCGAAGATCGCCGAGCAGTTGCGCAATGACGGCTTCGAGGTCATCGCCAACGGGCCTGATGGCATGCGAAAACGTATCGCGGATGAGGTGCCGAAATGGCGCGACGTTATCGCCAAGGCCGGCATCAAGCCGGTCTGATGCAAACACATCAAAAGTCTTTTTGGAGGCGCTTATGGCCAGACGATTGATCGACATTTCCGTTCCGTTGCAGAACGACGTGCCGGCCGATCCGCCGGGCCTTCATCCGACGATCCAGTACAGCGACCATCAGCAGAGCCTGCCGCGCATGCTGCAGTTCTTTGAAGGGCTGAAGGCCGAAGACCTTCCGGACGGCCAGGGCTGGGCGATGGAGACGGTCCAGCTCTCGACCCATAACGGTACCCATCTCGATGCGCCCTACCATTATCACCCGACGATGAATCGCGGCGAGAGGTCATGGACCATCGACGAGGTGCCGCTGGAATGGTGTTTGCAGCCGGGCGTGAAGCTGGACTTTCGCCATTTGCCCGACGGCTACGTGGTGACGGCCAGGGATGTCGAGAACGAACTCAAGCGCATCGGCCACTCGCTTTCGCCGCTCGAGATCGTCGTGGTCAATACCTCCGCCGGCGCCAAATATGGCCGCCAGGACTACGTCACCTCCGGCTGCGGCATGGGCTATGAGGCGACGATGTACCTGCTGGAGCGCGGCGTGCGGCTGACCGGCATCGACGGCTGGAGCTGGGACGCGCCGTTCGTCTACACCGCGAAGAAATACGCCGAGACCAAGGACGCCAGCCTGATCTGGGAAGGCCACAAAGCCGGCCGTCACATCGGCTACTGCCACATCGAGAAGCTGCACAATCTCGAGCAATTGCCGTCGACCGGTTTCACCGTGTCGTGCTTCCCGGTCAAGATCGAACGCGCCTCCGCGGGCTGGACCCGGGCGGTCGCGATCATCGGCACCTGAGGAAGTGGCCGGTTACGCCGCTACTTCTTCATGCTCATGATGAAGGCGGCGATATCCTGGGCGTCGTTGCCGCGCAGTGGCACGTTCGGCATGGTGGCGTGCGGCAGCCGCAGGAACGAGGCGATCATCTCGGCGGTGACGGTTTCCTTCGCGGCGATCGCGGCAATGGATTGCGCTCTGGATTTTCCGGGAGCGGACCCGATCGCATCGCACTCCACGCACCATCGTTCCGACAGATGCCGGCCGTTGTCGGCGTTCTGGGCGGAGGCTTCACCATCGATTCCGAACAGGGCAAGCGCGACAGCAACGGACAACGCCGGAGGACGTCGGTTCATGATTTTAAACCAGGCGCTCACAGCGGCTCATCATCTGCGGTCGAGGGCTGCTCTTGCAACGAGACAATATCCCCGCCGCCGAGATCCTCTTCCGGCGGCGGATAGGCACGCGCCTCAAGATTATCGACCACCTTCCTGACGCCCGGAACGTTTTCCGCGGCGACGATCGCGGCCTGCCGGGCGTTCTTGCTCGCGACCACGCCGCTCAGGCTCACAACCCCGTCCCGCGCCGTCACCTTGAGCCTGCAAGGCCCCCAGGCCGCGCCGTCCATCGCCGCGATGACTTGCTCGCGAAGACTGTCGTCGTCCGCGGACGGACTCGGCGCATGACGGGCGAGGTCGGCGACGATGGCGAGGAAATCAGAGCGAGTGACGATTCCGACCAGGCGCCTGCCGCGCATCACCGGAAGACGTTTGACGTTGTTGGATTCCAAGATCTCGACGATCTCATCGAGCGGCGTATCCTCCCAGATGGTCAGGGGATCCGGCGTCATGATCTCGCCGACCTTGCGGCCATGGGAGCGAACGAAGTCCGCCGCGACCCGATCAGTGCCGACCAGGAAACTCAGCCAGCGGCCGCGATTTCGCTGCGTTCCGATCTCCGCGCGGCGGATGAAATCGCCTTCCGAAATAATGCCGATCAGATCGCCGTCGGCATCGACCACCGGCAGCCCGCTGACATGGTGCCGCAGCATGGTGTCGACCGCCTCGGAGATCGGGGCGTCGGTTCCGATCGTGACGACGTGCTGGGTCATGATTTGCTGCGCGCGCATGGATGGTCTCCGGGCATATGAGAGCGCAAAAGCCCGGCCTGTTCTTGCTCCAGATCAAACTTCGGCAAAAATTGGCGGCCTCGTCAGGCCACCGCCGCCTGCTTGCCTTCCTCCAGCGCCGCGGCGATGGCGTCGTCGACGCGCTCGAGCCAGATGAATTCGAGCTTGTCGCGCGCGCCTTGCGGGATGTCGTCGAAATCCCGCCGGTTGCGCGCCGGCAGCATCACGCGGGTCAGGCCGGCCGCCGCGGCGGCGACCACTTTTTCCTTGATGCCGCCGACCGGCAGCACCAGGCCGCGCAGTGATATCTCGCCGGTCATCGCCGTGTCGCTCCGCACGGTGCGGTTGGTGAGCAACGAGGTAAGGGCGGTGAACATCGCAACGCCCGCGCTCGGTCCGTCCTTCGGTGTGGCGCCGGCGGGGACATGGACGTGGATGTCGCTCTTTTCGAACACGGAGGGATCGATCCCGAGTTGGGCGGCCCGGCTTTTCACCAGCGTCAGCGCGGCCTGCACGCTCTCGCGCATGACGTCGCCGAGCTGACCGGTCAGGATGAAAGCGCCCTTGCCGGGAACGCGCGTGGCCTCGATAAAGAGGATGTCGCCGCCGACCGGCGTCCAGGCGAGCCCGGTCGCCACCCCGGGAACGCTGGTTCGCATGGCGATTTCGCCCTCGAAACGCGGCTGGCCGAGCACGGCCGCAAGATCGCTGGCGGTGATCGTGACCTTGCTCGCAGAACCCTCCGCGATCTGCACCGCCGCATGGCGCAGCGCCTTGCCGATTTCGCGCTCCAGCGAACGGACGCCGGCCTCGCGGGTATAGCCCTTGATGATCAGCCGCAGCGCTTCGGTTTCGATCTCGGCCTGCTCCGGCTTCAGGCCGTTGGCCTCGAGCTGGCGGCGAACCAGATAGCGCCGCGCGATCTCGAGCTTCTCGTCCTCGGTGTAGCCGGGCAGGCTGATGATCTCCATGCGGTCCAGCAAGGGGCCTGGAACAGTGTCCAGCAGGTTGGCGGTGGCAATGAACACCACGCGCGAAAGATCGAAGGGAACGCCGAGATAATTGTCGCGGAAAGACGAATTCTGTTCGGGATCGAGGACCTCCAGCATCGCGGCCGACGGGTCGCCCTGAATGCCGCGGCCCATCTTGTCGATCTCATCGAGCATCATCACGCAATTGCGCGCGCCCGCCTTCTTGATGCCCTGGATGATGTTGCCGGGCAGAGCGCCGATATAGGTGCGCCGGTGACCGCGGATTTCGGCCTCGTCGTGAACGCCGCCGAGACTGACGCGGACGAACGGCCGGTCCATGGCGCGCGCGATCGACTGCCCCAGCGAGGTCTTGCCGACCCCGGGCGGTCCGACGAAGCACAGGATCGGCGCCTTGCCGTGCGGCGCCAGTTTGCGGACCGCGAGATATTCGACGATCCGGCTCTTGATCTTCTCGAGGCCGTAATGATCCTCGTCGAGGATCCGTCGCGCCTCCGGAATGTCGATGGTCTTTTCGGGCGGCAGCGCCCATGGCAGCTCGATCAGCCAGTCGAGATAGCTGCGGACCATGCCGGCTTCACCGGCTGCTTCCGGCATCCGCTCGTAACGGCGCACTTCCTTTTTCGCCTGGCTTTCCGCTTCCGGCGGCATCCCCGCCTTGGCGATCGCCTCGTTCAGCTCCGCGACCTCCTGCGTCTTGCCATCGCCTTCGCCCAATTGACGCTGAATGGTCGCCATCTGCTCGCGCAGGATGGCCTCGCGCTGGCGTTCGTCGAAAGTTGCTTTGGTCTTCTGGCCGATCTCGGCCGTCAACCGCAGCACTTCGAGCCGTTCGGCGAGGTGGCGCGAAACCTTCTCCATGCGCTGCGCGAGGTCGATGGTTTCCAGGATTTCCTGCTTATCCTCCGGCTTGATGTCCATATAGGAGGTCGCGAGATCAGCGAGCGCCGCGGGAGAGGTGGTGGACTGGAATGCGGCGAGAAGCTCCGGCGGCGCCTGAGGCAACAGTTGAATGGCTTCGATGGCCAGCCTTTGCAGGTTGAGAAATCGCGCCTCGATCTCCGGCGAGCTTGTCGTCGGCTCCGGAATATGCAGTACCCGCGCCACGGGGAACGGCGTGCCGGGAAGGAAGTCGAGAATGCGGGCGCGCTGAATGCCCTGGCAGATGATGTGGTGGGTCTCATCCGGTGCGGTAATGTAACGGACGATATTGGCGACGGTGCAGATCCGGTGCAGTTCGTCGGGACCAGGATCGTTCGCCTCGGCGTTTCGCTGCAGCAGGATCCCGACCGGCCGCTGGTCGCGCAACGCCTGCTGGGCGGCGGCGATCGATTTGGCCCGACCGATCGTGATGGGCGCGACGACGCCCGGGAACAAGACGGTATTGCGGACGGGAATAATGATCAGCGCGTCATTGGGGATCGGCACGGATTCCGCCGGCGCGGTGGCGGAGGGCGAGGCCGAAGCGGATTCTTCGTTGGCTGGTGACATGACGATCCTCACACAGACTTGTCTTCACACAGACTTGGCCAGACGCAATACGATGCATCCATTCACGGCGAAACGGCTGACGGCATAACGCCCCGTGGGAAGCGCGATGCGGCGTTCGAACCGGCCTTGCGGGAGCTCGAGCCGGTGAATCCTGGCGTTGCGCAGCTCGGCGGGCAGCACCCGTTGCCCGCTGACGACAAGTGTGCCGTTTTCGATCATGGCTTCGACATGCTCGGGATCGACACCGGGCAGGGCGACGAGAATCAGAATTTCCCGGTCGGTTTCCAGCACGTCGATCGGGGGTTCCCAGCTGGGCTCCCGCGAGCCCGCCCTCGACTGCAGGCTGAAGAATTGCTGGCGCAACCGTTCGGCGCGGGCCAGTGAATCGATCGCCTCGGACAACATCCAGTTGACGGGATCTTTTGTCGACATGGGCTCTCTCGTGTTTGACTCAAATCTGCGAAGCGACCGCTTCGCGCCATCCTGGCACCGCCGGAATAGTTCTACGCTTGCGCCATCCCGTCAATCAGGCGCCTGCCAGAACGGGGATGGGCGTTGCTAGGACGTGGGTGGAGACTCGGAGCGCATGCGCGCGATGATCCCGGCGGCAATCTGCATGGTCGTGCCGATTCCCCAGCAAAAACTGATCAGAATCGCCGTACCCGCGCGCGCCGTCTCGTCCAGAACGATGCTGGAAACGGAGACCACCGCTGCCACAGATGCAAGGAAAGTACCTGCCGCGCTGAGCAGTTCCACGGTATCCCACATGGAACCTAACCCATGCCGCAGCAGCAGGCGCATTTTGTGATCCGGGGGAACGCGGGGCAGATCGATCCCGAGATAGAAGCCGGCGGCCCCGTAGACCATCATCGCCAGCACAGTGCCGGCCGAACCGATCAGGTCGATATTGGCCCTTCCCACATGGGCGGCGACGAACAGCCCGCACGCGGCTCCCGTGAAGGCGAGCCCGCTCCGTTCCAGAACGTGCGCCCACCGGCTGATGACGGACCGAGTGTCCCGTGGTTCGCGGTGCCTAATCATGCGGTTTGGTTACAAGGCCGGAATTGGGGGGCCATTGACAAAGATCAAGCCCGCGCGCTTTCGCTTCCCGGAAGGCGCGGGCTATTTCCCGGCATTTTGACCGGCATCAAAGTGGATCGCCGCTTTCCGGCCAGTATAGCCTCTGAACGGCATGACCGTCTCTTCCAGCCGGCCGGAGGGCAATTGACCCAAGCACAGTCAACGAGCCGCAGCGAGGGCATCTCATTGCGGCAGATGCTTCCCAGTACCATCGCGGTGGCGACATCACTTGCCGGCCCAATTGCCGAATCCCAGCCCGGACACAACCTCAAGGTACCGCATTATCTCACCGCGCACTACTGGTGGGCTTATGTGCACCCCAAGGCTATATGGTTCTTCGAGCGGCAATGGCTGGTCAACCTCATTCTGTGGGGCAATTACAAGCGGCTGCGCGACGCGGCGATGGCGGAATTGGGGGATGTGCTTCCCGGCACGACCTTGCAGGTGGCCTGCGTCTACGGCGATCTTACCGGCGAGCTGACGCAACGTGTCGCGGCCGGCGGCGGCAGACTCGATATCGTCGACGCGCTGCCGATGCAGCTGGAAAACCTGCGAAGCAAGCTGCCTTGCGGCGCCCCGGCGCGATTGCTCTCGATGGATTCCGCGGACCTCAGGCTTCCCGACGCCAGTTGCGATCGGGCGTTGCTGTTCTTCCTGTTGCACGAACAGCCCGCAGCCCATCGCGAGCGAACGCTGAGCGAAGTCTTTCGCGTCGTCAGGCCGGGCGGCGAGATCGTCATTGTCGACTATGCGATGCCGCGCTGGTGGCATCCGCTGCGCTATGTGTGGCGGCCCTTGCTCGCGGCGCTCGAGCCTTTCGCACTGGACCTATGGCGGCACGAGATCGTCCATTGGCTGCCCGCCGCCGCGCGGAGCGGATGGCGCAAGCAGTCGTTCTTCGGCGGGCTCTATCAGAAAATCGTGATCAGGCGTTGACGCGTCAAATCGCGACCAGGGCGCTGGCGGCAACCGGAATGAGCAACCAGGCCGTACCATAGCAGGCTGCCTTGACAACGACGCCGCCCCTAATCCGAGATCGTGCGGCGTCATCCGCAGGCGATGCGCGGCATGCCAGGCCGGCAGCGCCACCGCGCCGAACAGGATCAATTTACCGATCGGATGGTGCGCGAATGCCACGATTGTCTCGCAATGCAGATACAAAACACCCAGCGGCGCCAAGTCGTCGGGCGCGTCCCGCTGCCGTACGCAGCGCATGCACGGCTCCAGGCATTAGCCCGGATCGCGGGCAATTCAGTCGCGTCATTGATCCAGCGCAAGGACGCGGATCGATTTGGCATCGACTTTGGCATTTGAAATTAGCGATAAAAAACAACAACAGGGAGATCAACATGCCCATGATCCGGCTGCGGCTCGCCGCTCTGTCGGCTGCCGCCATCTTCAGTGTCGCGGTTTGCGATAGCGCCGCCGCCCAGAAGAAATACGACACCGGCGCGACCGATACCGAAATCAAGATCGGCAACATCATGCCGTACAGCGGTCCCGCTTCCTCCTATGGGCTTATCGGCAAGACCGAGGAGGCCTATTTCAGGATGATCAATGAGTCCGGCGGCATCAACGGCCGCAAGATCAATTTCATCAGCTACGACGACGGCTACAGCCCGCCCAAGGCGGTCGAGCAGGCGCGCAAGCTGGTCGAGAGCGACGAAGTGCTTGTCGTGTTCAATCCGCTGGGAACGCCGTCGAACTCCGCGATCCAGAAGTACCTCAATTCCAAGAAGGTGCCGCAACTGTTCGTCGCCACCGGCGCCACCAGGTGGAACGACCCGAAGAACTTCCCCTGGACCATGGGTTGGCAGCCGAGCTACCAGAGCGAGGCGCAGATCTACGCCAAGTTCCTGCGGAAGGAAAAGCCTGACGGCAAGATCGCCGTGCTCTACCAGAACGACGATTTCGGCAAGGACTACCTCAAGGGCCTGAAGGACGGTCTCGGCGCCAAGGCGGCGTCGATGGTCATTGCCGAGGAAAGCTACGAGACCACCGAGCCGTCAATCGACTCCCATATCGTCAAGCTGAAATCGACCGGTGCCGACGTCTTCGTCAGCATCACCACGCCGAAATTCGCGGCACAGGCGATCAAGAAGCTCGCCGAGCTGCAATGGAGACCGCTGCACATCGTTGCCAACGTCTCGGCTTCGGTCGGCAGCGTGCTGCAGCCGGCCGGCTTCGAGAACGCGCAGGGCCTGCTTTCGGCCGCCTATGCCAAGGACGGCGCCGATCCGCAATGGAACGACGATCCCGGCATGAAGAAATGGTCAGCGTTCATCGACAAGTACATGCCGGGCGCCAATCGTGCCGACGGCAATCTGGTCTATGGTTACGGCGCCGCGCAGACACTGGTCGAGACGCTCAGGCTATGCGGCGACGACCTGACTCGCGCCAATGTGATGAAGCAGGCAGCGAGTTTGAAGGATTTCGCGCCCGACACGCTATTGCCCGGCGTCAAGATCAACACCTCGGCGACCGACTTCGCGCCGTTGTCGCAGCTGCAGATGATGCGATTCAAGGGCGAGAAGTGGGAGCTGTTCGGTGATATCATCAGCGGCGACATCGCCACCAACTGACGGCCGTCGCGTAAAGCCGGATCCGACAACAAAGACCGCCTTCGGGCGGTCTTTGGCCGACGGCGATCATGTTTACGGCACTGCGGCGGTCCACTGATCCCCAACAGAACAGGAGCGTTCAAATGAACGGCGCCCAATCCCTGGTTCAGACGCTGGTCAATTGCGGCGTCGACACCTGTTTCGCCAATCCCGGCACGTCCGAAATGCATCTGGTTGCGGCGCTCGACACCGTGAAGGGATTGCGGCCGGTGCTGTGCCTGTTCGAGGGCGTCGCGACGGGTGCCGCCGACGGCTATGGCCGCATCGCCGGCAAGCCGGCCGCGACGCTGCTCCACCTCGGGCCCGGGCTTGCCAACGGCCTTGCCAATTTGCACAACGCGCGCCGAGCGGCGACCCCGATCGTCAATGTCGTTGGTGATCACGCCACCTATCACCTGCAATATGATGCGTTGCTGACATCCGATATCGCCGGCTTCGCCCGCCCGGTGTCGAACTGGATCCACGAGACCAAAAGCGCAAGGCTCGCCGCGGGGGATGCCGCAAGGGCGGTGCAGGCGGCGCGGGCCGCGCCGGGCGGCATCGCCACCCTGATATTGTCCGCGGACGCCGCCTGGAATCCGGCCGAACGCGCCGCGCAGCGTCTGCCCGATATCGGGCCGGCGATCATGACGGCGGATGCGATCGAAGACGTCGCCAAACTGATGTCCACCGGCAAGAAGACGGCGATGTTGCTGCGCGGCCGTGCGCTTGTCGGCGACGGGCTGGAGGCGGCCGGGCGTATTCATGCCAAGACCGGCGCGCGGCTGTTGTGCGACACGTTTGCGCCGCATGCCGAAATGGGCGCCGGTCGTGTGCCGGTGGAGCGCATTCCCTATTTCGGCGAACAGGTCACGACGTTTCTGGCCGGGACGGAACAGCTGATCATGGTTGGCAGCACGCCGCCGGTGTCGTTCTTTGCCTATCCGAACAAGCCGAGCTGGTGCGTGCCCGAGGCTTGCGAGCTGATTTACCTCGCGCAACCGCATCAGGATGGCGTCCGCGCTTTGCAGAATCTGGCCGACGCGCTGGGCGCGCCGCCGGAAATATCTGCGCGGGTGCCGCTGCATCTGCCGGGTCTGCCGACCGGCCTGTTGAACTCGCTCAGCATCGCCCAGATCATCGCGCAGCTGACGCCGGATCATGCGATCTATGCCGACGAATCCAACACCTCGAGCCTGCCGCTGCTGATGACGCTGGCGCGCGCGCGGCCACACACGCATTTGCCGCTGGCCGGCGGATCGATCGGGCAGGGGCTGCCGCTTGCCGTGGGCGCGGCGCTGGCCGCTCCCGATCGCAAGGTGGTCTGTCCGCATGGCGACGGCGGCGCCGCCTATACCATGCAGGCGCTATGGACCATGGCGCGCGAAAAGCTTGACGTGACCACGGTGATCTACGCCAACCGGTCCTATGCGATCCTCAATTACGAACTGTACCGCGTGGGCGTGACGACGGTCGGCGAAAACGCGCGCTCGACGCTCGACTTGCACAATCCGGAGATGAACTGGACGCAGATCGCAAGCGGTTTAGGCGTTGAAGCGAGCCGCGCCACCACGGCCGAAGAATTCGCCGCTCAATATGAATCGGCGATGAAGCACAGAGGGCCGCGCCTGATCGAAGCCATGATTTGAGGAGTTTTGTCATGGATACCATCGAAGCGCTGCGCGCCATCGTTGGCGAGACGGGCGTATTGAGCGCCGCCGATATCGCGACGCGTTCCGCCGGCATCCTGCGCCCGGACACCCTCAAGGCGCGGGCGCTGGTGCGCCCCAGAGACACCGGCGAGGTTTCGAAAGTCGTCCGCTGGTGTCATGACCACGGCATGCCGATCGTGACCCATGGCGGTCTCACCGGGCTCGTCCACGGTGCCGATGCGTCGCCCGAAGAGGTGATCGTCTCACTGGAGCGGATGCGCGCCATCGAGGCGATCGACCCGGTGCAGCGGATTGCCGTTGTGCAGGCCGGCGTTACGCTGCAGGCGCTGCAGGAGGCGGTCGAACAGCACGCCCTGAGTTTTCCGCTCGATCTCGGCGCGCGTGGCAGTGCGACGCTTGGCGGCAACGCGGCCACCAATGCCGGCGGCAATCGCGTGATCCGCTACGGCATGATGCGCGATATGGTTCTCGGCCTCGAGGTCGTGCTGGCCGACGGCACCGTCCTCTCCTCGATGAACCGCCTGATCAAGAACAACGCTGGCTATGACCTCAAGCAGGTTTTTGTCGGGTCCGAAGGCACGCTTGGGATCATCACGCGGCTGGTACTGCGGTTGCGCGAGAAGCCGAGTTCGCAGGACGTCGCGATCGTGGCGGTGCCGTCGTTCGAGGCACTGACAAAACTGCTCAAACACATCGACGGCGCTCTGGGCGGATCGCTCTCGGCCTTCGAGGTGATGTGGCAATCCTTCTATCGCCTGGTGACGTCGCCGCCGGCGCGGGGCAAGCCGCCGGTTGGCCAGGACCATCCGTATTACGTCCTGATCGAAAGCCTCGGCGCCGATGCCAAACTCGATTCCGAACGCTTCGTCGCAGCGCTGGAATCCGCGCTGGAAGAAAAGCTGATTTCGGATGCGGCGGTGGCGAAGTCGGACAGCGACCGCCGCGCCTTCTGGGCGGTGCGGGACGACGTCATGCAGGTCGTGGTCGGCGGCATGCCTGTCGTGTTCGACATCTCGCTGCCCCTGGCCGCGATGGAGCAATATGTCGAGGGTTTGAACCGCGATCTGAAGGCCGGGATCGGCGAACACAGGCTCTGGATCTTCGGCCATCTGGGGGACGGCAATTTGCACGTCATTGTCCAGGTCGCACCGGAGAACTACATGACGTTGCGGCCGAAGATCGAGGCGCTGGTCTATGGTCCGCTCGGCAAGTTCGGCGGATCGGTTTCGGCGGAGCACGGAATCGGGCTGGAGAAGAAGCCTTATCTTTCAGTCTGCCGGAGCGAAAACGAGATCGCGCTGATGCGGGTGCTCAAGAAGGCGTTCGATCCCGAGAGCATCCTGAATCCCGGAAAGGTCTTCTGACTGCAATCGATCATGAAGAACCTGCCCCTCTCAAGGGTCTATCAATTGCTTGAGCCGGGTCCGGTGCTGTTGACGACGGCGCAAAGGGGCCGCGCGGCGCGTTCTCCTGTGAACGGGAGGGGCCGGACGAATGGACGTGGGCTGGAACGGCGAGCGATTTTCACAACACGACGGCAAGATCGGTCTTTGCCTGGGGTTGCAAGAGGCTCTAGAACTTCGCCGGTCTGGAATATTCTTGCTTTCAATTGATTCCGTCCAGCCCTCCTTCGTCACCATCACGGATATTCCTGAATGAGCCAACTCATCGTCCACGCCGGCGACTTCACGTTTCAGGCCCGCTTCGAGGATCAATTGGCGCCCAGGACCTGCGCGGCCTTTCGCAAGGCGATGCCATTCGAAAGCCAGGCCATCCATGTGCGCTGGAGCGGTGAGGCGGTCTGGATGCCGCTCGGCGATCTCGATTTCGGCGTTTCCTACGAGAACCACACCAGCTATCCCGCGCCCGGCCAGATCATCCTCTATCCCGGCGGCATCAGCGAAACCGAAATTTTGCTGGCCTATGGCGGCGTGCATTTTGCGAGCAAGGTGGGACAACTCGCCGGCAACCATTTTATCACGCTGACTTCCAACCTCGAGCGGCTGCCTGAACTCGGCAAGACCGTGCTGTGGAAGGGCGCGCAGAAGGTTCGCTTCGTGGCCGCCTGAACGACGATGCGCTCGCGGGGTGCGCTCCGTCTCGCGCAGTCCGGCTCAAAGCCTGCCGCCGTCTCCTGAGGCCTGCGCAAATCGGATGCACGACGATTTTCGCCTAGGAAATAAGCAATTGCACGTCATAACAGCTGCGCTCAGGGAAAGCGAAAGCGTCCCTCAAAAATCCAACCGACTGAAAATACGAGAGATTTCTGATCATTCCATCAGTACAGCCATTGGACACAATGGCATGCGCTTTGCTTCGTTCGCTTCCGGGAGTTTTTCTCGCGCGGGATGCGAACGTCATGGCGATCCCAGGACAACCGTCCACCGGTACCGTCGTCGCGGAGCCAGAACCGATCGATCTCGACTGGTCGGCGACGGCGCTTCTCATCATCGACATGCAGCGCGATTTCATGGAGCCGGGCGGCTTCGGCGAAACGCTCGGCAATGATGTTTCGCAGCTCGCGCGCGCGGTGAAGCCGATCGCATCCGTGCTGGATGCCGCGCGCGATCTTGGCTTGCTGGTCGTGCATACCCGCGAGGGCCATCTGCCCGATCTGTCCGATGCGCCGCCGGCCAAGCTCGAGCGCGGCGCGCCGTCCTTGCGGATCGGCGATCCTGGCCCAATGGGACGGATCCTGATCCGCGGCGAAGCCGGCCACGACATCATTCCCGAACTCTATCCGCTCGACAGCGAGATCGTGATCGACAAGCCCGGCAAGGGCGCGTTCTACGCGACCGAACTCGGCGATGTGCTGCAGAAATACGGCATCGAAAGTCTGCTGGTGTGCGGCGTCACCACCGAAGTCTGCGTCAACACCACCGTGCGCGAGGCCAATGACCGCGGCTATCGCTGCGTGGTGCTGGCCGACGGCTGCGCTTCCTACTTTCCCGAATTCCACGAAATGGGCCTGAAGATGATCAAGGCCCAGGGTGGCATCTTCGGCTGGGTTTCGGACTCGGCCGCGGTTCTCAGGGCAATGACAGTGGGGACTACAAACAGTTTGGCAGCGGGAGCATCGCGATGAGCACGAGCATGACAGGAACTGTCGGAAAGACTGACTTCAAGCCGGCATTGTGGACATCAGGCGACTGGAACGCCTTCTTCGGATTCGGTACCAATATTCTGGTCAACATGCTGGTGCTCACCGGCCTGCTGCGTTTTGTGCTGAAGATGCCGGACTCGCTGGTATTCGGCCGCATCCTGCCGGCGCTCGGCCTGATGATGTGCCTCTCCACCTTCTATTATGCGTGGCTCGCCTACCGGTTGGCGCTAAAGACCGGCCGCACCGACGTCTGCGCGCTGCCGTCCGGCGTCAGCGTGCCGCACATGTTCATCGTCACCTTCGTGATCATGCTGCCCGTGACTCTCAAGACCGGCGATCCCATGAAAGGCTGGTCGGCGGGCCTGGTCTGGGTGTTCTTCCAGAGTTTTATTCTCATGATCGGCGGCTTCATCGCGCCCGTCATCCGAAGGATCACCCCGCGCGCCGCCTTGCTCGGCACGCTCGCCGGCGTCTCCGTGACGTTCATCTCGATGCGGCCGGCGCTGGAAATGTACATGACGCCGCAGATCGGTCTGGTCTGCTTCGCCATCATCATGGTGAGCTGGTTTGGCGGGGTGAAATATTTCAAGGGAATTCCGGCGGGCCTCGTCGCCATCGCGGCCGGCATGATCATCGCGTGGGGTTCGAACCTGTTTGGTCTCGGGCTCGGCGGGTTGAGTATCAAGGGCGTCGGCGACGCCTTTGCGAGTTTTGGGTTCTCGGTGCCGATCCCAGCGGTCGGACAGGTTTTTTCCGGTTTCGAATTCCTCGGCGTGATCCTGGTGACGGCTATTCCCTTCGGCATCTACGATCTCGTCGAGGCCATGGACAATGTCGAGAGTGCCGAAGCCGCCGGTGACGAATATCCGACCACGCGGGTCCTGACCGCCGACGGCGTCGTCAGCCTGATCGGATGCCTGATGGGCAATCCCTTCATCAACGCGGTCTATATCGGCCATCCCGGATGGAAGGCGATGGGCGGGCGGATCGGCTATTCGGCCGCGACCGGCGTCATGGTGGTGGTGTTGTCATGGTTCGGCATCATCTCGGTGCTGCTGGCGCTGGTG
>Ga0210403_10001032_pt1 | contig 27284 bp, 22 predicted proteins | sample IncBWC19MmetaG_FD_150863 | JGI IMG/M metagenome (GOLD analysis project Ga0210403, IMG submission 150863) | Forest soil microbial communities from Barre Woods Harvard Forest LTER site, Petersham, Massachusetts, United States - Inc-BW-C-19-M | ecosystem: Environmental > Terrestrial > Soil >... | reverse complement strand
TAACCTGCTCTGCATCAATTTTCCGAGATGCTTTTAATAGCGACGATGCAAGGTAAAAGCTCGCCTCATGGTCTTCATAGATTTCAAGCTGGATTTTCTTTGTCTTTCTTGATGACGCTCCATTTTCAGAATGGTCTTCTTGTCTTATTTTGTCTTGCATTAAATTTCTTTCTAATTCATTCAGTGAAACATTGCGCAACGTTGGTCAATGTTTTTAAAAATACAATCAAGCAGCCTTGAGTTTTTTATTGATTTTTTTCATTTCCTCTTTAACGGTACTGTTAAGCATCTTGGCGTAGATTTTCGTTGTTTTCAAATCAGAGTGCCCTAATATATGTTGAACCACTTCGATCGGCACACCGCTGTTGAGCAGAAATGTTGCGCAAGTATGGCGCGCGACATGGTGTGTAAGTTCTTTGTTTATACCTGTCAGTTCAGATATGGTTTTCAGGTACACATTTATCTTTTGGTTGCTATAGCGAGGCAATACATAATTGAAAACTTTTCGGGCATCGTCTTCAGCATACTTTGCAATGATCTGTCTTGCAGGTTCGAGGATGGGGACATACACTTGGTCATCAGTTTTGCCCATCACAATATTGATCGCCAATGTTCCGTCTGATTCTTTGATGATGTCGTCCATTTTGAGGTTGTACGCATCTTCGTAACGCAGCCCTGTATAGCAACTGAAAAGAAAGAAGTCTCTTACGCGATCAAGGCTTTGGTTACCGTGAAAAGATTTGTTTTTTAAAATCCTCAGTTCAAGTTCGGTCAGTCTGTCTCTCTTCGTTTTATCGCTTTTGAGTCGGAACGAAGCGTAAGGGTTGGAACTAATAATTCCTTCGCGAATAGCTTTATGAAGCACGGTTCGCAAGCGACTATGCTGTTTGTTCGCGTGATTATTGCAAATTTTTTCTCCAAGCTTGTTTGTATAAACCGTCTTCAAGTAAATGTCAAAGTCGTTAATGAACGAATAATCGATCTCGTTAATATTAAGGTCGCTTATTTTTTTGTGGTCATTTATAAAACCTGAAACGTGTTTTAGAGTGACCTTGTAATTTTTGACAGTACCTCGGCTTATCTTTTCCGAGTCAGAAAATTGGGTCAACTCATCGATGTGTTTATTGAAGTATTCGAGCAGCCTTGTCTTGAAATTCTTATCCCCTTTGTAGAATTGCTTTACAAGTCTGGCTGAAAGCGGCTTTTCCTCGTCCAGAATTTTTCTCCTGATTCTTCTGATCTCATTCTCGATTTCAGCTAATTCATCATTAATCGAAACAAGCTTATTCGCCCTGCCAGCTTCATCATTCCATTGCTTAGGATCGATGAAAAGCTTGGTGGCCATTTCTGCCTTCTCCCTGTCAACGATGATTCTGAGATATATCTGCGCCTTTTCTTTGCCGTTTTTGGGGGAGAATAGGTAGAATTTGATAGAAAATGACTCTTTCATTTTTTTACTGAAACATTTTTTGGGTTACTGAAACACGACTGAAACATTTTGTGAAAAAACGTGAAACTCTGTAAAGGGTTATAAAAGCAAAAACCCCTTCAGAATGAAATCTGAAGGGGTCTGAAAGTTAGTGAGTTTTAAAAGTGATCCCGCTGGGATTCGAACCCAGGACCCTTACATTAAAAGTGTAATGCTCTACCAGCTGAGCTACGAGATCGTTCTCCACCGAAGCTTCTTGCCCTCCGTAGCTTTTAGCGAAGGTAGCGTAGGCGGAATCAATTCCCTAAATTTGCCCTTGTTAAAGCCCTTTTCTGAAATTGAGGACGCAAAGGTAACCGAATATGAAAAATTTACAAACCTGGTTTTTAAAATTTCTGATTACTATCCCGTTCTTCTGTTCTTGTCAGTTTGCCGGGGCGCAGTCTCAAAAAATTAAATTGGCTGACTCCCTTTTTCAATCAAAACAGTACACCCAATCCCTGGAACTTTATCAATCGCTATTCCAGGAGGGTAAATACTCCCCCGCTATGCTGCTGAAGATGGCCTACATTCAGGAGGGACTTGGGAAGATTGGCCAGACATTGTATTACCTTAAACTTTACCAGGTAGCGTCCGATGATGACCAGGCACTCCGAAAAATGGAAGAACTCGCCTTAAAATTCAAATTGGGTGGGTATGATTCCGATGATGCCGGCCGGCTGTGGCAGTGGATCAATAAAAGGATAATGATGGTTCAATTGGGATTAGCGGGCACTTTACTGTTGATTTTGTACACCTTGTTCATCAGGAAGCAAAAGGGACAGCAACCTTGGCTTGCTGCCGGGGTAGTCATTGTAGTATCGGCTTCACTTTTATACTTGAATAATTATTATTCCAACAGTTCCGTTATTGTAAATAACGACCGCACTTACCTTATGGAGGGACCATCGTCGGGCGCACCGGTGGCCGGCATTCTTGCCGAGGGAAATCAGTTGCCATTGCTGGGGTATCAGGATGTGTGGCTTAAGGTGAAATGGATGGACAAAATTGTCTACGTGAAGAATAGCGCTGTCCTGACCGTGGCGCTTTAGTGAATGACCGTTAATGAGCTCTTATACTCTTTGAGGGTATATTTTATTAAGTAATAGTAAACACCAGCGGCTTCGTTTTGCGCATACCATCTGAATTTTCGATCGTGGCTTTCAAACACTAATTTGCCCCATCGGTCATAAATCCTGACGCGTTCAAATTGATTGGAACAGTTGTCTACCGGGGCTGAAGGAGCCTGCCGAATCTGCCCTTCACAATCGGGCTCTGATTCGAATCCGTCAATAGCAAAAAAATCGTTGCAGTGATCCGGGTAGGTGGTGATCACATTGGCCGGCAGGAAATTTTTGAGGGTGTCTTCAACATCTTTGATTCGAACACTCACAAAGGCCGTATCAAATGTTGGCGTTTTGCAATGCTTGTTGGTAACGATAAATTGGAATTTGTAGCGATTGTCATAACTGCCATCCTCAAAAATAGAACATGTTGGATCCCATGAAAATTTTGATTCCACAGTATTTAATCCGGTGGCGTTTGCAAAAGTATAACCGGTGGGTAAAATGTTACCGGTAGCCGCCGTCAGGGATAAATTGAGCGTATCAATGCTGGAAGCATTCGCGTCAGTGCCAAGTACGTCAAAACCGATGTGCTCCAACCTTACTTCAATACCCGTGTCTGTAAGATCCAATGACCTTGTCTCATTATATATTTTCAGTTTCGGATGGATGTCAGGGAGCACCACCTTCAAATGAAAAATTGCCGTATCGTAATGAGTGATATTGCAGGCGTCCTGGTCATCCACCAAAACCCTCACGGTAAAATCTGTCTTCTTGCCAAATTCATACTTTTTGCAAAAGGCATCCCAGCTGATGGCCCCACTGGCATTTCCTGCAGTCTGACTAAGAATCGAGTAGGTCATTCCTGCATCCTTTAAAACAAAACCGTCGGGAATCACAGCCAAAATGAGTGGATCACCATCATCATCTTTGGCAGTAAACGGCCAGGAGCCGCTGCTGCCTTCATTCAATTGTGCTGTTGTAATTTTGGGAGGGACGAAGTAGGCGTTCAAATTCGGTGGCGGTTGAACGTTAACGACGACCCTCAGCGTATCCGTCAGCGGAAGACTACAGGCATCGTCCATGGCGATAATGCCAATTTGGTACGGTGCATTGATAAACGGACATTGAGGGAAACAAATCCTGAATTGTGCCGGTGTTCCATGTGAAAGTGTGGCGGACGTGACTGTCGGAAGAATAATATTTCCTAAATCGGATTTTTTGAAGTTAAGGGCGATAGCGCGGATCGAAATGTTCTCCGAATAATTTTCAGTTGAATCGTTGGAATCAGGATCAGAGACTTGCACGATAATACAACGATTTCCATCTTTAACCGTATCGGAAAAACTTACAGACATATTATCGGTGTAGGTGAAGCTTGCATCTGTTATTTTTTTTCCTGTGATCTGCGGAGGTTGATCCGGCTGGCAGCCGTTCACCACAAGCAACTGAAAATCGCGCCTGGTTTCGCCGATTTTGATCCCCTGGCGGAACTCTTCCGCTTTAACAGCAAACACAAACAGTCCTTGAATAACAGGTGTGCAGGTCAACAATCCATCCCTACTAATTCTTAAATCCGGGGATCCACCCATAATATTGTTGAGACCATAGCCCGGGCGCCATTGGACTAATGGATATGGGCCTGGTGATGCAGGGGGAAGTGCGACTGCCTGTATAGTGTTTAACGGCGTTGTCAGGGAGTAAACTATGGAGTCGTTATCATCATCCACACCGGCAAAATTTACATAATACGGTCTTCCCGGACAACCATAATCACTCAGGGGAGGAAACAGATGTGGGGAAGAATCGATGAATGGTGCTCCATCTTTTATTACCGGCGGAAACTCCAGGTAAAATGTCTGGCCGGCAGAAATATTTCCCACAGTGGGGTCCTCACTATATATATTGGTAATGTTATAATTCCGACAACACCGTTGCCAGGAAATATAATAACCAGCCGGATTATTAAAAGAATCGGGGGAAAGGGTAATACTTGCAGAATAGAGTAACCTGTCAGTTTTCAGTAAGCCTGAGGAACAAGCGGGCTGAGTGTAGGAAACGGGATCCCGGGTCAGCAATGGCAATAGCAAACTGGTGATGAAAACATTGTCGCTTTTCCGATAAAATGAAACCGTTGCCGTTGAATCCAGGGCGCCAGGCAGACCATGCAGATCATCAAAATAAAGAATCATGTTGAGTTGATAGTTATAGCCACTGATATGAAGCAGCTCAAACTCTCCGCCCACAATGTGCGAGGCATACACCGGCAGCACAACCATCAACAGCAACGGGATCAGAAATTTCTTCATAAAAACAGATCGAAAGATAACTATTTGATATGACGGCCAAAACCCCCCGCCTTTCTGTAATTTTCGGAGAATTATTTAACGAGGGCTTTCGTCAATGAATACGCAACAACTGAAAAAAGGAGACCAATTGGAGAATATTGTAGTCGAAACCATGGCGTCTGAGGGAAAATGTATCGCTCATTACAACGGCCAGGTGGTTTTTGTGCAGGGCTGTGCTCCAGGTGATAGGGTGGATATCGAGTTGACAAAAATCAAATCCAGTTTTTTAGAAGGAAGAACCCTCCGGATTCGACAGTATTCGCCCTCGCGTACCACCCCTTTCTGCGCTCACTTTGGCACCTGCGGCGGTTGCTCCTGGCAGCACATTGATTATGAGACGCAGTTGAAGTATAAACGTCAGCAAGTCATTGATAATTTAGAGCGGATTGGTGGATTGGAGTTGCCACTGATCAACCCGATCATTGGTTCAGCTCACACCAAGTTTTATCGAAACAAACTGGACTTCACTTTTTCAGCGAGCCGGTGGTTGACGAAGGAGGAGATGAGCAGTGAAAGTAAATTTGGCGAACCCGGTCTGGGCTATCATATTCCACGCATGTATGACAAAGTGTTTGATGTAAAGGAATGCTTTCTTCAACCCGATCCGTCGAATGCCATACGATTGTTAGCCCGAGGAATTGCCATCCAAAATGAAATCCCATTTTTTGATTTGCGAAAGCAGACTGGTTTTCTCCGGACACTTACCGTTCGCGCTGCGAATACGGGGGAGGTCATGGTTATTCTGCAAGTGACCTATGATAAAATGGAGTGGACCGAAAAAATCCTGAAGGGATTATCTGAGAAATTTCCTGAAATCACTTCCCTAAACTACATCATCAACGGAAAAAGAAACGACACCTTCGCCGATCTTGATATTATTTGCTGGAAAGGCAATCCGTTCATCACCGAAAAAATGCCAAAGCCTGAAAGTAGGGATCTGTTGCAATTCAGGGTCGGCCCGAAATCGTTTTATCAAACCAATTCCTCGCAAGCGCATGAACTTTACAAAGTGGCCTATGCTATGGCTGCCCTTACGGGGAATGAATTGGTATATGATTTATATACCGGTACGGGTACCATTGCCAATTTTGTAGCCGGCAAAGCAAGGAAAGTAGTCGGATTGGAATATGTCGCAGCGGCCATTGAGGATGCGAGAGTGAATTCTTCGTTGAATGGAATTCACAACGCTGAATTTTTTGCCGGTGATATCAAGGACTTATTAAGCGACCAATTCTTATCCGAACATGGCAGGCCCGAGGTGGTCATCACCGATCCGCCAAGAGCCGGCATGCACGAAGACGTTAGCAAGATGTTGCTGAAGGCAGCACCCGGGAAAATTGTCTATGTAAGTTGTAATCCCGCCACACAGGCCAGGGATTTGAAACTGCTTTCAGAATCGTACGCGGTCGCAGCCGTGCAACCGGTTGATATGTTTCCCCATACCATTCATGTAGAGAATGTGGCGTTGCTGGTGAAAAAAACAAATGATAGATAATTAATCAAATAAAACTATGCTTCTGCCATCGTAGTTTTTCTTAATTTTCGGGTTCAGTAGAGTTATAGTTCAATAAATATTAAAATCATGAGCGATCAAAAAGTTAGCATCACCAATGGAAAATTAAACGTGCCGGATATGCCTACGATTCCTTTTATCGAAGGGGATGGAACCGGGGTAGATATATGGCCAGCTGCGAAATATGTTTTTGATTCAGCCATTGAAAAAGCCTATAAAGGCAAACGCAAAATTGTTTGGAAAGAGGTGTTGGCGGGTGAAAAAGCCTTTAATAAAACCGGAAGCTGGATGCCCGATGAAACCATGGTTGCTTTCCGCGAATTTTTGGTTGGAATTAAAGGCCCATTGACTACTCCGGTAGGGGGAGGAATCCGCTCACTGAATGTCGCGCTTCGTCAGGATCTGGATTTGTATGCTTGCGTACGTCCGGTGCAATGGTTCAAAGGTGTGCCCTCTCCCGTGAAAGAGCCTCACAAAACGAACATGACTATTTTCCGTGAAAATACGGAAGATATTTATGCCGGTATTGAGTTTGAAATGGGGGGCGCTGACAACAAAAAATTCATGCAGTTTTTTAAAGACGCTTTTCCCAAGCAATATAAAAAAATACGTTTCCCGGAGACTTCCGGCATCGGGATCAAACCCGTTTCAAAAGAAGGAACCGAACGGTTGGTGCGCGCGGCAATAAAATTTGCCATCGAGCATAAGAAGCCCAATGTTACGCTTGTACATAAGGGCAACATCATGAAGTTTACCGAGGGCGGTTTCCGCGATTGGGGATATGCGCTGGCAAAGAATGAGTTTGGTGCTGAAGAAATTGATGGCGGCCCATGGATGGAAATCAACAAGGACGGTCATAAGATCGTTGTAAAAGACTCCATCGCGGATGCTTTCCTTCAGCAGATATTGTTGCGTCCCGACGAATATTCGGTGGTGGCTACGCTCAATTTGAATGGCGATTATATATCCGATGCGCTGGCCGCCATTGTAGGAGGAATTGGAATTGCACCGGGAGGAAATGTCAATTACATCTCCGGTCATGCCATTTTTGAAGCTACCCATGGCACGGCCCCCAAGTATGCCGGACAAGACAAAGTCAATCCGGGATCCGTAATCCTTTCCGGTGTGATGATGCTCGAGTACCTCGGCTGGCAAGAAGCCGCGGATATGATCGTGAAAGGATTGGAAGGCGCCATCTCGGCGAAACGTGTTACCTATGATTTCCACAGACAGATGGAAGGGGCAACCTTATTGAAGTGTTCTGAGTTTGGACGAGAGGTTGTTAAGAATATGTAATTCTGAAAACCTTAAATACGGATTTCGCTAAAGCGTGGGAGTGCGTAATTTAAATATTCGGTAGAAAGGCTATCTAAAAATCAGGTAGCTTTTTTTTTGTGTCAGTTCATCGAGACGCCAGCGTCAGGATGGTAATGATTGTCAATATGGCCAGCCAGGCAAGCGCCAGGCGCAGGTGTAGTTTCCAAAAATCATTATTTGGAATTCTTTTGCGATTAAAAAAGCAGGCCTCCCGAACCCTAATACGGGATAGCCTGCTCAACCGTAAACCTGAAGAAAAAGTGTATCTGTAGTTCATTGGTAAAGTATCTACTTTTATTTTTTCCTAAAATCCCTGAATTCAGGGATTTACATTAAGGCCCCCGATGAGGCTTTCATAATCAACTCGCTGGAATTCTTTGCATCAAACTTGAACCTCAAATTTTTGCGGTGGCTCTCCACCGTGTGAACGCTGATGAAGAGACGACTCGCAATTTCTTTGGAGGAAAGGCCTTGAGCGAGGAGACTCAAAACTTCTTTTTCCTTAGGGGTGACGTTGTTCATACTATTGGTTTTATGCGCTGCCTGGTTCACTTCATGGAGAGTTCTAAAACTTTGGTAGCCTCTGCCCGGGTCCAATGGTTGGCGTTCATTAAGAACTCAACCTCTTCATCCGAGTACAAACGGTGAGGGTTTACTTGTTTAACTTGTTCGTACTTCACTTTTTCTCTTCCTGTGGGGTTTACGGATTGAGAAGCAACGAGAACTGCAATGATCGCAGTGGCGATCCCGACAGTTAGTTGTTTGTGTGCTTTCATATCCTTTTTGGTTTGTTTGATCTTAATGTAAGTAAGGGGAGCCAGTAACCACTTTTACAGAACTTTATAGCGCGGGGCTATTTCTTAAACCGAGCAAAAGTAGACTAGGCATTTATGGGGAGAACCGGCAAGAAATAGGGAAATCAATGGAACCATCTAGCACACGTAAGCAGGGTTAAACAAAACACGTCATTGCCTGGTGACCATTTCTACCATGGCTTGCTCAGGGGATTAAAGACCAACAAGCCGACCCTTGGAGGGATCGGCTTGTTAAAATATTCCTGGTGAAGAATTATTTGGGAAGTTTTGCAATCATATCTCTGGAAGTTCCTGGAGCATTAGGATCTTTCTTCGATTTGCTGCGAACGGTCATTTTCCCATTCAACGTCCCCACAACAAAGGATTCTTTGTCATTTTCCAGGGAAGTCACATATTGGGTGTAGCCTGAATCACCAACGTACTCAAATATGTTTCCGATGGCCAAGGCGCCCGACTTCTTTTCGCGATGACTTTTTACCGCAAGTAAATCGTTGTGCAGGGTCATCGGCAATTGTTCTTCACTGATCTTGCGGCCGCGGGCAATCAAATTGCCATCCACGTCAAAATAGGCAACGATCAAATCTTTTTGAAGATGAAACTGGGCGAATGATAACGTACCGATTTTATCCCAATTGACATCGGTAGCGCCGGCGAATTGCTTGCTGAATTCAGCCGCAATAGCGTAAGAAGGTTGAGCCTTGGATTGGCCACGGAGTGTGCTCATGCTAATCAGCGAGAACACAGCGAGAATAATTACTTTTTTCATGGTGTTTGTTTTGTTATGTGTTTATTTAATTTTTTTTAGAATTCAGAGATCCTGATTTTGCCGGCAGTCAGGCTTCTGATTTGGTCCGCGACTTTTGATCGCTGAATCCGAGATTAATGTCCGGTCAATAGCGGCGTAACCAAGCTAAAATCAGTGAGTTATAAACGGGTAACTGCTTTCAGGGAGACTAATAATCAACGAAGCCCGCCACATTGGAGCGGTAAATTCAACGCACTGACCAATTCATATATATGGAGTATCCTGCGTAAAATTTCTTTACATTTACTTAAGTCAGAAAAATATAAAAAGTAACAGGTGGTTACAGGGGGTGGGCCAATACATTAACCAAGCACCAAATGACTGAACCCTTGATCATTGAAGAGATCAAAAACGGTAACAACACCCAACTGGCAGAAATTTACAAGGCTTATCGCAGTGAATTTGTGGGTTGGGCCAGCGGCCATTACCAATGTGACAAGGAGGAGGCCCGCGACATCTACCAGGCCAGCATCATTACCCTTTACGATAACATTATCAACGAAAAACTGCAGCAGCTCAATGGCAGTGTGAAAACCTATTTGTTCGCCATCGGCAAGAATAAGATCATGGAATTGCGCAGGGCGGATAAAAAATTTGATTTGACCCAGGAAGTTCATCATTTGGAGGTGGCGGATGAGGTGGACGAGGAGAAACAGCAAAAAGAAAAACACTTAAAAATAGTGCAGCACTGCCTGGAGAAACTGGGCGAGCCCTGCCGCACCATGCTCGAATTGTACTATTACCACGACACCGGACTGGACTCACTGGCGGAGATGCTGCATTACAAAAACGGGGATACGGTAAAAAACCTGAAAAGCAGGTGCCTTCTTCGCTTGCGGGAACTGGTTACGCAGGAGCTAAAAAAACATTAACACAAAGAAAATGCAAGACCCTATCAACGATATTCAGCGCATTGAGAAATTTCTCGAAGGAAGGATGGGCGAGGAAGAGAAGAAAGAATTTGAACGCAAACTAAACCAAGACCAATCGTTAAACACGATGATGACCGACATGAACCTGCTGGTGGAAGGCATCAAAATGTCTGCCGCCCAAACTTCAAAAGAAGAAAAATCAGATCGTCTGAATTTTTTTGCAGAAATAAATGATATAGAGAGTCACGCTTTTGAAATTTCCGCTCCCGTAGCCAAGGTGGTTCCTATGTACCGCAAACCGTGGGCGCTCTCTGCGGCAGCCAGTGTCATCCTGCTGGTTTCCCTTACCTTTTATTTCATGCGCGAACAAACGCCCCTCAATGAGCAATTGTATGTTGCTTACTTTGAACCGTTTGATTCTCCCGGTAGCGGCTTGACCCGTGGAACGAACGTAGTAACGCTGAAAGCAGAAGCCTACGAATACTATGACAATGGAAATTATCAACTAGCGGCTCAGTTGTTCGAACAAATCGTTAAAGAAAGGGACGATGCCATTGCGCAATTGTGTCTGGGTAATGCTTACCTGAAACTAAATGATTTCGCCAGGGCAGAGAAGACTTTTACGGATATGGTAGCGAAGCATGCAGAACTATTTACGCAAGCCAAATGGTATCTGGCGCTCACCTACCTGAAGGAAAATAAAATGGAGCGTGCCAAAGCCATCCTGTGGGAGATCAGCAAGAGCAGTACGTATGGAGAGAAAGCGCAGAAGCTGTTGAAGAAACTGGACTAATCCGAGCCCTGATGTGAAACCATCAGGGTCTGTCTATAGTTACTTTAATTTATTTGATCAACCCAAAAAAATAATGCTATGCCACACTACCCCGGCCACCTCCCAAACGGTACTTTAGTTATCGAAGACAGACGGATAACCAAAACATACCACGTCCATGGATATTTATTTGTTGATAAAGTTGAAAATGGGAAGGAAATAGTTGACGAAAAAATCAGAATCCTTTTCATGAATAATTGTCAAATGGACATGCCCGGAAATGTTTCGCCAAAAGGGGACAAACCTGGGAGCATAATGGAATTAAGCGAAAATCAACAAGAGGCAAGAAAAGTTGGATTCCATTTGCTGTTAATTGATATGCCTAAGGTAAACGAAAATGGGAAATCAAAATGGGGAATTGCCTATAATCTGGCGAAATGGGAAGACCATGAAAATACAGAAAAAAGTATCCAAGTACTAAATAAATATAAGGGCAAAAGAGTAGAGGATATTGATCCAAGTGAGTTAATTGATTTATCTGAAAAGATTAAAAACAATATTGGAGACGGACAAACGATTAATGCCTATAGAAATAAAAAAACCGACAAAGACACCGCCGCATTAATCTTAAAGCAAAGTGGAGAATATATGAAGACCTCCTCGTTTAGAATGACGAGGGCAGGAGATAACCATTATGAATGGATAAAAAATAATGTTGCGGATTTTGAAGACATGGCAAAATTATTTGGTGAGTATGCGCCCGCTGTTCGAAAATCTAGTGTCTCCAACGCTTTACAAGGATAAATAAAAAGGCAGCCCCTAACCCCACTAAAACCCAACCCCACCAGTTGGGTTTTTTCACATCTAGCGCGCGCACGTCGCCAACTTGTAAAAAGGCGGCCCAATAAAAGGGATGTGAATTAAATTCTCCTGCACCCTTTATATAATCCGTCTTCGCATTAGCGAGTGATACATCTAACGGTTCACCGTCGGAAAGGTATTTGTAAAAACTTTTCATCACCTGTGCAGATGTACGATCATTAATTTTCCACAGGCTGATTACCAAAGAGGGGCAACCGGCATAGGCAAAGCCTCGGGCAATACTCATCAAACCCTCGCCTGGTTGCTGTTTACCCACACCTGATTCGCAAGCACTCAGCACCGCTAAGTCAAGTTTTGAAAGATTTAGATCGTAGAGTTCGTGGGCATACAAACTTCCGTCCTCTACGGTATCCGTCTCTGATCGAAAGATCAGTCGGGAGTTTAGCGCATTCAATGTATCTCCCTCGCCATGAACCGCCAGGTGTACAATATCAAAATCAGGCACCTGTTTCTTAAAAAAGGACTCGGAAGCCTCACCCTGCAGTTTGTATTGGTTTACATGGTTTTGCATTACGTCTTTGATGGCCAATATTTCTTTTTCTGTGCCCGGTAAGTTGGTTAATCCACTTCGGGTAGCCCGCGCCGGCCCACCACCGGCATAACCGAATGCCAGCAACTTTTTGCCTTCGCGCGAATGAGTCAATTGGTTTAATAGCACTCCTGCGGAATAGGCGTAGCTGATTGGTCGTTTCAACACTAAATAAGGCAAATCATAGTTTACTTCGTTGCCTCCTGGATCACGAGTGATCAACGCATCGAATGGGATGGTTGCCAATGGCCCATCGACAGAAATAATTAAATGAGATTTCGGATCAATATCATCGAGCAGACCTTTTGCTAAATAATCATAAAGCAGCGAAGCGTTGCTGCAAAATTTTTTGTAACGGTCAAGCCCAATGGCACCCTCTGGGTCGCCACGAAATTCATTGGTATATCCATTAAATACTTTTCTGAATTTCTCGTTTACAGGAATTGAATTCAATCTTATTGTATCCTTAAAAATCATTAGCGCATAAATGGTTGAATCACTCCACATGTATTCGAGGTACACCGAATTTTGCTCCGCTAGAAATTTTCTAAGTTCATTGATGGTGGGCAGATTATCATACCTCACTGAAAAATAATTTTGATTTACTTTCTTCAATTCATTCTGTAGATCAATTTCCCTGTTATTGGCGAGAAGGAGTTCTTCATATAATGAATCACGAAGAGACTGCAGGAGGGTTGGGTCATTCATTTTTTGAAGCAACTCCGCCCGGATCCGGCTAAACCCTTTTTCTTTATTGAGTATGGTATCCGGAATTCCAACTGAACCAAATGCAATTGCCCGATTTAGTGCGTTTTGCAAAACGATTGCCCGCGAGCTTTCCATCACATGAAAGGCTCTTTCAAAATAGTCAATTGATTTTTTTTGTTTTAAAAGTTTTGAAGTGATGCTTACCATCTCAGGGTAGGGGATCATTTTGCCTTGCATTTGCCGCAAGAGGGGATCATCATGAAGAATGTTTCTGCGATAGCTGGCAAATACGCTATCTGCAAGAAGAAAAGTATTTAGGGAAAGGTTCAGCAACTGCCGTTTCAATGGATCATTTTCAGAAAGTCTTTCTACGGCCTCTGCTTTTCTGACTAAGCTTTGTGTTAAGTCAGGATTTATCTCATCCTGTTCGGGTCCAGGACTTGAAAAAAAATTGTGATTATTAAATTTTCTGATAAGTGAGATAAGGCTCTCATGATGATAATAAACTGCAGAATCATAACGATGTATTCTGTAATAAAAATCACCTAGTGCTCGTTTGACACCATAGGTATAAGAATGTTTTTCTCCGAAAATATTTTTTCTAATCCTTAATGTTCTATGAAGATAGTATGTTACTGAGTCCATTTGTAGCTCAAGTAAGGCAAAGGCTTTATGGAGGTATTTGTCTGCAATTGATTTCGATTCCGGTCCAGCCCAAATCAAATCCTGGTCAATGGATCTATTGATGTAAAAAAGTGAAAGTTTGGGCTGTTTTAATGCGGCATGGGCTACCGATAAGCTGTAGTATATTCTCCCGAGAAATGGATGGTCGCCTGGAATTAATTTGGTGGCCTGCAGCCAGATTTCTATTGCCATTTTCTCCTGGTTTTGATAATGGTAAATATTGGCCAGCTTCACGTAAGCGTTAGCAATTTTATCTTTGCTCTCATCATCCTGCTCCTTTAGTAATCGAAGCAATCGGTCCACAATTGAAATGGCGGTGGAGAAGTCTTTGGCTTCGATCTTACAGGAAGCAAGATTTATATAAATATCGTAAACGGTAGAAAATGGAGCGTTAGTATCTTCGGCAATTCTTCGGGCATTCTCAAGGTATTTGTCTGCTACATCGTACTTATTATCGATAAAGTAAAGCATTCCTACTTTATAATAGCTGTTAACCAAGTGAATATCATTGGTCAATAGTTTTTCTCTTATCGCTAAGACTCTTTGATGAAGACTTAAGGCGCTATCGGATTTTTTTAAGTCGGTGATCTTCTCGGCCAGATCGTAAATTGAATCGGCTTGATGGAGCAATATTGAATCCGGGAGTTTTGGAGTAAGCTTGGTTTGATTGTGTGCGGCAGTATCCTGTTTGCAGGCAAAGAATGATAGAGAAAAAATGATCAGAAAAAATCTGAAAAGTATTTTCATGCAAGCCAACCAGGTGGTTGTCGAAAATACTATTTTTTTTATTAACAATCCCTGAATTTAGGGATATTTCAGGGAATTATCCCTCCAGCATCTTCACTGCCGTGAGCGCTGCCTCCTCACCTTTGTTGCCGAATTTTCCTCCCGCCCGCTCAAGGGCTTGCTTTTTATTGCGTGTGGTAAGCACACCAAAAGCCACGGGCTTATTTGACTTTAAATTTACTTTCATAATGCCGTAAGCTACCGCCTGGCAGATGTAATCAAAATGTGGGGTATCGCCTTGAATAACACAACCCAGACAGATGACGGCATCAATCTCTTTTTTATCGGCCATTCGCTGGGCACCTAAGGGAAGTTCAAAACTACCGGGCACGTTGGTGCGAAGGATGTTATCTTTTTTTGCACCTAATTCAAGTAGCGCGCTGTACGCGCCGTCAAAAAGGGGCTCGGTAATTTCATCATTCCAGTCGGCCACCACGATAGCGAATTTCTTGTTCTTTAAATTGATTTTGCTTTTGCCAGAAATGGATGAAAGGATGCCTGCCATAAAAAATTAATTTTTGTGTTTCTCTTAGCGGTGCCTGCTTTGCGGATTTCCTGGCGATCTCTGCGACCCCTGCGGTTATTTTTGTAAACGCAAAGTGCGCAAAGAAATGCACGCTGAGTACGCTAAGCTAAAGAGGCATCATGGATAGGAATTTTGATTGTTAAAGTTACTGAAATAAAAAAGGGATAGATCACTACCCCTTTCAAATATCACTAATTAATTTTTAAGAATTCGTTTCCAGCCTGGCTTTGTATTTCTTAGCGTTCTGCACTTCGCTGCTTTCCCAATACTTATCAATTATTTGTTGATAGATTTCTTTCGCCTTGTCATTCTTATTTAATTTTTCATAGGACAACGCTGCCTTCATTAAATAAGAGGGTGTAAATTCTTTCGTGGGTTTGTAGCTCGACGCCTTGTCGTACCACTTCGAAGCATTTTCATAATCCTTCTGCTCCATATAAGCATCGCCAATCAGGCTGTATGCTCGGGGCTGAATGAGCAAGTCGTTCGCCTTAAAATCCTCCAGGTAGAAAATAGCCAATGCAAATTTTCCCTGTTTCAGGCTGATAACACCCGCATAGAAATTAGCCAGGTTGCCGGCCGGAGTCATGCCATATTCATCAATGATTTGCAGAAACCCAAGATTGTTGCCATCGCCATTGAGTGCCAGGTTAAGGCTGTCTGCTTCGAAATAATGCACGGCCTGGAACATTTCTTTCTGTGCCTGACCTTCCTGATTGTCGATATAATATCTCCATCCGAAATAACCACCCACTACCAGCACCAGACTGGCAACGATGCTAGTAATTATTTTAGGATTTCTCTCTGCCCAATGTTCGATGCCCTCGAGTTTTTCCTTGATTACTTCCGGATTCTCCAATAATTCTTTGCCTTCTTCCTTTTTCGCCATGATTATATAAAATTAACCCCGTCGGTACCGACGGGGTGCAAAACTAAGAATTCCCAACTTTAATCAAAAGTCGTTTAATCCAGAATGAAAGGATAGTTAGGCTCGGCATAAATATCATGGAGTGCCTCGGCGGGGTCAGGGTATTTGGATTCCTCTGCAAATTTCACGCTCTCGTCCACCTGACCATTCACCTTTTGTTCGATGGCTTCCAAATCTTTTTCGGCAGCAATTTTCTTTTCCAGGATTGTTTTCCTCACTTGTTCGATCGGGTCGCGTTGTTTGTATTCTTCAACCTCCGCTTTAGTGCGGTATTTTTGCGGGTCGCTCATCGAGTGGCCCTTGTAACGATAAGTCCTGAATTCCAATAACGTTGGGCCCTCCCCGGAACGAGCGCGGGCTGCTGCACGTGCAACAGCCTCATGAACTGCCTCTACATCCATTGCGTCAACAGGTTCTGAAGGCATGTCATAAGACTCACCCAGTTTATAAAGCTCGTGAACATTGGAGGTGCGGGCCACGGAAGTGCCCATCGCATAACCATTATTCTCAATTACAAAAATGACTGGTATCTTCCATAACATTGCCAAATTCAATGCTTCGTGGAAGGCGCCCTGGCGAACGGCACCATCGCCCATGTAGCAGATGCAGAGATTGCCGGTCTTGTTATACTTTTCTGAAAACCCTATTCCGGCCCCCAGGGGAACCTGCGCTCCTACGATTCCATGACCTCCAAAAAAGCCATGTTCTTTATCAAAAATGTGCATCGAACCGCCTTTGCCTTTACTAACACCGGTTTCTTTAGCATAGAGTTCAGCCATTACTTTATTGGGGCTGGTGCCAAGGGCCAACGGGTGCGCATGGTCGCGGTAAGCGGTGATATACTTATCCCCTTTTTTAAGAGCCGATACCGCGCCGGAAGCACAAGCCTCCTGTCCTATATATAAATGACAAAATCCGCGTATTTTCTGCATTCCGTAAAGTTGCCCGGCCTTCTCTTCGAACTTGCGCATGAGCAACATGGATTCAAACCAAAACATATAAGTTTCTTTGGAAAACTCCGTTTTGGACGTTTTTGTTTTCGCTTGGGCGGTAGCAGCCATATGTGTTACTTTTGAATTTTACGAACTGCGAAAATACAAGATGGCCTGGCAATCGCCAAACCGGTGATAAATCAATAATGTGGTGTTTCTTCAGGAATTAAAACTTTTCAATTTTAAAAACTATGGGGAAGCCAACCTGCCCTTTGACAATCAACTCAATTGCTTTTTAGGAAAAAACGGCAGCGGCAAGACCAATTTGCTTGATGCGATGCATTATTTGTCGTTTACCAAAAGTGCCACCAATCCATCTGATTCACAGAATGTCAAATTGGGCGAAAACCAATTCATTATAAGGGGGAAATTTAAAATTCAGGGAAAATCGAAGGAAGTGTTTTGCTCCTACCAACAAGGCCAGAAAAAGATAGTTCGGGAGGATGGGCAAGATTACATGAAATTCTCTGATCATGTTGGGAGATACCCTTTGGTGTTAATTGCTCCCCAGGACATTGAGTTGATTTGGGACGGCAGCGAAGTGAGACGGAAATTCTTTGACAGCCTGCTGTCGCAAATTGATCGTGCGTACCTGGAGGATTTAATTGTTTATACCACCTACCTGAAGCAACGCAACAGCGCGCTAAAATTATTTGCTGAACGTCGCACTATCGACCAGGACTTACTAGCCAGCTACAATCAAAAAATTATTCCGTCAGCCCAAAGCATTTTTTCCAAAAGAAGAGAATTTCTCAAGGAGTTTACGCCGGTCTTTCAACAGCACTATAAAAACCTTGCTGATTCGAAGGACGAGGCGATGAGTATTCAATATCGGTCTGATTTGGAGGGTAATGATTTCGAAGTGTTGCTGGATAAAAACCTGACTCGCGACGTTGCGCTGCAACGAACCTCGGCAGGAATTCATCGCGATGATTTCTTGTTTTTATTGAACGCCAACGAGGTGAAACGTTATGGGTCTCAAGGGCAGCAAAAGTCTTTCTTGATTGGATTAAAGTTAGCCGAGTTTCAATGCATAGCTGAAAAGAAGAAATTCAAGCCCCTGCTTTTACTGGATGATATTTTCGACAAATTGGATGACAACCGGATTCGCAAGATCATGCAGTTTGTGGCCGAAGGAATGTTTGGTCAGTTATTTATCACCGATGCCCGTCCAGCCCGGTGCATGGAGTTAATAAAGGAGGCCAGGCTCAAGGCGGGCTTGGTGCAAATTGAAAATGGTTATTTTGTTAAGTAGTTTTCAGCAATGGCCAAAGATTCACACGAGATACTGCACATCGGCGAGGCCATCCGGCAATTGCTTAAAGAATATCATCTCAAGCCCAAATTTGATGAAGCCAGTGTGGTTGCTTCCTGGGAGCGAATCGTGGGAAAACCGGTGGCAAAGCGCACCAAAAGAATTTATATCAGAAACAAAGTCCTTTTCATCGAATTGGACTCTCCAGCGATGAAAAATGATCTGAGCTTCCATAAAAACCACCTTCTTAAAACTCTTGAGGCCGAATTTGGCAAGGATGTATTAAAAGAAATCGTGCTGATGTAGTGAAGGAAAGTAGGCAGTAGGCAGTCGGCAATAGGCAAAAAACGGCGCAAACAAATAATGCCATTCATTTTTGATGTGCGAACTTGCCTGCTGCCCTTTGCCTACTGCCTACTTTTTCCTTTGCTGGAAAGTTTGCCGATACCGAAAAACCGTATAATTTTGCACTCCTATTTTTCTGGAACGGTAAAAAGTCCGCTTGAAAGGATAGGAGAAAGTTCTTGAAAAGATTGAAATCGAGACGATTAATGTCTCGATGCTGACTGAAACGTCAGGCATCGTTGCGGGGAGATACTCAAGCGGCCAACGAGGACAGACTGTAAATCTGTTGACTAATGTCTTCACAGGTTCGAATCCTGTTCTCCCCACGCTTGAATTCCAAATTTGGAATTCCAAATTCAAGATTGAAACCAATTTTGAACCTTGAATTTTGAATTAATTGCGGGAGTAGCTCAGTTGGTAGAGCGATAGCCTTCCAAGCTATAGGTCGCGAGTTCGAACCTCGTTTCCCGCTCAACAGAATTCAAGATTCCAAATTCAAGATAATGATTGGATTTGGATTAGAATTCGAAGGTTGTTGATGAGCAATTTTAGATTTGAGATTTGAAATTTTGAATTTAAAGGCTGTTGTAGCTCAGTGGTAGAGCACTTCCTTGGTAAGGAAGAGGTCGTGAGTTCAATCCTCATCAACAGCTCGAAGAGATGTTCTATTTAGGGGTTGTCGTGAGTTCCGGGTTTTCGGGACTCGTCAACAGCGCTGGCTTTTTGAATTAGTATTAGGTTATGAACAGGTGGTTCATTTAGAATATTGAAATATTGAAGGCAAAATCCTTAAACGCGGATGCGTAGCGACCATCCTGAAAGTGTTTAAAGGACTAGCATTTGCCCCCTCCTGTCCGATAGCAACGGCAGGGAAAGGCAAAAACCTATCCGAAAGGCTCAAAATGTTTAGGGTGTAGCTTCTTAGCAATAAGAGGCAATGAGTAAGTAACTTATTAAATCAATTTATACACTTTAAACTTAACTGGGATTTTCAAACATGGCAAAAGAAACATTTGACCGCTCGAAACCGCACGTTAACATCGGAACCATTGGTCACGTTGACCACGGTAAAACCACGTTGACTGCTGCTATTACTAAAGTACTTTCTGCTAAAGGACTCGCTTCAATGAGAGATTTCTCTTCCATTGACAATGCTCCTGAAGAAAAAGAAAGGGGTATCACTATCAACACCTCACACGTTGAGTATTCTACAGAAAAGAGACACTACGCACACGTAGACTGTCCTGGTCACGCTGACTATGTGAAAAACATGGTTACAGGTGCTGCCCAGATGGACGGTGCGATCCTTGTAGTGGCTGCAACCGACGGCCCTATGCCTCAAACCCGCGAGCACATCCTTTTGGCTCGCCAGGTAGGTGTACCTGCACTGGTTGTATTCATGAACAAAGTTGACTTGGTTGACGATGCAGAATTGCTTGACCTGGTTGAAATGGAAGTTCGCGAACTCCTTTCATCTTACAACTTCCCTGGCGACACGATGCCTATCATCCGCGGCTCTGCCCTGGGTGCCTTGAATGGCGAAGCAAAATGGGTTGAAAAAGTCGATGAACTGATGAAGGCTGTAGACGAATACATTCCGATTCCGGTTCGTTTGATCGACAAAGATTTCCTGATGCCAGTAGAGGACGTGTTCTCGATCACGGGTCGTGGAACGGTTGCTACCGGTCGTATTGAGCGCGGTATCATCAAAACTGGCGATCCGGTTCAAATCCTTGGAATGGGTGCTGAGAACCTGACTTCTACCATCACTGGTGTGGAGATGTTCCGCAAAATCCTTGACAGAGGTGAAGCTGGTGACAACGTAGGTTTGTTGTTGCGCGGTATTGAAAAAGAGCAAATTTGCCGCGGAATGGTAATCTGCAAGCCGGGTTCCGTAACGCCACACGCTAAATTTAAGGCTGAAGTTTACGTCCTTTCAAAGGAAGAAGGGGGCCGTCATACGCCATTCTTTAATAAGTACCGTCCTCAGTTCTACTTCCGCACCACGGATGTAACGGGCGAGTGTAAACTTCCTGCAGGCGTTGAAATGGTAATGCCTGGTGATAACGTTTCCATCGAAGTGGAGCTAATCAACAAGATTGCCATGGAAAAAGGTCTCCGTTTCGCTATCCGCGAAGGTGGCCGTACCGTAGGTTCTGGTCAGGTAACTGAAATCCTCGACTAAGGATTCGGACTTGCCGCAGCCTTCCCAAGCTTAAACGTAGGAAGGGCGGGGCAAATAACTGATAATCAATAGCAAAGCGTTTCTGAGATTTTTCTTGGAAACGCTTTTGTTTTCTTTTCAGATTGCCCTACATTTGCAGTCCTTTTGAATTTAAGGTTTTACGGGTGGGGTTCAAAAAGGCAGCCAACTAGGTAATACGGGTGTAGCTCAATTGGTAGAGTAGCGGTCTCCAAAACCGTTGGCTGGGAGTTCGAGTCTCTCCACCCGTGCTGATAATTTTCTGAATGGAAAAATTGAAAAACTATATCCTCGATTCGATTGACGAGATCCGTAACAAGGTTTCCTGGTCGAAATTCAACGAATTGCAAAGCAGTGCCATTTTGGTGCTGGTGGCATCCGTGATTTTCGCGTTGGTTATCGGTTTAATCGATTTTGGTTTTAGGAATGCTTTGACCTGGTTTTACAGGGAATTTTAAGAAATCATGGCCGAGTTAAAATGGTATGTGTTGCGCGTGATCAGCGGCCAGGAAAAGAAGATAAAATCTTACCTGGAAACAGAGATCGAACGTTCTAAACTGACTGAATTTATCCCGCAGGTGCTTATCCCTTCGGAGAAAGTTTACGAGATGCGCAATGGCAAGAAGCGTGTTCGCGAAAGAAATTTCTTTCCCGGGTATGTTCTCGTGTCGGCCGATCTTTCCAACGGAGAAGCCTACCATAAAGTGAACAATATCCCAGGAGTCATTGGTTTCTTAGGTTCCAACGGATCGAGCGCTACTAATAAAGAGCCGGTCGCCCTGCGGCAATCAGAAGTTAACCGGATCCTTGGAAAAGTAGACGAAGTGGATCAATTCGAGGAAAAACTCGAGACTCCATTTATAAAGGGAGAATCGGTCAAAGTTATGGATGGTCCCTTCAGCGGCTTTACGGGGAATGTGGAAGAGATTTTTGAGGATAAGAAGAAGTTGAATGTTATGGTGAAAATTTTCGGCAGGAATACGCCTGTTGAACTAAGTTATATGCAAGTAGAAAAGTTAGATTAAGAATACAATGGCTAAGGAAATTACAGGTTATTTGAAATTACAGGTGAAGGGTGGCCAAGCCAATCCAGCTCCTCCGATCGGGCCTGCTTTGGGTTCCAAAGGGTTGAATATTATGGACTTTTGCAAGCAGTTCAACGCGCGGTCGCAAGACAAGCAAGGCCAGGTTCTTCCGGTATTGATTACGATGTACAATGACAAGTCGTTTGACTTTGTTATCAAAACTCCCCCGGCCGCTGTACTTATTATGGAGTCGATCAAAATCCAAAAAGGGGCTAAAGAGCCGAACCGTCAAAAGGTAGGTTCGATCTCCTGGGATCAGATCAAAAAAATAGCAGAATTAAAAATGCCTGACCTCAATGCATTCAAAGTGGAGTCAGCGATGAAAATGGTAGCTGGTACGGCTCGCAGCATGGGTGTTACCGTGAGCGGAACCGCACCTTGGGACAAATAAAGTGTATAGTTAAAAGTTGAAAGTTAAAAGCAGCTTCCAGGCCGATTGACGATTAACTGATAACGAATAACTGTTAACTGAAAAAGACAATGGCACGAATTTCAAAAAATAGAAAGGCAGTGATCGCCAAGTACAACTTGGAAAAGGAATACTCGCTTACCGATGCAACGAAAATGTTGAAGGATATCACTTTTACAAAGTTTGATGCTTCGGTAGATGTTGACATCCGGCTGGGGATTGATCCTAAAAAATCTGACCAAATGGTGCGCGGTGTAGTTTCATTGCCACACGGCTTAGGCAAAGTGGTTCGCGTACTGGTCCTTTGTACACCTGACAAAGTTCAGGAAGCAAAGGATGCCGGTGCAGAATATGCCGGGTTAGATGAATTCATTCAGAAGATCGAAGGTGGCTGGACTGACATCGATGTAATCATCACAATGCCAACCGTAATGGCGAAAGTTGGAAAGCTAGGTAAGGTACTTGGGCCACGTGGCTTGATGCCAAACCCGAAGTCAGGAACTGTTACCCTTGACGTAGCGAAGGCAGTGAAGGAAGTGAAGGCGGGTAAAGTAGACTTCAAAATCGATAAACAAGGAATTATTCATGCAAGTATAGGTAAGGCTTCCTTCAGCGCAGATATGATCAAAGATAATGCGTCTGAACTTATCAACATGGTTGTAAAACTGAAACCGGCTTCTTCAAAAGGAACCTACATTCAAAGTGTAGCGCTCTCTACTACGATGAGCCCCGGCATCAGGATTGATTCAAGTTCATTGGGAGTTTAATATTAAAGACATGACCAAGGAAGAAAAAGGACAAATCATCGATGAATTGGCTGAGAAGTTTTCTCAGAACAATCATTTTTATATCACGGATGCTTCTGGATTAACAGTAGCTCAGGTGAATGCGTTTCGCAGATTGTGCTTCAATGCCGGCGTGGAATATGTGGTTTACAAAAACACGTTAATCCGCAAGGCATTAGAAAAGCAATCCGCTAACTACGAAGAAATTTTCAAGACACTCCACGGCTTTTCAGGTGTGATGTTCTCGAAAGAGGCAGGCAATGCACCGGCAAAAGTGATCAAGGAGTATCGCAAGAAACAAGAGGGCAAACCCGGTTTTAAAGCAGCTTCCATCGAGAGCGCCCTCTTTATTGGTGAAGAACACCTTAACACGCTTACGGAGTTGAAATCTAAAAATGAACTCCTTGGCGAAATCATTGCTCTGTTGCAATCCCCTGCTAAGAATGTATTGTCTGCTTTATTGAGCGGCAAGAACACTGTTGCTGGCTTGGTGAAAGCATTGGAGGAAAGAAAAAATTAATTAACGAATTCAAATTTTTAAACAATTATCAATCATGGCAGATATCAAAGCAATCGGAGACCAGTTAGTAGAACTTACTGTAAAAGAGGTAAATGAACTTGCTTCTTACTTGAAAGAAACACACGGCATTGAGCCGGCAGCAGCAGCTGTGGTAGCAGGCCCGGCGGCGGGTGGTGCGGCAGGCGGTGGTGCAGCAGCAGAGAAGACCAACTTTGACGTGGTGTTGAAAGCAGCAGGTGCCAACAAACTTCAGATTGTGAAATTGGTGAAAGAACTTACCGGCTTGGGCTTGAAAGAAGCTAAAGACATGGTAGACGGAGCTCCCAAAACTATCAAAGAAGGCTTACCTAAAGACGAAGCTGAAAACCTCAAGAAGCAACTCGTAGAGGCTGGTGCCGAAGTAGAGTTGAAATAAATTCTTGAAAGACGCGGATACCGTCTGAAAGGAATTTCAGGCCCCTTTCCTTGAATAAAGGGCTGGGGTCTATTCCTATTTATGCTGACAAAGCTTTGTATCCAAAAGTTTTAGAATAATTCTGGTTCGGGACAATTTAACCGCTAAGTACCTTGGCAAAGAAGACAACTAACAACCGAATTGATTTTTCGTCCATTGATAAAGTACTGGAATATCCAGACTTTTTGGACATTCAACTTCAATCGTTCAAAGATTTTTTGCAAATCGAGACTCCTGCCGAAAAACGGCAGAATGAAGGACTCTTCAAAGTGTTTGCAGAGAACTTCCCAATCTCCGATTCTCGCGAGAATTTCGTACTCGAGTTTGTAGACTATACGATCGATCCACCCAAGTACAGTGTGGATGAATGTATTGACCGCGGCCTTACGTTTTCAGTTCCGCTGAAAGCAAAGCTGCGCCTCACGTGTAACGATGAAGACAACGAAGATTTCGAAACTATCGAACAGGAAGTGTTCCTGGGAAACATCCCATACATGACCGAGAAAGGCTCGTTCGTCATCAACGGAGCTGAGCGCGTGATCGTATCGCAGTTGCACCGTTCACCGGGTGTGTTTTTCGCCATGAGCAAACACACGAACGGAACGAAGTTGTATTCTGCCCGCATCATCCCGTTCAAAGGTTCGTGGATCGAATTCGCCACTGACGTGAACTCAGTGATGTACGCCTACATCGATCGTAAGAAAAAATTCCCCGTAACCACTTTGCTTCGCGCGATTGGCTATGGTACCGATAAAGACATCCTGGATTTGTTTGGCTTGAGTGAAGAAGTGGAAGCCAACAAAAACACTTTAAAGAAAATGGTGGGCCGCAAGTTGGCTGCCAGGGTTTTGAAAACCTGGACCGAAGACTTCGTGGATGAAGATACCGGTGAAGTGGTTTCCATCGATCGTAACGAAGTGTTGCTGGAGCGTGATCACGTGATCACGGCTGAAGATGCCGATACGATTTTGGAATCAGGTGCCAAGTCGATCATCCTTCACCGTGAAGATGTGAACGTAGCTGACTTCCAGATCATCTTTAATACCCTGGCGAAAGATAATTCCAACTCTGAAAAAGAGGCTGTTGAACAAATCTACCGTCAATTAAGAAATACAGAAGCTCCCGATGAACAAACGGCTCGCGATATTATCCAGAGCTTGTTCTTCAGTGAAAAACGCTATGACCTCGGTGAAGTTGGCCGTTACAGGATCAACAAAAAACTCGGTCTTGACTTAAGCGCCGATCAACGCGTGTTAACTACAGAGGACATCATCCTTATTGTAAAATATTTGATCGGTTTGATCAACTCTAAGGCGGTAGTCGATGATATTGACCACTTGAGCAACAGACGTGTAAGAACAGTTGGTGAACAATTGTACTCCCAGTTTGGTGTTGGTCTTGCCCGTATGGCAAGAACGATCAAAGAAAGGATGAACGTTCGCGACAATGAAGATTTCAAGCCGGTTGATTTGATCAACGCGCGTACGTTATCTTCGGTGATCAACTCATTTTTTGGAACGAATCAGTTGTCTCAGTTCATGGATCAAACAAATCCGCTGGCAGAGATCACGCACAAGAGAAGAATGTCGGCACTAGGGCCAGGTGGTCTTTCACGGGAGCGCGCAGGTTTTGAGGTTCGTGACGTGCACTATACTCACTATGGCCGCCTGTGTACCATTGAAACTCCGGAAGGTCCGAACATCGGTTTGATTTCATCACTTTGTGTTCACGCGAAGGTGAACAAGATGGGGTTCATTGAAACTCCTTACCGCAAAGTGGAGAATGGAAAAGTAAAGGGGAAAGACGTCATCTTCCTTACAGCCGAAGAAGAGGACACGCACAATATCGCGCAGGCGAACGTGAAGATTAAGTCGAATGGCGAATTGGAAAATGAGAAGGTGAAAGCCCGCTTTGAGGGAGACTTCCCGGTTGTAGAGCCGACCGATATTCGTTACATGGACATTGCACCTAACCAGATCGTGTCGATTGCAGCTTCACTCATTCCGTTCCTCGAGCACGACGATGCTAACCGCGCCTTGATGGGCTCGAACATGCAGCGTCAAGCCGTGCCGCTGGTGAGACCAGAAGCTCCTATCGTAGGAACTGGCTTGGAGCACCGAATAGCTATTGATTCACGTGCCTTGGTTTTGGCGGAAGGAAATGGTGCCGTTGAATATGTTGATGCTAAGAAAATTGTCATCAAATATGAAGTCTCTGAGGAAGAACAACTCATTCGCTTCGAAGACGAGTATAAGACCTATAGCTTAATTAAGTTCCGCAGAACGAACCAGGATACCTGTATCAACTTGACTCCTTTGGTAAAGAAAGGCGAGAAGGTTTATAAAGGACAGCCGTTGTGTCAGGGATACGGAACGGCGAATGGGGAATTGGCCCTAGGAAGGAACTTGCTGGTGGCTTACATGCCTTGGCAAGGTTATAACTTCGAGGATGCGATCGTTATTTCTGAGCGTGTAGTACGTGATGATGTATACACTTCAATCCACGTTGAAGAATTTGAACTTGAGGTTCGCGATACGAAACGCGGTGAAGAAGAATTGACTTCAGAGATTCCGAACGTAAGCGAAGAGGCCGTTAAGCATCTCGACGAAAATGGAATTATTCGCATCGGCGCCGATGTAAAAGAAGGAGATATCCTTATTGGTAAGATCACACCAAAAGGCGAAACCGATCCGACACCGGAAGAAAAATTATTGCGCGCCATCTTTGGTGACAAAGCGGGAGACGTGAAAGACGCTTCGATGAAAGCACCTCCATCATTGAAGGGAGTGGTCATTGAAACCAAACTTTTCTCCCGCCCTAAGCGCGACAAAGATGTTCGCAGCAAGTCGAAGAAGGAATTGGATGCGCTGAAGAATCGCTATAGCAAGAGCCTCTCAGAGTTGCGCAATGAGATGATCAAAAAACTGACTTCATTACTTACGGGTAAAACCAGCCAGGGTGTGAAACACAAGTTTGGTGATGAGTTGATTACAAAAGGGGTGAAATTCTCTGCCAAAGTAATTGAGAGCAACCTGTTCCCTGATAAGAACATCTATCGCGATGAGAGCAATTACAATGTTCCTGAGGAAGTGAACTTGATTGCTGACATCAGCCTGGAGAGCTGGTCGACGGATGATGCTACGAATGACTTCGTATCTGAACTGGTGAAGAACTACCTGAACAGACGCAACGTTATCTCCGGCGAATTCAAACGCGAGC